>Ga0065711_1041050_pt1 | contig 16449 bp, 8 predicted proteins | sample Hoacrofraction12_FD_59098 | JGI IMG/M metagenome (GOLD analysis project Ga0065711, IMG submission 59098) | Hoatzin crop microbial communities from Cojedes, Venezuela - Epithelial fraction 12 v2 (version 2) | ecosystem: Host-associated > Birds > Digestive system > Esophagus > Crop | place... | reverse complement strand
TTTTTTTTTTTTGGGTTCCTGCAGCAATGTGTTTCATGATTTTGTGCATCTGAGCAGTTTTGCAATCTCTCTCTTTTTTTTTTTTCTCTAAATAAAGACATGCCTGACCTCCCTACACTGAGCAGGAGTACCGCAGTCCTTCAGCTTGGTTATACCTCCATTGTACTGGCCATGCTCTTAAAGCACTTACAGCAATAATTTCTTGGCATGATGGACAGACTCAGCAATAACCTGATCCTGCAGTGCACTGAATAAACACTTTAGCATTTAGTATATGGACACTAATGTGCTGGGAAGTAATTGCTTAGAGGTTCCCAGCTTCAATATAATAATGCAGGGATTGCATTTATACGGCAGAGGAAAAAAAATTGTTATTGGCCAAACTTCCTCTCTCCCATTTTGATTAGCGCAGTAGGAGAGAGATGAAGGTAAACACGAGGTGATCCTGGGTTACCGGAGCCTTCGAGCGCTGGCGGTTGTATTCGGATGTGGCCATGCTGAGGAAGGGGAGAAATTCCACTGACTTCAGCCCATTTACTCTGGTTTTACACCAGCGTTCCTGAGAGAAGTGCCTGACTGTTAATATCCTCCTTCACAACAGTAATGCTGAAACGAGTGAAAGATTAAGAAGTCTATGCTAGCTTGGCAAAATAAAAAAAAAAAAAAGGTATCTTCTACAGTAAATACATAAACATGCAGGCAGCAATTCCCTGGGTGAGCTGAGCTTAAAAAAAGCTCAGTGGAGTTCGCAGAAGTAGAATGAACTGTGTAGAAACACCAAAGTTTTGCATTTCCACTTATGCGAATAATTACTCTAGCCCTCATCAACATTTCTCTGCTTAAATAGCGTTTATAAATTAAAGACGCCTAAACTTTAAATGGAAACTAATGTAGGTATTTTGTTTATTATTAAAAACTTTTTCCCTGGACACTTTGGGCTCATAAATGATTATGAAACAGTTTTGCTACTTGTGCGCTTTTTTTTCCTTCGCCTTTCCCACGTCCTAAGCGCTGCAAAAGACTCCTTAACAGCATGCAGAGTGCGGTTACCTCCAGGATACAGAAATGCTGGTTGGAAACATTGTCTTTTTTAAATATCTGATTTTAGAGCTACCAAAAAAAAAAAAAAATCAGAGGACCAAAATAAAATAAAAAGAACATCTTTCCCAATGTATTATTAATACCAATAAATGGGAGCTGGCGGATTTAAAAGCCAAGATGTAATGCATTTTCCTGGAGCAGTGAGCCTTTAAACAAGTTCCAGTTATTGAGATTATGTAGTAAAAACTGGTAAAATGAAATATCTTTTCAGATAGGATAATAAAGACAGGCTATATTAACATACCCTTTACTCAGGAAACACAAGCACAGAAGAAACATTAGCTGCTCTTCTTTATAGACTTGGGTGTGGGAAGGTTGGCAAGCTACCTGCAGAAATTCATTTTTAAGTCCCTGTTGCAGTCTGGAAACATCTTGATGAAAATACGCGGCCGGGGAGAGCCATGGCTCTGCTCAGCTTGAAGTTGTCTCTGGGGAGACATTTTCTCAACCGTGCGCGGTGCCTCAGGGTGGAATATTTCCTCGCTGTCTGGAGAGTCAGCACGCATCACACTGATGCTTTACACCGATGCCTTCGCGGGGCTTCACCATGTTGGAGGCAGTCACCCGCTGCATAGAGAGGGATGAGGGGAGCACCTTGTAGGAACAGAGGGAATGAGACACCAAGGGTATACCTGAGCCAAGGATCCTTGCTGCCTTGTTCTGCACTGACTGAGGACCATGGTCCTGTGCCCTGCCCCAAAGCAGAAGGCTGGCCTGGCTGTGTGCCTCTCCAGGGAAACCGAGGCAAGAGGATCAGAGCACTGGGACATACAAAAGACTTTGAATTAAACTCTTATTAAGCCTTTGCTAAGACTGAAAAGCAGTCAGCAGGACTAACACAACCAAGGAGTGCTAGGAGAAGCTATGCCCAGCCTGTGCAGAGGCACAACTAAAGGATGAAGAAGGTTGGTGTGGAGCAAGGGGATAAGATGCCAGTGATGGGATGGGAAAGGGTCGGATGCCAGTGGTAGAGCATAGCTGCCAGGAGAGCAGCGTGGCTTGTTCTGCACTTCACATCTCCGCCCTGCCACACATCAGAATGCCAGCTCTCTAATTGCCAGTTCCCCCTAGTATCTTGGCAATTTGTTGCTCTCAAGTTTGTTAGTTCAAACATCACTTATGACATCTAATCTCTAAGAACATCTTTTATTTTAATTCCTGCAAATCCCCCCAGTATCTTCACAATTCTCTCTGAAGACTGATGTAGAAGCAGTGGTGAATTACTTTGTGCTTTCCGTACTCTTCTTAATTGCTCCCCCTTTCTCGCAGCCCCTGGGAAGCTCGGAAGGGTCAGGCTGCTCTTAATGCACTAAATTAATCTCCTGTTAGGTATGTATACATTCAGCATTTTTTCTACACATTTCCAAGCAGCCTTTCCTGTTTTCATCGCATCTTTCCTGCTGCAATCCATATTCCTGCTGGCCTCACAAGAGGATCTAATGCAGATTTGCTGTTGCAGGAGAGGGTGACTAGTTTTTTCCAGCTGAGGTGTCCACCTGATGATGACTCTTTCTCTCCTTTGGCTGTAAATGACCCTTAGCTCACCAGGTAAAGCTAGGCACCAAACTTTAGCAGCTCAAGTTTGGCAAGAAGTACCCCACCCAATATCACTGTGGAAGTCAGATGCCTGGCTCTTACTGAAATGTGGCTGCTTGAACCGCTTGTGAAAGTCTCTCCCGTGATTGCACAGAGAGCCTTCCTGCTGAGTCTGAGAAAACAAAATCTGTTCTGTTGTCTTTATGGAGTTTTTTTTAAGAAGTTCCCTCATTTTTAAAATTTATTGCTATTATTATTATTATTATTCTCCTTTAAAAAAGTAGTGTCCTACTGCTAATTTCTGGCCTAATTCTACCTCTGCCGTGGGTGGATGCACATGGTGGTGCTTAAGCTGGAGGGTCAGCTGCAGCCAGCTCTTCAGCCGCACCCAGGGTGCGGAGCACGCTATGAGCAGCCTCCCTCTACTTCCTGAGCTGTTCAGCTGCATGCTAAGAGCACAACGGCAACGACACGTCTGTAACTGCTCGGGGAAAGAGTATTTTAAAGGCAAAAAAAGAGATTTAAGGAAGGAAAAAAAATGAGCAGAGATAAGGCTGAGACAGTGTCAAAGAGATGGAAGGTACATCTCAGAGAAAATCTAAAAGCAGATCATTACCCAAAAAATACTAGCTGTAAGCAACAGTTTGCAGTGCAGAAGGAATATTTATCCACCAATGTTTTGATAGCCTTTCTATTTTTTTCTGTTTACTTCCACTGAGTGGCAATATTATTCAGAGGTTTAAAATGGAGATTTGGAAGTGGTGGTGGGATGCCGGTGTCTAACCCTAGTTCTGCCCTTGCTGTCTGATGCTAGCTGACTCATTAATCCCTTTGTGCATCAGGGATCGGGCACTGTTGTGCTAGGAGCTGCACATACCCCAAACAAAGACAGTACTTGAGCCAAAGGGTTTGTATACTCATGGGAATTAGTTTGGATAACCAAAGATCAGCTGTTTGGGGTCAGACTCAAGATCCATTCAAACATCTCTTCTTTAACCGTAGGTGCACTGAACAGGGTATTTACCGAGTGCTCCCACCCCTGTTGCAGCCCTCCAGCTTCCACAGCTTCACTGCTCAGGGGCTTCTTTGACCCAGAAAAGGTGTTTTGTGTTTAAAAGCAAGAGAAAGGCTGTGAATTTAAACTCTGTAGCATCTTTTATTTTGCAGTTGGCGTGCCTTATTCCTGTTAAGTTTAGCTCACTTTCAAGCAGATTAAACAAACTGATACACAGCACTCTTATTATAGAATAAGTGCTCACAGAGAGAGCTATTCAGGAATAATTATTCTGATTTAAACGTTTCTGAATAATTCTATGCTAAGGCAAGTTCTGAACAGAGAGACAGCAGGCTGATGTGGCTTACAGATGGGGGAGCGCAAGGAGCCGTAATACAGCGTATGAGTATTCGTGCTGAAGTCCCTGTTCTAAATGTTAATGCATCCAGTCAGGAACAGAAACACACCAGGTGATCAATATGTCCAGTGAAAACGAACGTGACTGTGGTGGATTCTGACCATTAAATATGCCCAGCTAACTCCTCCTGAATGAGACACTTCGCAGAGCTTACTCCCCCAAATAATTTAGCAAATAGATTTGAATAATGAACGCAATCCATCTGCTTATGGACAATTTGCAAACAGAAAAAAGTAGCCGCATTCCTTTAATAAACTATCTTTTATGAATTATTCACACAGCTCTAATTAATATTAGGGTTCCTAATTTCTCCAGGCAGCCCTAGTGTAACAATACTTTATGATTCCTCTGCATTTTGCATCCAAGCCCCTCTGAGCGCTTCCCAGCCGTTCAGGAGGTGATCGCCCCGGCCCTCCCTTGAAAGAGACAGTGTCTTCATTTGGCAGGGCTTTAAATGGAGACACATCTAATCATGTGTTGTTCTGCAGCTTTCACTCATTTATATCCATGTGCATGTCAGCTTCTGCCCTTTTCATTTGCAATCATTTTGAGTCCTGTTTTTACACTGATGCGAAAGAACTCTGCAGGTGAGTGAAAGTGGTGATTTAGAGCATGCTCGAGTGTCACAGGGATGCAAGATTTGTCCTTTGTATCTCATTTGGCAGTGGACTGCTTTAGCTGCAAAACAGTCACTATAATGTCAAAGGTCCAAATTTTCTAAGGTATTCTCGTACTGGAAAACACAAAATAGGTGCCTAAATTTCATGGCAACGTAAGTCACTAATATAGTTGGAAATAAATTCAGGAGAAATAAATTTTTTCCAATTTTTATGGATGCAAACCAAACATATCTACCTACATCCTTTTTACCACCACTTTACTACAAATGTAGAAGTCTTGATTTATGACAAATTGTCTCTTTTTCACAAATCTTTTAGTAAAGCAATGGTACGTTATTAGTGACAGTATTCCCAACAACGGAAGCTGCACATTTGTGGTCTGGAATTATGCAGTATAGTGAATTATGAGTCAGCATTACCCACTTATTATGGTAGGGGGATGGCTCCTATATTGCTATTTGAGTAGAGAGATTTACACCACAGCAAAAACCTGATGTCCAGAGAACACTGAGGTTAAAGTCAGCCTTAATTCTAGCTTCATGGAGATGAAATCTTAGGGTTTTTCATTATAGACAAGTTCGGCTAAAAATGAATCCTCATTAACAGAATGCTGTGATATACGGTTACATCTTCCTTGTTGGCCAGAATGTACTGTCTCTGAATTTAGCTTAACAATTTCATATGGCACTTTCCTGTTCACTCCTCCTCCTTCACAGTTCAAGAATAGGAATAGCTCTATGGCTGAAGGACAGAAGTTGTTTTTCATTAAAGTATCATAGTTTAGAAAAAACAACCCAATATGTCTACTCGCCCTACATGTCATTAAACACACTCAGCGTGCAGCATCTCACATGCCTCGCAGGTGATGTCCTCAGCCATCTTCAGAGTCAAGTTTGCTGCTTCCCTTTTCTCTTAGACTCCTGGCTCCCCAGCACTTCCATGCTGCCTTCTCATTTCCAAATCAAACACATCTTTATTAACCTCTGACTTTCCTAAGTAAATCCTGAGGTTTCCTTAGGGAAATAAAAATCAAAGCCTTGCCATGCTTCAAGAAATATTTGCAGCTGGTAAAAATGAGGCTGCAATCTTGGTTTTGTAGCTCAAGGAAAGAGGGTCAGAAAACTTTATACCTTGGGTGTGCACCAAGCCCCAGTGCATCTGAGGTAACAGCCCGGTGTCTGGCTATGACTGTTACAGCCTTTAATACAAGGCTGCCTGACAGGGAAGTTGAGATGAGAAGTTCTGTGAGGTAGAATGGAGCCTGAAGGTTATGATTTGTAACTATCAAAGACCTATCCAAGTAATACTTTATTTGGAAACAATATTTTTTATCTCTTGGCAAGTCTGGGACTCTATCCTTGCTGGGGACCTCGAGCAGAGTTGTGACGCGAGCTAAATGAATGGTACTAATTAAGTAACAAAAGCCTCCCCAGAAGAGACAGCGTTTAAAAAGCAAAACAGTTCAGGCATAAGTCTTTTCCCCCTGAGCTACCAATGCAGACGTCACCAGGAGATTGCGTTCCAGACTTACTGGGAAATTGTAACTATATAGAGTAACTCTTCTTCCCTCCAGACGTACAGAAAGTAAGAGGGAAGAATGTAGCTGTCCAAGATGGTAACTATTCCATATTGTCATCATCGTCATGGGTATTTGGTACCATGTATGAAATGAGGGCAAGGGAGTGGCAGCGGGGTTGCTGCTGCTTGTGCATCTTGCTGAGATTTTGAGCAGGTGGACATGGAGAGCCTCCATTTCCTCATCTGTAATACTGGAGTAATACACACAGCGATCATCACAAGGTAGGCAGAGAGTGAATTCAACATCTTAATTTAAATGCTCATCAGCATTTCTAGCTGGGTGAGCCTTCATCGCCTGGGCCATAGGACTCAGCTCAATGCGCACACGCAAATGTCTTTTTGTAGTGCTGGAGTCACTCTCCCTACGGTCTTGATTTTGCTGGGATCTTCCAGTACCCCAGTGCTGGGAGAAGCTGCTGTCTCTCCTGCCGTACTGCCTCACTCGGTACCTTGGCAAGGATCTTCCAGCTGACAGAAGCTGGGCTGTGAAGCGCTGTCTCCTGCCCCATCCTCAGGACTGGCACCTGGAATGACCGAGAGGAGTGTCCTGGACAAAATGGTGCCCAGTGAGGGAGGACTCCTTGAGGGCAGTGTTCGTCTAATTCCTGCACTCAGATCTGAGCATGACCTGATGTTCCCCCTGCTCAGATGCTGCTCAGTGTGATGCAGTGCCATGTGGCAGCGTTTTAACATCCTTGTGCCTGTCTCTGCACTCTGACTTGCAAGTGAAGGAGAAGAAATCTCCCTTAGCTTCCCCTCCCCAGCTTCTCTGCCCTATGCACAGTAAGCAGGTCCCCATGGCATCCAAGTCACCTGGCTGAGCCCTGTATGAGTCTCTCCTCCTTGCTGCACTACCGTGGTAAATCAGGATTAAACTACAGTCTCTACTGCACCATAAAACCTTTAGCTCTTTAGCACCAGTTGAGAGGCAATACTACTCTCAGCCTCATCAGGAATGGTTTCCTTTTACAAATGTTCACTGACCGTAACTGTCCCCATTGCCTCTCTTCCCTACCCTCACTCGCTGCATCCAGCCAGCATTGTACTCTGAGGACAAGTGATGCTAGAAGGAAGTGTTCTTTTTTTTCTTTAAAGAAAAAGAAAATAGACAACAGTCCATAAATCTAGTTCTCCTGCCTGATCATTGCTTCCCTCCATCTCCCTCTGGCATTGTCGGAAAGTGGCTCTTGGAACAACCTCTTAAAAATGTATCAGCAAGAAGAAGGGAAATTGTTCTCAGTGACAACAATACTGTACACATATTTGTATATTTATTCTGAAGATCAAATTGATAACAACAGGTCCCTTCATGCCTGCTGATTTATCTGTTGAACAGGTATCTATGCCGTATGCACTGCATGGCTATAACTGTCATGGCTGATATAGGGATAAGATGAATAACCTCTACAGATCTCAGGTACAAGTAGGAAAATGTAATCATAACTCACTTTAGAACCAAGTGATACATATTTATACTTTGCCTATCACAGGCTAGCAAGCCTTTCCCTTTTATTTTGCATTCATGGACCTGTGATGCACATCAATCTTTTTTTCAGTTTGTTAATATTGTTGTCACTCAACTGAAATTTATCGTCACATGACTTATGATTGGGAGACAGTTTCATCTGAGGAACATTCTCTTAATTTACCGCATTCAAATTTCCTCTCCCGGCTTGACTCTGTATTGCAGGGACCAATACTTTGTTTGGTTCAAACCTATTCTGCTTTTTTCCTCCCAAACTAAAACCAGTAAATGTCATAACTATAAACTGAACAAGAACACAAGTCAAAGTAGTCAAATAAAATGGATATAAACTCTTAATCAGCCCCACAGGATTTAATAGGTGGGCTCAAATGCCCGTGGCTAATTTCTCTTTGGAGACATGGCCTTGAAGGAGCCTCTTTGGATCATGATTGTCTTCCCCATGGCAAAAGGAGTAGAAACGACCAAGTGCAGCAGCCCTGTGCAGAGACAGTCAGAAAAGCAGCTTTGCTTACTTTGCATACTATTTTAGGTTTTTAAAGGCCTCCTGCACTTTCAGTCTTACTGCGCTTTCTCTGGATTTTGGGCCATGAGCAAAGAAGGAGCAGGGCTGCCTTCTCAGGGCCTGTGCAGGGGCACGTAGCTCTGTCACCACGGCTGGGTGGCTGGTCTGGGCTCTCGCTAGCTATGTTCGTTTGGGGATGAGGGTTACCCCGAGCGGGGCTTGCTCTGCTGGGCAGGGTGATGCCAATTCTCCTGTGCCAGCCCCGGCTCCGGCAGCTCGCTCCAGAGGAAGGGTAGACCTGGCCATTGCTAGAAAGTCTCCACCGTCAAACTTCACCAAGGGAAGAATTTAACTTTTCTTTCTTCCTGTCTTTTTTTGGAGATCATAAATATTTATGAAGAGCCTGTCAGTCATTTTTAGGGTTTCTGACTGAGTGTGTCACAAGAGAAGAGCTTTTATGAGGATTTATAGTAAATTGCAGTAAATTGTATTCCTGTCAGGGAGCAGAGACGAGATACATGATGTCAGGGGAAAGAAAGCAATCTCCACAGTATGGCAATGATGCTATAGGGTGAATCTGTCCCTGCCCCAGGGGTCATTGTGAAGCCTGTGCTCTTCTCAAGTGTCACTTCAGTCTTCAAACTTCAGCAAGGCACGGTCGGGAGAAACTCCCTCTTCTTGGGCAGAAATCACAGTAAACCATCCTCTTCTAGCAGGCCAATTGCTTTACATGATTTCTCCATGGCAAGATACTACCTCTACACAAAACTGAAATGCATACTAATATTACATCCAACTAACACTCCTGTAACTGCCTTCTAACACCAAAACAGCCCTGAGTTCTCACACCAGAAAGATTTTGGAACTTTAAGGGACGTAAAAGTGGGCCTGAGACATCAGGGCAGCACCAAGCATTAAAGAGACGCTTTTTCTGCAATAAAGCAAATCAAGACAAAGCCAGAGTAAGTCACAGGAGTACATTATTACAACTATCTGTAGTAAAGAGCAAGCAGGAGATAGAGGCCGCTTTAACCCTACACTTCACCAAACCATGCCATGACAGGCTTGTCACTCAGAAATCCTTTGTCCTCAAAATAATCAAGTTTTTAACAATAATTTCTCAAAATTACACCCAGCACGGTCCTTGCACCAGATCTATTCTCCCATCACATTGTCAATTCCACAGAACAAAAGCAGGATAGAAGCATAAGTAGCCCTTGGTATTGTAACCAAAGACCATCTTCCCCCAGGCTACATCCCAGTTATACAAAAGTATAAACCACTCGATCTCTGTGTGTCTCAGTGCCTAAATTCCAACAACTTTCAAACAAATGAAAAAGTAAAGTACAACATTTTTTAAACCTGCCACAATTTCATCCGATTTTGCTGTTCGTCATTAGGACTACAAGAGATTAAGGGAAAAACAGATGGCATCCCAACACTGAGGAAAATCCTCCATGGATCACAGCACATTAACCCGAAAGCGCTTGATTGCATTATCTTGCCAGCTCCAGAGCCATCCTATTATTCTTTGGCTGATTCTATCACTTTATATTTTGTTCATTAAAGTGGGGGAAGAACGTCAAGATCATGTTTTACCCAAGAAGAAAGAAGTGAGAAGATGGGAAGTGCTTTCGCATTAATTGAATCACGGATGACAGTGCGAACAGCTTTGAGCCCCATAAATCTAGACAGGCTCTGGTCAGATAAAGTATCAATACGCTTTATCAGACTTTGTCCATAGATTTATAGAGTGCTCAGACCACAGATCTGTAGTTCCTCAATGTAATCACTTTGGCATTTTCTAGCTATGCTACCAACCTCCATGTGAAATAATGGAATTTATTGACAGAGAAGCAGGCACTGCAATTTTGCTGTTGTTTAGAAAAATTGCCCATCAATGAGGTGTCGGTGGAGAAAGACAAAAGATATTACAGTAAGATGACTATCTCCTGACTCCTGCTGAATTGGCAGATGAGCCGTTATCTTCCATGGTGGGAAAGGGGTGGCCGCTCTTCCAGAGAACTGCTCTGGTTTTTACTTACAAATTGTACTACTCTAAGACAAAAATAATAAATGAAATCAAACTCCAAAACCTAGACTGTTCCAGTCTGCTGAATTACTTCAGTCTCAAGATGCAAGTCAGAAGCCTGGGTTTTGTCAATGTTGTTTTGGTTAAGCTATCACAATATTTAGCCTCCTGATAACACAGGTCTTTGCACAACTCCTGTTCATACTTCAATGTCTATTAAAATGGATAACCACCACCGATTGCATTAGGTAAATGTGTATTATTCTCCCTCTTAACATTAGGCGATACAGAGCCTGCGAGTTTGGGAAAGACTGGTGAAATAAGGCTGGATATAACATCTTTTTTTTCCACTGCTATAACTCCCCTGACTTCTCGTTCAGTTTCAGGAAGGAAAAAGAAGAATCTTGCCAGGAATTCGTAACAAAACAGGGTTTACATTTACTGCAGGCAGTGGGAACGCATGTTCACGTGGGCATAAATTTATAATGCACTGTGTGTCCTGAAGCATCCTTTTCAGAGATGGCTGCAGGAACTGGTGCATCGTCTAATGCTTTGTGAGCAGGATTTCTGTGTCCCGCTGTGATAAAAGGGACTGCAGCATGGGACTGCGAGTGTTTCTCCAACGGGCTTCAGATAACCTTGATTTCAACAATTAGTGTGACCTCCCCCTGTATTGACTGTCCTCTAAGATTGCTCAAACTATCTTAAAATCTTTCCTTTAAAAAATTCTATTTTCTACCTGAAAATATTTTATGATTGAATGATGGTTAGAGCCTGAGACAGATGATGAGACCCCCTGGAACACACCTATGCTTCTGTTGAAGAGTCCTAATCATGTCATCAGCAGATAATGACGCAACCTGTCTCCCACTGGGTTCTATTAATCCTGCTTCCCCCAGCATACTTTGATGCCTATTACTGCTCCAACTGTTATTGCAAGGCGCTCAAACAGATCCATGGAATACAGGCTCTGCTGCTGCATGGACACCTTGGGACTCCAGACAAGAATCCTGCTCCTTTGTTTCCAAAAAGAAAGAGTTGATGTACATGAACTGAAAGGCACACCTGGTAAGCAGACACATCCTGTCCCTCCTTCTCCCCTGACATTGACTGCAAGACAGTGTTACTTGTTCATTAAATACCACTTCATTCTGCTACCAAAGCACTTTGTGGGAGACACAGAGGTGCGAATGAGTTCATTCTTCTGTGCTACAGTAGCTTAGGCCCCAAACGAAATCAGGGTTCTGTTGCCCTAGGCAAGATATAAATGCTTAGAAATACTTAATGGCCTCCAGCACACACTGTCCAAGCAAATGGAGAAAAGGTGGAAGGGAAAGCAGAAATCCCGAAGAAGGAAGTGACTCCCCTCAGGCTGCAGAGAAGGTCAGTAGCAGAGGCAGAGCCCAAGGAGCTTTCTAAATGCTATTCCTGCTAGCAGGGATCTTGACCTAAGAGATAATCAAGAATGAAGAATAAGCAGTCTCAAGCCTGTATCTCTGGGCTAGGACAAATTCCTTACTTTGATGTGACATTTTAAATTGCGCAAAACTCCTGGTCTTCGCACCGTGCCTCAGTGACCCTTAGGGAACAAGAGGGGATATGCAGTAAAGGGCAGCTCAAGCAAGAGATGCAGACTAGAAAAAAGCATCATGGTTTCCTACCATCAGCAAAAAAACCAAATTCCAGCCTAGCCACACGCAAAACATTCAGTCACAGACGATAAATAGTGACGCGGACCATTGCATAATGCTGTCATGCAACGGGACAGGTACATAACACAGAGAGGGCTAATCTCAGGTAGAAAGCTTCTGTTGGAATAGAATGACTGGCTTGTAACACACTCCTGCTACATGAACATTTCCCATTTCTGGGGCCGTTTGGAAGCACACCCTTCACATCTTGTCCTGCCATCATAGGATGTCGTGCTTAAAAAGACATCATGCAGCCAGGGATGGGACTGCTGCTCAACTTCGCACAAGGAAAGCTTGTTCTCACAAGATTTCCAGTCAAATTGAATAAACACAAGGTTCAGAGAACTCACGTAGAATCAGACTCCTTGTACGTAAGGACAAGGCACATCCTACATCCCACCTGAAGCCGATTCAGAGGTAGTGTCTTCTTGTGACCCTGCTGTGCTGGGCTGCCATGCCCTAGTTCTGCCCTAAGAAGATGAACAGATCTTCACCAGCAGCTAAATTAGAGTAATTAAAAACAGTTATGGACCTTCTCAGGTGAGGTGTTATATCTGACTGTACAAGCATTCTGTCTTTGTGTCCCTGTGTTGCACTGGTGAAGAATCCTGTAGACAACCACTACCCTGCCAATCAGTCAGTGGCAGCATCCAGCTATGGAGACAGTAACACCTTCAACACATTCAGTGCCAATGCCTTGGGATAGTCTGGCTGCACCGTAATTTCCAGAGTGCTCCTTTAAAGCAATATTTTTGTCTCTACTTCCTATTACTCAACTTTTCCTCCTGCCATAGTACCACTTGTAAACCCAAACCTCCTCCCTGCCTGCGGTGGGAAGACACATTGCCGAGCCCCCATGGGCTAGGCGCACAGCCCTGCAGGCAGTACAAGGGCCCGAGGCAGCTGTCACGACAAGACTCCTGAGTGACAGCGAGATCAACAACACGGAAGCTGTTTGCCATTTGGAGACACCACCTGTACTTTCCCCCCTCCGATTATTCCCACTCCTTGTGCCTGACCCAGCTGCAAGGTAAGCCAAGTGTGCTGTCCTCCGACTTGAAAAAAAATTGGCAGCAAATGACTGCAAGTGCAGTTGAGTTATGGTGCGGCTTGCTATTCCTGCTCAACCAATGTGTAACTTTACTGGGGAAAGATACAGGTGAACCCCCGGCTGTCAATTCCTATAAGGAAATCCACCCACCCATTCTGATTTTATTCTCATCAAAATACAGTTGCTTCACCTCATTTCCACCTGGTTGCAGTGAACCAAAGACCTGTTTCTGCTTCTACATCTCCTAGGAGCTTGCTGAGTGGCACTGTGTAAGTTTAGTGTAATTTTGCCTCTCTCTTTCCCCCTCTGTAAAGACAGTGCTGGTGATGCCAGAATGTGTAATGCCATGGTATGGTCTACAAATGAAATACAGTCGAAATGGTGTTTAGCAAATGAAACAAGGAGAGAAGATGCATGCTGGGGAGAAGCACTGAGAGAAACACCTTAGAACAAATTAATGAAGGTCTGACATGGCAAGGAGATGCCAAGAGTTTGTTACCAGATAGGAGGTTGCAATGTGGTTCCAGTTAGCGGTGAGGTAATTCTGTTCTCTTTCGGTTTCTGAGGTCTCTATTATCTTTGTCAGAGAAATCACAGTCATAGCTGCTTCCCTTGTGGATAGTGGTAATAAGAAAACCAAGTCCCAAGAAATAGCAGAGCAAATTCTTTCTGAAACATTGCTAGCCCAGGACAACACAAAACCACAAAGGTGGATGAGTATCAAAGGAGAAGCTGTGCGGCATATCTTTATTTGATTGAAATTCCTTACAGTAAGGAATGGCCAACTCATATCCTTTTGTTAGCCCAAAATTCAGTTAATAAACAAATAAATGGGAGGAGGTTGTGCAATAGGAGTTAATATCTTGATTTAGCTACTGTGTATAACTGCTTCTCACACTTAATGGGTTTAAAATGCAATATCCAAAATACATATTGTGAAGAGATATTACAGAATATGAGCAGTGCTTCCAGGCACAAGCAAAAAATGCACTCAAACATGCAGTAGCTTCCTTCTGCTTCATCATGACCCTGAATTAATTTTTACATTAACTTTGCTCTTCTTTATAACTAGTCTAGGCTCTTAAAAAGATTTGCACCTAGTTCATTGGGACTTATTATGTACTTCCTAAGCTTTCTCCACGCTTGAAATTACCATCTGGGTCTGTCCATCACTCTGCCCAGAGAATTGCAAATACCCAGAACGCCTCTTGCCTGGCTCTTTTTCAGCACAAATTGGGGTTAGACATGATACAAACCAAACAAGAATGGTGCAGAGGTCACTGGTTGTGATGGTACAGAGAGGTTAGCTTTGGAAAACAGTTGATGCTGCAAAGCTATCCAAAAGCTAAGGTCCCTTTCAACTTAATTTGTAGGTTTGTAGCAGTAGAGATGAGTTGTTAATTCACCCTTGACAGCTTTATTCAACAATCGATGGATAGTCTTTGAAAATTAAATAATGAGGATCAGTGATATCTCCTATTTATTTTTAAGGGTATGAAAGGACATAGCCATCATTTAGTAGACAAGCAGAATGATTTCTATAATCAGAGACACGGGTAGAAACAACTTGAACCAGTAACAAGGTAGGAAACCCCAGAGCTCGACAGGGATAACATCTCTTGTCTAATAAAGAAAACTGGCAGTTCTGCAGGACAGCTGTGATAGGCATCTCCGAGATGAACTTTGCTGGAAAGAAGCTGCACAATACAACACCACAGCGGTGATCAAAAATGTAGTATTAACGCATTGGCCAGTGAAAAGGCCTGGGTCTCCTCCCGTGGAGGGCCTAGATCAATATAGTATCGTTAGACTGATACAAAAACTGGTGTCCCTGAATAGAAAGTGAGGCAGAGGGTTGTGAGGTCTCCGTGTGATCTGATCTCTGGCATGAAATAATCTTCTCCGAGCCCAGCACAGCTCCTCTAACCCCCTTAACAACAAGTCAAATGAATATGATAGCATCTTCTGACAAGACCATTTCCCTCTCCTGTATGATGTGGTTCTGGGAGAAATTTTATCTTGCCACCAATTAACCATCCGTATCTGGAGAATAAAAATGTAGTGAAATTTTTTTTCTGTCTGTGAGGCTTTGTTCTGCCACTGTGCACTATACATATCTCTGATATCCTCAAGAGAAATAGCAGGCTCATGCTCTTTATTTTAACATTCATGACATTATGGCATTTTAGATGAAATATCCACATACGCCAGTGAGTTTGTGAGGTGGGGAAGCAAGGCTGATACTCTCCACTGAAGAGAACTAATATTAAACAAAATATTAAAAAAGGGAGATTCATTAGTGAAAGTTAGACTGACCCTTTCATACTGTCACAAGCTGTTCTTAGCATTGTACTACCTTACACAGTGCACATCAACTAGACTCGATCTCACGAGCAAGCGAGACATGGGTTAAAGCGGAGCTATTTCCATTAAAAATAAAAATAAATAAAACTTGAAAGAAAAAAGGATATGACTACTGGGGGGACTGGACAGCTCAGGGGTCTGTTAATAGGATAGAGCGTTGTTTGGATTTCAAGGTCTTAGGCTGATTGCAGACCAAGTCAATAGGGAGAAGAAAAGCCATTGCGTTTAATGGCTGGTTAGTGATGGATGTGAACTGAATTGATGGTCTCAATCCAGTTCAGAGCAAAGTTCACAAAAATACCTTAACGTGCCGATTTTTTTTTTTTATAGAAATGCAGCAAACAAAGGAAGGAAGAAGCTGAGATTAAAGTACTTAGCTGGGGCATCTTTTGTCCGTTCCCACCCCTGCTCTGCAATTTCTCCAGCTGCAGCAAATCAGCTGGTTCCTCACAGTCTCAGTTCTCCTTATGTAAAGCAGAGGTGACATTTGACTGCCTTTTATTAAGGCATAAAGCTAAACACCTAAGCGTGGGGGCCCACAAGCAGCAGGCTCGGGTACCCCTTGCATCCCAAGGGGATCCATGTCTCACATGTCCCTCTGCCTTCAGACATCTCCCCTTTGCCTGGAGGTCAGGCAGCAGAACAGTCTTCCTAGATGCTGCTTCAGAAAGTCTCAGTCCTCAAGGCCATCAATCAGTCACCTTTCTCAAGCACTAAATTCATTTAAAGGAGGCAAAAATAAAAAGTAGAGCAAAGAAAGACCCAGATTTCATAATACGGGAAGACTGTGAGTGGGAGTCTGCCTTTGAAGCGCCTACAAGAGAATCTAATCAAGGCATTTACTATAAACAGAGAAAATCGATCACAGAACATTTTTAACATTTAAAACATGTCTCTGTTTGGACAGCTGAGACATCCCATTACTGTGAATGACACGGCCAGATCAAGGGTCTACACAATTTGAGAGAGCTGTAAATCATCCCCAGACCTTCGGGCACACAAACATTTACAGAATTGCTTTAAATTATTTGTAAATAATGGGCCAAATTCATCCCTGGGCACAGAGTGGCTGCCTG
>Ga0065711_1012811_pt1 | contig 16449 bp, 9 predicted proteins | sample Hoacrofraction12_FD_59098 | JGI IMG/M metagenome (GOLD analysis project Ga0065711, IMG submission 59098) | Hoatzin crop microbial communities from Cojedes, Venezuela - Epithelial fraction 12 v2 (version 2) | ecosystem: Host-associated > Birds > Digestive system > Esophagus > Crop | place... | reverse complement strand
CGGGGAGCGGGGCCTGCCCGCCGCCGGCCCTGAGGGGCTGCGGGAGGCTGCGGGGAGCTCTGGGGAGCGCGGGCGGCGGTGCGGAGCGGCCCTGAGGGGAAGGGGGAGGCGGTGCGAGCGTTGGCGGAGGGAGCCGCGGCCGCGGTCGGGCGCAGCCGGGTGAGGGAGCGGAGCCGCTCGGCCCGGGGCTGCCCAGGCGCGGGGCCAAGCGCTCTGGGAAGCTTCCACCAAAAGGCGGGCAAAGGCAGGCGCTCTGCTCCGCCAGCGTGGGCTTCCCTGAGGCCAAACAAAGCCTGAGGAGAACGTCGGTTGTTGGAGGAAGCCTCCGCGCCCGTGAAATGCTCTCTGGTGCCATTAATCAGCAGGGAAGCGCCCGGCTGCAGGGCAGCGTTGGGTTCCTCTGCGGTGTTGGTGCTGGAGTTGGCGGGACAGCGCAGCTTCTCCATCCACGCACGCCGGCGTGAGGCCTGGCCTGGGGACCTGATAACGTGCCTTGGTCTGGTGGAGCGTGTGGTGCCTCTGGAGAGTGGACGATTTGGCAAGCAGCTCGTGGCAGGCTGGAAAAAAACACCTTATTTCAGACTAAGAGTGCAAAGGAGAGCTTGGCAGTGCGTCCTGCCAGTAACCAGCGTCATTTCCCATAGCAGGAAACTCGATGAGCATTTTATGCCTGTATATTTAAAATAATAGTGAAAATATTTCCTGAATATTTCCAGAAATACACCCTTAGTGTTTCCTACCCTGTAAGTGAGGTTGGCATTTCCCCATTGCTGCGCAGAGGTGTGGAGGGGAGGTCTGGGAGCCTTGGTGGGTCGGGATGAGCAGCCGGGAGCGCCTGACCTGCCATGAAGGAAGCCTGAGCCCTGTTGTGCTGGGTGCTCCGGCGCTTGCCTCTCCCTTGGTGCTGCGCAGTGGAGGGCTCGCTAATGTTGAAATAAAAAAACCCAACAAAAGATATATATACATACAGGTAAGGTTGTAAAAGTTGCGGTTTCTTTTGCCTTCCACCTCCTGTTCCTGCAGCGTGGTCGAGGAGGAGAGAGAAGCCGGTGGTGTTCTTTCGCCATTCGCATGGTGCTGCTGCAGTGAAATGAGTCATCGTTCCTAGCGTGCGTGCGCTTTTGGCAAGAGCGAGCAAAAGTTTGCAGGGCACGGTTCTTTCTAATCAACTGCGATTAATTCCTTTTGTGTTCAGGGAAACAAGTCAAACAGCCTCTCTCTAAAAGGCTATTAAAACTCCTAATGATTGATGCGACTTGATGAGAGTGCATGCAAACCAGAATATAACTTTCTATGGTCATCTTCCTTCCCCTACCCTGCTGTGCTGCCCCAGCACCAAGCAAAAAATGTCTTCATCTTTCTCTTCACCAAGCTAGGCAAAATGCTGGCTGTTTTATAGGTCTTAAACATTTTGTAGTCGGTTAGGGTTCCTAAATGAATATGGAAGAGAAATTTCGTGTAGAAATTGAGTATTTTTTACAGTAATGAGGGAGATGATGTCTTACTGCTTTAAATTCTGTGGTTATGCAAAACACCAAAGACATTCTGCAACTTCTGGATCATTTCTTGTTGAGAGAAATACAAGATAGGACAGAGCCATAACATCAGCGTGTTGTGCTGTGCCTCCTACAGAGAAGTGTCTGTACACTATGCAATATTTAAAAGAAAAAATAACAGTGAGGCGAAGCAAAGAGATAATTAACTAAATATTTTGTAAAGAACACATTGAACAATTGTGTCTGAAGGCCGAAGAGGGAAAGAAAAAGTTCTCCAAAACCAGCTTACAATGTCATTTTCATTGTTCTCTCGTCCACCCACTCTCAGAAATAGCAAGATCTCAGTGAAAGAGGGTGGTGGTGCTCTGTTTCTGAAGGAGGGCTCCTTCCTTCTGCAGCATCTTTTGTAAGAATTTTTTTTTTTCTGTTCGCCTGCAGCACCTTTCAGATAAGATAATCACCTTTTAAATTTTCAGTTCTGGATTATTTCTTAAGAAGAGACTAATTGCCGAGGCAGGCAACTAGATGGACTGTTGTAAAGACATTTTTCTGCCTATCTTGTAATGTAATGGCTTTCAAGATCTAAATGATGTTTTTCAGCACTGTTGAGATTATCCATTACTCAGCAGCTATTGGTGTAAGAATCCTGCAGATGCAGTTTGCAAAGTTTATGGTAACATCTATTTTAGGTATAGCATGGCATATGAATACTGTTTGTATTGAAAGAAATGGGATCAAGTCATACAGTTACAAATGTGTGCTACTGACTTTGCATTTGTTCTGGGTGAGTATTTGCAGGCATGCATTGTATGGTAATGTGCAGAAAATCAAAGGAACCAGCATTTTAGAGATAGGTATGTTTTTTTTTATTATCTTCACTATGGTTTTTTATTTATTTTTTAAAATCTGTACAGATTTTTATACACATACATGCACTATTTCTGTTGCCGAAATAAAACATACTGGTAATTTAACTGTCCTCTTGCCTGAAAGTAATTTTAAGATTGACACCTGGAACTGAGAAATGGGAAGACAGTAGTAATTTTTAAATACTATTTTGTACCTGAAATCCTTTGCAGAGCCATATTACTTGCTTCCTTAGTAGTTGCCTTCGCTGTGTTTGCGTGTGTGCTGGGGTTTGTGTGTGTGTGTTTGGTATACACACAGGAGAACTTGACAGCAGTGAAATTATCTGAAATACCAGCAACAGTCTGCACGAATATAGAGCTTCGGATTACTTTTAACTCACTTGCTTTATGTGTGCTGTTACATTGTTCGGGCTTGTACTAGTTTAAATGCTGTATTCGGCATCCTACAAGAAATTAAGTTACCTGGCATCTTGGTCTACAGCAGAAGACATTTAGAATTGGGATAAGGAAATACTACTCTAGCAGATTTCTGAGCTGACAGATTTTGGTTATTATTTTCTTCCAAGGAAAGTTGTTCCTTAGCTTGTCAAAAATAAATTACCAGCTTTTGACCCTTTCTGTAGAGCTGTGATTTTGCTGTAACAGCAAGAAAATTATTTTTCACAAATTTAGCAATATGAAAGTTGCTTGCCCGTGAAAGCCTGTAGCCTGGGAATATTCAGTGCATTTCTGTGATTCGGTGATTTTTCTTAGTATTTTAGGCTTTGCTTATTGACTTCTACACAATATTCTGTATGTGCTTATTAGCAGAGAGCGAAGAAGAGGATGACAATGAAATGGAAGTTGAAGATCAAGATAGTAAAGAAGCTGAAAAGCCAAACGTCATTAACTTTGATACCAGTTTGCCAACGTCACATGTGGTATGTTCTTCGTGTATCACCCACTCAATATCTCTTGAAGAGGTTTTGATTGTTTTTGTGTAATTCTATTGTAATATCCTTAGGCCAAAGACCTAATTTTATTTTATCCTTGTAAATCACCAATCCCCTTTAGACTACTGTCATTTCCTTGCTTGCTGTTTTCAGTACTTAGGTTCTGATATGGAAGAGTTTCATGGAAGAACGGTGCATGATGATGACAGCTGTCAGGTGATTCCAGTGTTGCCGCACGTGATGGTGATGTTGATTCCTGGACAGACGTTACCCCTTCAGCTTTTCCACCCTCAAGAGGTTAGCATGGTGCGGAATTTAATTCAGAAAGACAGAACGTTTGCTGTTCTTGCATACAGGTAAAATACACGAGTGGGTTTACTGATGGTATGCAGCATGTGTCTTTAGCACAATTTCTTTGGATACTAAATGAAAAGCAGATGATTGCATCGGTACTGTGGTGAATAATATAGGTTGTGGTTTGAAGTTTTTTGACAAAAATTGTCTTCCAATGCGTAATGAAAAGCTTTTCATGTTGTATTGGGTAGGTGCATGACGGTATCACGTGTTTGTGTAGAGAAACAGTAAGCGTTGATCTGCTTTCCTTGTTCGAGCATCCTTTTGATTTCAGTAACTGTTTGAATCTGGCTCCATCTTGCTTAAAGAATAAGCTTGGATCTGAAATGTAAAAATCAGATTCTTTTGTTGAGAACTGTGTTGTTGTAAAGGTGTCTTTTCTTGTTTTGGGTATAAATTAACAAGCAAAGACAAATATTTCACGATAGAGTTGAGAGACAGGAGGTGACAGAAAAGTGAAAAAGATAAAGGCTAATGAGTGCTAAAAGAAGTTGGGAATGTTCTTCCCTTTTCCCCCAATTTACTATGGTTTAATTATGTAGGAGGTGGGAACAGTTACTTTTATAAAGTCAGTCTAAAGTATTTTGGTACTTTCAGTATCTACATTTCAAATGCAGATACACTGGTGATCCCATTGTTCCCAGAATTTCACCTCTAAACCCTAAAATAAAACCAAGTCAACTGGCAAAAACCCCTAACCAAACAAAACATTAGAAGTTGCTTGTAAAATGGAAAAATAATGAATGCGTTAGTTGAAGGTATATTACCAAATACACTATTTTGATAAGACTAATCATGTACAGTTAGTGCAGGTAGACTAACGTGTGAGATTTGAATGAACAATGCCGTTTGGAGGGTAGGTAACCTTTCTAATTCTGTTACTTTTAGTAACGTACGTGAAAGGGAAGCACGTTTTGGAACAACAGCAGAAATATATGCCTACAGAGAAGAGCAGGAATATGGAATTGAAACTGTCAAAGTGAAAGCAATAGGAAGACAGAGGTTCAAGGTGCTTGAAATAAGAACCCAGTCAGATGGGTAAGAAAATTATGTATTTAATTTTACATACTGCAAATCTTCACCAAAACTTTTATATTTTACTGCAGGTGCATCTGTCCTTTCGGTCACACAATTGACTAATTAGTATAAATACTAATTGAGTGTGTAATCAATATCTTCTCTGGTTATTAAGGACTTCTGACATTTCCTGTTCTAAAACCTATGTTTAGTTATTAGTAGCTTTGCAATAAAATTCTCTAAAGACTATCTACCTGTAGTTTGATTTGATGTGTGTGAGAAAACATCTGTCAGAATGACTTTGTTTCTGAAAATTGTGTCAGGAAAAAGATGTTGATTTGCCTGGATTAGAAGTTCTAAAGCATTATTTCAAAATCGCTCATGTCCCTGTTTCAAACCAGGTGTGAAATGAGAGGGTACGATAGCAAGTGTGTGCCTTCTGTTGTCTTGTGGAAAGCCTCCCTGATAGCGACCAGATTCCCTTCCTTTGAAAAATTGTAGCTTTCATTTTCTGAAAGGAGGTGCTTCTAGAGATGATCTGGATTGGATGTGTTCCACTTTGTCACTTTATGTGCAGTTGCAGCTCTGACTGCTGCAGGCAAGGGTCTGACACTACAGCTAATTACAAAACAGGACAAGCATATTGTTCTTTGAGTGATCTTTAACTGCTGAGCCTCAACAGCATGCAGAAGGATTCAGCTGCATGATTTGGATATGGAGAGGGCAGTGGCTGTGCCCAGAGGGGTGGTGGTTCTCATGAGAAGCTGCCCATGAAAGGCGAGGACCGTAGTGTGGTAATAATAATGGGGAAACAAGTCGCTTCTTTTGTTCATTTTTCTTTGTAAAACAGAAAAGCACACTGAAATTTCTGGAGAAGTATTTGAATATGAAGAGAAATTCTTGATTTTTGCTAACTACAAGCAGATGATCATTTTCAGTTACTCAAATACTAAATCTGGTTTATTTGAATCGTTGTCACAGTTTAGTACATCCTTACCTTCAGCAAGTCTTACTTCTTCCTTCCTTCGCTGATGGAAATGTGCTACTTCTATTACTGGTTGACAGTTCTTTTCATGTGCTTGTCTAACACACTCAAATCAGCTTTGACAGGATTATTCTCTTCTGTATTCTAGTCCTGTTCTTTTCCGTATTTGAACATGATACATATGATATTTACAGGCTCCTCTTCTAGCCAGTTTTATCATATTATGTAATTAATGCCTTTGTCCGTTTATAAAAGTGATCGAGACCCATAACATTTAGGTAAGAGTCTGCTGAGTCTTCTGTCATTTTCAAGTTTGTTCTTGACATCATGCTCTGCACCGTGTGTTGCATCGTGAGCCTCTGCCAGCGGCACTGTCCAGAGAGACATGCTCCAGACATTGATTCTGTGGGCACTTGACAATTGTTAGCACAGTTGCTAGAGGTTTTTGCAATCTTTTCTGCAAGGCGTATAACATCTTACTCCAAATCTGTAAATCTGAATGAAGCTAATCGCCTGTATTCTGCTATCATTCAGTAAAGTGGCATTGCTTTAGAAAGAGGCCTATGAACAGTCTGAGCTCAGCATTTTCATATTCTTTTATGACCTGCAGCTGAAGAAGTTAAGAATACGTGTGCTACTTGCTATTTCTTACTATCTAACATTTGGTTACAAATAGTATTCCAAATTTTACAGCTTAGAAAAACCATTGCTTGAACACAAGATGGCAGTGCTTGGACAACTACAGTAACAACGGCATTGTTACTGAGAATTCAGGATCCAGAAGCAGTAAAGATGTACGCTGATTTTTTTTGTTGTTGTTGTGCTGTTAAAGCATTTTGTTATGACGATTTTATATTTACTGACTAGCAGAGATCACTTTCACACAGCACGTTCACAAGTTTCATTCATAAATAGGAATTTTTAAATGTATTAAATAAAGGAGGTGAGATTGATTTTTCTCATCATAGCAAGCTCTAGATTTGTTTGAATGACTTGAACTATACAGAGTTCCTTTACTTTCCAATACTGCACGTTTTGTGGGTTTGGGGAGTGATTAGTGAACTTGAACCTCTCCATATTGGCAGTGCACGTTGGAGACATGAGCCTGTTTTCCTCAGTTCGTCCCGAGGAAATGATCCGCTCCGCAGGCTGTGAGACGCTCTGCAGACTCCTGTGCCAATGTGCTAACTCCTTCCATGAATGAGCCCGGTAGCATGGTGCTTGGCTGCCACTTTTGTCTGTACATCAGAGAGACAGAAGGCAGCAGTCAGACACAAGAAGAATGTAGTGTTCCAGAATTCCTATTTTTCATAACAAAAGAAACAAGCGTTACTAGTCAAAAATCCTTTGTGACAGAGAGAATAGTATTGAGCTTCTTAGCAAGAAAAAAAATATCTGTAGTTCTTGGTGTTTCTGATTACTAAGTGCTTATGGCAAAACATCATTTTAGAATTTACAGTAAGTTAACAGAGTTCAGTATTGTCCCTGTAAGTAGAATTGGAAATTTGTAGTGACATGCATCTTGATATTTCAGGATTTCTGATGCATAATACTGTTAAAATGTAAAGTCCTTCCTGCTAGACAGTGTTCTTAGTAGCCACATAACTGTCGCTGAACTCTTTGTGGAATAGGTGACCTGGGTGATGCTAGGATATTAAGATGATCAGAGTCTGTATCCGGTTTCTGATGATTTTGAACTCTAGCTAAGCACGTAAGCTTTTGTGGTTTGAAGATAGCAAACTGTGTTTCAGCTAAACTACTTTCTGAGGGTTTGATATGCAATAGCTGACTATTACTTCATACTAAAAGTAACTTGAGGAGATAGAAATCTAAAAATACAGTGCTGAGATGGTAGAATATTCTGCTGTGTTGCCACTGCCAGTCTGTCTGTAATTGTGTCCACCACAATCCCAACAGATACCTAGTGCTCTAAAATATGAAGACAGCCTGGTATATCCCATGGAACAGGTAGCTGCTATGAGAAGGGGGAAAAAACAGCAAAGAAACTTTTGCTGAAGAAGTTAAAGCAGTGATCTTTGTAGAGTTCTGTATGCCAGTGCAGAAAATATTTGGACGACAGCTAATTCTGGTTTCAGAAGTGAAAGGAGAAATAGAGATTGCGTCTGTCTTCACTTTAGGTACACCAAAGTCCAGTCAGCACAGTGGTTTTAATAATCTAGCCAAGGGCATGAGATAATCTGCGTTCTAGAACAGTATGTGTTTGGTTTGCTGCGAATGTGCCATATGTTGCCTAAGGTAATTTGATTTACGTTAGTACAACTTTAAAAATCTGATGCAATGGATTGCTGCTTAAATTCTGTGGTCCTATGTGGTTATTAATCTATTACACAAGCATATGTTTTTATAATTAGCAAAATCCATTTTTTTAAAAACTCTTGTATGTGTGTGTATACATCATCTTTTTTTCTTTTCTTTTATCAGACTCCAGCAGGCTAAAGTACAAATCCTTCCTGAGCGAGTGCTGCCTTCAACAATGTCAGCAGTACAGCTGCAGTCTCTCAGCCGATGCCATATATTTCCTTCTTCGAAACCTACCGCGTGGCAGGACCAAGCTCTACATCAGTGGTGGCAGAAATATCAAAAGGTGAGAAGCTAGCTGTGGTAGTGTTTTTCTTTAAATTTTTGATGGCCTTTTGCAGTCCGTATAAAATTCCATCTGCTCATCTTTAGAGGATGATGCACAACTGGGATGCTAGATGCCAACCTGCTGCTTTTGTCGCATATTGTTTATCAGCCGTCAACAGTGGGGAAATACACGTTTTGTATTACAAGTTCTCTTTGGTTTTAATTACAGTGTTATTAGATTAATATTATTACATATTCATGTAATACTACAATTATTTTTTTACATAATCGAACACCTCGGAGAGTGCTGGTTGGTAAAGCTTGTGTTGGTAGAAAAAGCAGTAAGTTTATAGGATTTAGTTTGTAGACAGGTCAAAGAAGCGTCTTAATTTTTACTGACATTGCTTTGCCTGTAAGGATACTGGCAGTCAGTGTTGACAGTGCCAATGCTCTTGCTTTGTACTGGTGTTAATGGCTTGGTTTTGAAAGTGAGGAGCCTTTTGTAACTCTTACTGTGACTAGTTGGGGTAGAAAAGGTTTTTAAAGAGCAAAGGTGGTTTAGAGGTGACTCCCAGATTTGAGTGATGAAATAGAAGACCTACAATGTCTTAGTTGTTTGGAATCACAATTCGATTTGCTGATTTTGCTTTAAAACCTGCAGTTAAAGGATTAACTTCTGTACCTACAGTTTCTTGTTTACAGAAAATGCGGATCTGTATTAAAATCACAGACTCAGGATTTTTAACTGAAGTCAATTATTCCCACCACTGTTGGCTAACAACTAAGCCGTACTTTATACTTTTGGGAGTGCTTCATTTTGCACTTTCATCTTGTAAATTTTTATATAACATGTATCTGAAGTTCTTGCTGACTTTTGTGCTTAGTCATTAGCTTTGATCTTTGTCACGCCACAGTATTTCTATACAATCCATTTATCTGGCCAATTGTACATACATTCTAACTCTTGTTTTTTGATTTATTAGTATTTGTTCAACAGATTTACTTTCTGGGATCGTTAGTATGTAATCCCCCCCTTTTTTTCCCTTTTTTTTAAAAACTGAATTTAGAAACTTTCTTAGATTTAATATGGTACTAAAATTGACAAGATAGGAGAGGGTCATGGAAATCTCCAATTTTTGTCATGCACTCTGCGTATATTGACATAGTAGTTATTACTGGAAGATGGTAGTTTTACACGCAATGTGACTGAATTAATACTTCCATGGTCTTACCAATTTTATTTCCTAGAGCTTTTTTAATAAGTATGCAGCCTTTACACTTCTTTAGAGAGCTTCCAGAATTTTATTTACTTGATTCTGATTTAAAGGAGGGGGGGTGGAAAGAAGCAGAGAAGAAATAATCATTATCAAGGTGTTGGTATTGTCATTAGGGAATTAGGTTCTACTTTCCCATTTTTGCTTCACTGGCACAAATTCTGTCTTTGCTTGTTTACGCTGTTTTTGCAGCACTGCAGCTGTTGCAGTACTTCGAGTCAGGAGGGAATTCACACTGAGATGGTAGGGCAGAATTTTCACGAGTCCTAAGTGGCTGATGCCAGGCCTAAACTACAAGCTTGCATTGCTCAGGAGAATAATAAGGCGTGATTTGTGCTATAGACAGGTGTGCTGTTTAAAAGGTGCTAAAAGATGCATTTATACAAGTGAATGTGCACTTTTACCAGTATACAGCGCTTTCCTTTAGGAGTCTGAAATAAAACGTACTGTCAAAAGGATAATTTTGCTGGAATAAATTATGTTTCCAATAATAAGCACCATGCTAGCGTACTGTACTAGCATAGTTATACCGGCAGAAGCCTTTGGAGTGTAAACCTAGCTCCTCCTCAGGCACAGTGCAGGCTTTTCAGAGACCAGCTGTCATTAAGAGTGCACAAATGTGCACATTAAGGTTAATGGGACAAGACTTAGCACTGAGGTCTGTAGGAGGGGATGTGGTGAAACAGGGCACCCTGACACTTTTGAAAAAAATAAAATTGTGCACTATTTATGTTATTTAATGCACTGTTTCGGTCAGTGGCATATAAAATTTAAGATACCTTGAGGTCTTCTGTATTGGTAGAGATCTTTGGAATGACCTCCAATTCGTATAGAATCCTAGTGACTCTCCTCATTGTCAGATGCAGTTTGGATTTGTTTTTTTCTTCAACGGTTGTGAACTCTACCCCAAAAAATTCCCAACCAACCAACAAAAATACCCATGAATAACAAAGAGCTATTGATTCTCATAGTTCTTGAGCAAGTTAGTTAACAAGCCTGGAAACACTGTGCTTGGAGGGGGGGAGCGGAAATCCCTTTCCAAGACTGATTCTATGGGATGGCAGCTGAAATGCAGTGCACCCGCTGTCAGAAGAACTCGTTTTGTGGACTGAGATGCAGAGCCGGAGTAGGGGTGTTGTCCTGCTGACCTCCGTCACTCTGTTGGTGTCAGTAGAACTGTGACTGTTGCCAGTATGAGAGGCTGTGCCTCTGTATGTTGACTAATATAATGAGAAACACAAGAAAATGGAAGATGCGTTTTAAGAACAGTTTCTGCTCCATGCAAGAGCTGACCCTGTGTCAGCTGTTCCAGAAAATACACTCGCTAATTAAAACAGTAACTTGACTTCTGGTGTTCCTGAATTCTTTCTTCAAAGTACCGTTTAACTGCTGTGGATTTTGCTCTCTATTGCCTGATTTTTCTCATTTGTAAAATAAGGATAGTTGCTCTCAAAGGGAAAATTAAAATTTAATTTGTAAGTATTTACAGTACAATTTGAGATCCTCTTTTGAAAAGCAATGTGGTTATGTAGTATAGTGCTTTTTAGATTTGTTATTAACCTAGACCTATAAATTTAAGTGTTCTGAAGTCACTGTAGAGAATTGGTTAACTAAGCAAATAACCTCACACTGCTGAAAGTTTGGCGGTTAAGGAATGCAATTGTAATGTCGGGTTTTTTGTCTGCAGGATACGCATGAGCTACACACAAGCTGAAGATATTTTAGAAGTGGTGTTGCTGGCCACTTGTATTTTGTTTCTCCAAGTTTGCTTTGTATTGTATAGATATTTTCATACACAGTTCAAGTAAACGTGTTAGTCATGTTCACAGTGACGTATGATACAGTTGCATGGGCTACTCCTATTAGTAAAATTTTTATTTTGAAAGAGTACCCCTCAAGAAAAAATAGTTACGAGACCTTCAGGGAATTTTTTTTCCTGTTGTTGTTTTCCTTCTCCACATTTGTTTCTTACTCAGTACTCCATTTGGGTCTCAGTTTTTCTTCATAGGATGTTGTTAAATGGATATTGTACAATATTTTTTTTATTATCTTTGGGTGGTTATAATACAGCTGTTTAATAGCTTTTCTGTAGGCTGGCACAAGCACTGATGTTCAGTAAGCATTTCTGAAAATGTGATTTCCATTAAAAATAGATAGCACAGTGAGAGTGGCTGGCAGTATGCAATTCAACATCAAGACTGCCCAAGTTTTCATAATCAGTAATTGTTCTGCTGTGAGAAAGCATCCTCTGGAACTCTTAGCTTGTGTGTTGGTATTTTTAGTTATGCTTTTAAAGAGATTAATTTTCCATTTAAAACATATCATCATACGTCCTTTGAATTTATATATGTCAGCTTAAAATACCTGATATGGCCATTAATCTTCTTACTTAATTTTATTTACTAATGCATTTGACTAAATTGGTAAGTGTAGTTTAATCATCTCTCATAGTGGCTTGCTGTGGTTGCTGGAGTAGCAATAATTGGTGGAGACTAAGGAACAGATGCAGTGTCTAAGAGTACTTAAATTTTTTGAACTGTCTACATTTCAGAAAGATGCACTTTTGAAAGACCTAATTTCTTATTACTAAACATTAGAAATACTTTCAATGCTGAGACAGGTTTTCTGAGAAAATCCATATGTTGTCTGTCTTGTACAGATGTCTTAGCTCTCAATGCATTTGAGAAGTGGTTTGCAAGTGTCACATTGAAGTACTGGTTCTGATAGTGATAGTTTTTTGTATCTTTAAATAATCAGGTATCTCTCCTCTGTTTTATTTGAACTGTCCCTAAAATCTGCTAATATTAAAGAATAAATATTTATGGTTTTGGTTTTAGAGGAAGTTCCACTGTGCAAGTTTGACATCTTGGCCTCCATGGCTCTACTCTCTATATGATGCTGTAAGTTCACCACATCTTTTACCAGATAATCTACAATTAGTTTTGTGTGTTTCAATATTGATTTTTTGGGTGATGTAAAGGCTTTAATTTTGTTGGCTCATACGTTACCCTTTGAAGAAGGGTACAGTTTCAATTTACTGTTACAAGCGCAGGGAGGGCTGCCCCTCCGCACAGTTCTTCCCTCGTGCCGGAGCACATGTCTGGGGTGGATAACAGAGGTTCAGGTTCCTCTGGGGTCGTCTCAGAGCAAAAACTCCGTCCTCTGTCCCACACCCTCCAAGTGAATGTCCTAACCCCCAGGATGCTGGATAATCTCAGGCGGGTCTGTCCTGCTGGAGTTGGTTTACTCTTTTAAAAGTACATACTTTTTTTATATACGCAGGTATATATGTAAATTAGTACATAAAGTAATTGGTGTAAGAGAGGCAGAAGTAGGGGCGAGGCCAGCCCTCATCCCACTTGCACAATTCTAGAATTTGAACGGTTGTTTCCTTATCTCGGATGAGACTTATAACCGCCTTGGGCTGTTGGTTCATTTTGGCCCACTTCCCATCCCTATTTTGCTGTTAGTTTCAAATATGTAGGTACAAAACAAGTCTGTAATTACTGTAAGTCTTAAAAGCTAATGTCCACTTAGGGAAAATAGCTTACTCTACATTTTGCTTCCTTTTTTTTTTTCCTAAGAAAACAGAAATACCTATGTATTTAAATTAGGCTTTTCTTCTAACAAAAGGAAACCTTGATGGAAAGAGTCAAGAGGCAGCTACATGAATGGGATGAAAATCTTAAAGATGAATCTCTTCCAACAAACCCAATAGGTATGATGTTATTGAGCTTATGAACTCAACTTTGGTTTTGGGATGCTTTTTTAAGTTCCTAAATAAATAAGGATTAGGTAATTACTTTTTGTTGGTAGTCCATCCCTCACTTGAAGTTTCCAGTGAATTTTGATGGTTGATTTTGACAAAAGGATGATAGAGCTTTTAAAGACATGAACATCCTCTGTCCATCCTTATTTCCAAAGAAATAGAACTCTGTTGTGCTCCTTGGCGGGAGGAATGTGGTGTTTTTCGTAAGAAAATAAGAGTCGATAACATACTAGATTTTTTTGAATAATTATTACATAACTCTAAGTGTTAGTATGTGTCACCTCTTTGATCTTAATTCTTACTACCTCTTACCTGACATGAGGGAAAATAGCACCAGTAACCTAGTAACAAAAATTTGGGATTGATGTTTTGATGTAGCAGGCATTGGGGTTATGCCCCAGTGAACAGATCTCATGTGTAGTAAGATGGAAATCTCAGTTGAAGCCTTACTAAGAGGAAAAACGTTCTTCCCTGTGTAGATTCTCAAATGTGTAAGAAGGGGGAAATTCAAACTGCAGCCTTCAATTAAAGTCAGTTAAGCACCAAATGCAGGTCTGGCCTCAACAGTTTTGATGTACATGGAATTCCATTTCTGATTTGCCTAAAGCAGTGGTTGGAAGTACTTCCCGTCTGCTTTGCCCAGAGCGCAGCATAGAGCGCCGTACATGGAAAGCATATGAAATAATCTGAAAACAAACAAACAAAAAAATCAAGTATTTTTTGGCACTTCTTTTCTCATGATTCACAGCACACTGATATTTTGCTACCTTCAGTTTTCAGCTTTTGACTTCTTTTACAGGCTGTGAGGAATGGGATGATTTCCACCTTAGCAAGGTTTTTGTTGGCTAAATTAAAGAATGACTGTAGTAAAGTCCACTACCTTTTCTGTTTGTGCCTTTTAATACCTGATTGAAGTTGCTGCCTGAGAATGTACTATCATATTAAAACTTTTTTTTTTTTAAATAAAACCAAAGTCTGCCTTCTTGGCTTAAAATTTTTGCATCTAGTTTTGGTCTGCGTTCAAATGTGGAAAGAAAGCTCCAAAACCTCTAGAAGGGAGTGTATATAGAATATGTCTTTTTCCTTCTTATGATAAAACAGTAAATAATACTTGCTTAGTACTAGCGTGAGTAATGTAACTCGGCTGTGGTTTATGAAGGAGGTGAGAGTTTGGGGTTTTTTTTCTTGAATTTTTCCTTCTCTTATAAAAGCATGTCTTTTTGGCAAAAAAAGGAGGAAGTGGAAGCACAACAATAACCATCGGTGGTTGGAAAGCTCAGTAATGCACTGTCAAAGTAGAAGTGTGTATCAGACCGTGTTCTCCCGGGGTGTGTTCAGGTTTCAGAATACGTTATCTTACCAGCATTGTTCGGTCTCCATCAGTGGTGATCTTCAAGTGTGGGTTAGATAAATACCTCGGAAGAGGTTTTACATGTACATGGTCCGGCCTTAGGGCAGAAGGGTGTACTGAGATGACCTCTAAAAGTCTGTTATAAACCGAAGGTTTAGCACTCTCTCTGTAAGTGAGTAGAAGTTGTGGGCTTTATTTCTCTCTAAAGCTCTAACAGGACTGGTACTTTGTCATTTCTAGATTTTTCTTACAGAGTTGCTGCTTGCCTGCCAATTGATGATGCGCTGCGTATACAGCTGCTTAAAATAGGTAGTGCCGTTCAGCGACTCCGGTGTGAGTTAGATATCATGAACAAAGTGAGTATTTTTTTCTTTACTTGTCATTAATTGTTCTCACAAAAAATAAATAGAAGTGACTGTTACAGTTTGTAACAAAAATGTATGAAATTTCCAAATAATACTTCTAGAGAGTGAATTTGGGTGGGTTTTTTATTTCTTCCTTCCCTTCTAAAAGCTTGCTCAAGAAAGAAAATGCTCTCCCTCAATACTGAACTTTGATTGGCAGTAAGCAAAAAACATAGAATAATATTTGCTGTTGTTAGAAATCATATTTCAACACCTCACAGTACTTTTTTAGCCAAGAGATGGTGCTAGAAGTCTAGTGTTGCTCATGAACATCTTATGAACATCATAACCCCATACTGACAGTATAATACACTGCAATCAAGTAGCATTGTGCCATGGAAACTCGTGGATTTTGTAACAAAAGATAAATCTTTGTAGTATTGAGCGACTAAGTATAAATCTAAGTATTGGACGGAAAGGATTTTTGCAAAAAATGTGTTGACTTGTTAGGCAGTACCTTGTTAAGGTATTTGAAGACTTGCCTGCCCTTCTTCCCATTGCTATGGCCGTGTAATGCTCTAAACGTAGGACATTAAAGTTTTATTTATACGCAGTACATTTCTTTTTAATACTATATACTTAGTTGCTTTATCAGTTATAATATTACTTACAGTAGATATTATTAGTAAGTATCAGTCAACCTTGTATTGAATCTGTTATAGGAGTAGCATTTGCAACAACATCTCCAACAGCAGTTCAGATTGCTGTTCTCTTCCCAAAGAGAAAACATGGAAATACAAGTTTTAACTATAAACTTGTTGATGTGTTTGATAGTGGTAGCTGGCATATTTACTATTCGGCTCTTGAATGGAGAGACGAATTAATAGTTTATTAACACATTCATCTCGCAAAGAATAGCTACCTACATCCTGCTCGACCCTCGCCTTGATGGTTGTAAGCTTGCTGGGGGTACCAACGTAGTGTCTCGAACATTAGTGTAGCATAACCCCAGTCACTGTTGTGTTTGTCTCCTGGATACAGAGCAGTGGAAATCTTGCCTGTTTGCCTAAAAAGTACTGCCCATTTCTGGGGAAAAGAGAACCAGAGTATCATTTTAATACTGTTCCTCTTCCCGAAGTTCATGCACCAAAAATCTGCAAGGGAATATAACAGAGAAAAGAAGTCAGAAAACATCTCTTCCAGATTGAGACAAAAATGGACAGGTTTTTCTGTGAGAGTCTGTAATCAGATTAAACTTCATTTGTCTGTCTGGAGTCAGAAACTCTGAAAATATTCTGATATTCAGGTTTTACTAAGAACTATTCATGTTCAGTGCGTTGTATATTTTCTCTAAATCCCAAAGAGACGATAGGACTTAAGTTACACTCATAAAGTATAAGGTAAAGGTGTTTTTTAGCCTACAGCAAAAAGCTGTTTTCTTCACCAACATGTGACGTTTTCTTCTGTAAATG
>Ga0065711_1006768_pt1 | contig 16449 bp, 12 predicted proteins | sample Hoacrofraction12_FD_59098 | JGI IMG/M metagenome (GOLD analysis project Ga0065711, IMG submission 59098) | Hoatzin crop microbial communities from Cojedes, Venezuela - Epithelial fraction 12 v2 (version 2) | ecosystem: Host-associated > Birds > Digestive system > Esophagus > Crop | place... | reverse complement strand
AAAGAAAGAAAGAAAGAAAGAAAGAAAGAAAGAAAGAAAGAAAGAAAGAAAGAAAGAAAGAAAGAAAGAAAGAAAGAAAGAAAGAAAGAAAGAAAGAAAGAAAGAAAGAAAAGAGAAAGACACATCCAGAAACAGTGGAAATATGGTCTAGGAGGACAGATTGCCACCAGCATAAATTTAACAGTCTCACTCTTGGAAGGATCAATTTTTAATGAGTATGTAATTAATAGAAAGAATCTAATGTCTTGGAGTTTACTGAGGACATTTTTTAGTTTTGTCCAGTAATGTTAAAGCATTCATTTATGTAATTCACTAAGAAATATTATTTTAAAGTTAATACAAAGTTACATCATTAAACATTTGATTAAAAGTCTTTACCAGGGTCCTACTAACAGTATTGCACAAGGTAACGTTAAAGACAATCTACATAGCTCAAGAAACGCTCAAGCAAGTGAAAACATAAAAAACAAAAAAATAACAAAACCCGAAACTAAACCAAAACACCCCAAACTAGTAAATACTTATAAAATTCTCTGGAGATATTTGTGACTTAAAATAGAATAAGTTATAATACAAATGGACAATAGATTGAAACCAGGAAAAAAGAAAAAAAATTAAATCACATTTCTCATTAAATTCTACTAAGTTTATTTTAACTTATACTAATTTAGATACATATTATTTCATTTCTACTAATGGAAACACTCATTAAGAGGTCTACATAGCATATCATATGTTTCTATAAATATCGAGTCCCTGACACCAATCCAAAAAAATTAACATATATATGGATTATAAATAATATTTTAATTTGCCCTGATGTTTGACATCTTTAAACAATTTGTTCTGAATTACTTAAAAGACTTCTATCAGCATGACTTCTCTTGAAAGACACATTACAACAGAATAAAGAAACTTCTGAGCAATTAAAAGGTTTTTAAGTTTCAAAGATGGTGTTTTCATGTAAACTAAGCTAAAATTTTGGAGCTTATTGCCATATATGTCTGGACAGGAGGAGAAATGTTGGTTTTGTGGCTTTTTTCTCTCTGAAGAGTTAGTAATTTATAAGGAGACAGAGAGATTAAAAAAAAAAAAAAGACAAATAAAAAGTTAAAAGCCATAAAGAGAAATAAAAATCAGCATGTTTGCTGATGACACAAAACTGGGAGGAGTGGCTGATACATCCGAGGGCTAAGCTGCCATTCAGGGAGACCTGGACAGGCTAAAGAGCTGGGCAGAGAGGAACCTGAAGAAGTTCAACAAGGGCAAGTGCAGGGTCCTACACCTGGGGAGGAACAACCCCATGCACCAGTACAGGCTTGGGGTGGACCTGCTGGAGAACAGCTCTGTGGAGAGGGACCTGGGTGTCCTGGTGGACGACAGGTTGACCATGAGGCAGCAGTGTGCCCTGGCTGCCAAGAAGGCCAATGGGATCCTGGGGTGCATTTAGAAGGGTGTGGCCAGCAGGTCGAGGGAAGTTCTCCTCCCCCTCTACTCTGCCCTAGTGAGGTCCCATCTGGAGTACTCTGTCCAGTTCTGGGCTCCCCAATTCAAGAAAGATGGGGAGCTACTGGAGAGAGTTGAACAGAGGGCTACAGAGACGATTAAGGAACTGGCATATCTCTCTTATGAGGACGGGTTGAAGGAACTGGGGTTGTTTAGCCTGTAGAGGAGGAGACTGAGAGGGTATCTTATGAATGCCTATAAATATCTTCAGGGTGGGTGTCAGAAGGATGGGCCCAGACTCTTTTCAGTGGTGCCCAGCAACAGGACAAGGGGCGACGGGCACAAACCGAAGCATAAGAAGTTCTATCTTAACATGAGGAAGAACTTCTTTACTGTGAGAGTAATGGAGCCCTGGAACATCTTTCCTAGAGGGGTGGTGGATTCTCCTTCTCTGTCCCGTGCAGCCTGCTCTAGGTGACCCTACTTTGGCAGGGGGTTGGACTAGGTGATCTCCAAAGGTCCCTTCCAACTCCTACTACTCCATGATTCTGTGTAAATGGAGAAACAAGAGTCGGTTTGTGGACTCCAAAAGGTGACAAGAATGAGTGTACAATTTCCCATAGTAAAAATATTTGCAAAGAAAGGATAAGACTTCAAAATATAAAGAAAAAGTAGTTCTTAAACCTCTAATACATGAATCAAAGTTTGATAAGATCAGACCTCTAATACATGAAGCAAAGTTTGATAAGATCAGAGAGAATTCCAAAATGCTATCTATGGGCAGGAACTAAATTTGATGATTGTAGATTGCTCATTCAGACAATTTCAAAAGAAGAAGAGTACACAATGTGTAGTAGTGGCAGTGGTAGTGAACTGCTATTTTTCAGTTATCGAGAAAGTGAAAATTTGCTTTATTTAATGATAAATAATCAGAGATCTCTAAGAATTTACTAAACAAAATTTAACTAGCTTTGTCATTTTGAAACTTTTTGTATCTGTAGACCATATTTTGTTGCAGCCACATTAAGGCAAATTAAGTCCTAATCTCCTACAATTCCAAAACAACAAAAAAAAATATTTGCTGACTAAATTGCTGAATCTGAGTAGTTTGTCTAGCTCTGTTATTTAGTAGATGCAGTCTTTATAACCGTTTGCTCAAATACTATATCTAAATTAACCTCTGTGTCCTAAATTTTGCATCCTGTGGTCTTCTTCTACACAGTCCTTAATATCTGGAACATTTGGGTAAGGGTATAGTTCTACCTTATCTATATTCCATCCTACATGAAATCTAATTAAAAAGAAAACCTTGTCCTCATTTCCCTCTTTTAATTCCTTCACCCTCCCACTATCTCCATTATTGACTTTGTGACTGAATGCTTAAATTTAAATTGCATTCATCATCTGTTTTTACACCAGTATATGCTCAATTTATTCCATATACTGTTCTTGCATTATTTAATTCTGTTGTGTGTGTTGGGAATAGAATATGCTTTCTCAAAATTGTTTGTATCATAATGGTTGCAGAAAAATACGCTGTATATGCTGAATTAATCCATAGATCCTGAAGAGGTCATATCTTTCTGAAAAGAAGAATAACTTTCCAAATTTTTATGAGAACAGAATTGATGTACACTTCTATTCACTTACTATTTGGCGTAATGACTATTTCTGTATTATTGTGCAGTTACAACCAATCTTGATCGGCTGTGTGAAAAATAACTCTTAATAAAGATAGCTTGGAGATATAGTCTAATTATTTGACGGATTTTGTCCAGAAAAATCTTATTTAGCCTGGCTTGAATACTACAGTGGAATTTTCAATGGATAAGCAGACAGATGGATAGACAGACTGAACAAACTTAGATTTTACTTTTGGTAGTGTGGGATAGAAAGTCCCATCCAAGGAGCAGAATCCCAACATGCTGATATGAGAAGCAAAAGGAAAAGGAGACTAGAGGGAGAAGAATGAAATCTTAGAAGTGTTAAAGGATATCTGCCTGCAGCAGACTAGAGGAAGCAAATAAATGACAGTCAATTGGGACTGAAACAGAGCGGGAGACAAGATCGGGTACAGTGGGCAAAAAATAAGACAGAAGAACACAAGATGAGAATAAGTAAAGATAGTAGAAGGGTAGGATAAAGGGAAATGCACAGCAAAAAATAAGGAAATACACGCATGCAGAAATCACAGCAATGAACAGGAGATCATAGAAGGTAACAGAACTTAACTGAGATTCAGGTGGCACTATTAGGAACAGGCTGAGGTGGAAAGAACTATGAGATATTTACATTACATACTCTTCATAGTGGCAGATTATATTCAAATAACTACAGTATGGAAGAGTAATCCATTCAAGATGCTCTAAAATTTCAGTCCTAGAAACAACATGCTATAAAAATTGTTCGGTGTAAAGTTCTAGTGCTATTGAATCAACACTTTTCAATGCAAAGAAAACATCTTGCAGAAAAAATTTAAAGTTAGGTCTATCAACTAAGAACCTATTACTGTGTATTGCACTTCCTTCATGAGACATAGTTTTTAAACTGTCCTAATTAGTTGTTAAAGATTACTTTTTTACTATTGTTATTTCTATCTTAGACATAAGTTCAGAGATCTTTAGTTCCCATCCCCAATCTATTTGGACTGTTAATGCAAGTAACGTCTTGTTTAGATCGTACAATTTTTTTTGCAAGAGTATGGTGTTCTGTGGTTACATAAATGACAGGTAATGCCAAAGCAGTTATAGAAAACAGATACATGGGAAAATTTAAATTCTTTAATAGACAGCCACACAGATTCTAGCTCCTTTGTGCTACTCTAGAGAGCAGTCAACAACCGTGTAAGTGCCAAGTGGAAGGAACAGAGGAGTGAATCTTGGATGGTACACTCCAGAAATACGTTACCTTGGGGTAACAGTGAAGTTCTGGAGAACTTGAAGAACACGTAAGGCTGTTAGGGAGGAAGAGAGATTGGAAGAAATTTTCTCATGCTCCATGTACTCAGGAAAACAATGATTCACAGAACACCTTAGATGATAGAGTTTTCCACTTATTTTCACAATCAAGATGGTAGATTGGAAATAAAATTTTTGTATAGTGGCAATATTTCACAGGATTATGACTCCAGTGAGTCATTATCAATTAAGCTAGGCTTTCTGTGTGTTTAAGGAACAGAACTATTACCTCACAACCTATCTTACTCCGAAGACTATCAGTATTAAAGTTTTTCTGAAAACTTCTGGATTAGCTTGAATTTTCTTTTTTTTTTCCTTTTCTTTTCTTTTCCATTCTATCCAGTGTACAATCATCTGCCACCCAACAATGCATCCCTTTACAGGGAGGTGGAATAGCTGCCTACCTTGCTGAGGTTCTGTGAGAATTAAGTAGTTAATGCTGGTAGTAAGTGCTTTGCAGACAAAAATTGCTAAGTGCTAAATATAATTACTGTTATTATTGGAGACACATTCCAACCTAAATGTTTCTTTGATTTTATAGCTGACATAGATTCCATTTAGTATAATATGCAAAAATGGCCTTTTTAAGAGTGGTCAGGTAATAAAAGTTCCTGTGAAGTGTCTTGCTGAGCAGCTCACGACAATTTCAAGCCAAGAATCAGATGTATTTTTAAACAAATAAGTAGTCTTGCTGTTTTTAATGGAAATGCTTGCAAAGTAAAGTAGTATTCTGCCTGAGTCAAAAACAGCATGAAAAGATGCTCAGATTTGAAATGTAATCTCAACAGAGACCAGATCCTGACTGATATGTTTGCAAAGATATAGCTTTTATCCTTTGCACAACCACACATGCATCAGAAGTGTTAGCATAAAAGGATTTAGGTATGTGCCTAAATGCCAAGTGAGTTAGTAAATTTCAGTGGTTGGGGCACTACTCAGATCCACAAAACTTGCCAATCTGTTCTTTTATCTTCAAGGATATGTAAATTTACACTTGAATAACCCCTAAGCAACGACGTTTCTTCCAGTGAGCATAAAAATTGTCATCAAATCTTCATGACACCTAAGTACTTGAAGATAGTATTCACTTCCGATCCCTGTAAATTTTAAGATTGTAAGTTTCTTTGTGTGTTTCAGCTGCAGCACATGGTGTGATACACTGTCTTAAATCATGTGTACTAGATTCGTCAGTGCTTAAAGGACATCTGGGAATGAAACTTTGAGAGCTGAGATGAGATGAGAAATAGCCATTCAGCTAGTGATGAGATCTCCACTCCTTATCTGACTTACATGTTACTTACAATGCTTCCAGAATATAGGTTTCTTTGGCTTCCTTTCTCTTCAGTAAATACACATGTTTGTTTATATTATTAAAGTTCTGGTCTGCAATGCAAGCAATCCCCGTTTATATTACAGTTGCTTTACCAACAGTAAGTAAACTTTACTTTTCGCTAAGAAAATTATTTGGTCATTTTTTTTACAGGCTACCGGTATTTGCATCACATTAATGTAACTGTGTAAGTTTAGCTGGCAAAAAAGAGAAAGATAGTACACATGGAATATTTTTTATTTACTATGTAGGAGGTAAGATGTGGCTATTTTCTTGTACAGAAGCAACATAGGTACTTTAATCTTTCTGTCACACAATACTGGGCATCTTGGTCTTTGTGCTGGGGGATTATAGTCATCTAAAAATAAGACATTCTAATACTGAGTACTGGGAAAATTAAGGCTTGTTTTGGAAATAATTATGTGTGAAAGTTTTGTTGTTATGCATCCTGGGTGCATGAAGTATACCCTATTAATTAAGGAGGACCACACAGGTCCATGAGGCATTTTCAGTACAAATCTCTCATGGCTGATGCCAGTCAGACTATACTTGTTTAGGTCTATTCATAAGACCCTATGCGAAATCTAAGGAAAATGGAGTATCCAGCCAAGAAGTTCAGTCTTCTGGGGAAAAAAGGCAGAAAAAAGAAAGAGAGAAGAGAATTGGAAGCAGCTTTTTATTGTCATCATTTTATTCAAGTTACAGTCTAGCTACATCTCACATAAGATATAACTACAATAATAAAAGTCACTGTTCAAGTAGTCATCATTATTAAAATTTTAAAAATATAGTATAAGTAATATGACATTTATCAGAATTAACATTACTAATAACAATGCCTTAATAGTATTATAGTTGTTCCCTTGAACAGCAAGACTATTTCTATTCGTTATAAGCATCTCTTTAATTCTTATACTCTAGTAGCAATCATTGATTTCTGTAATTTCTTCTAGTTATAAAACATGGCTCCAAAACTTATAAGAATTGGGTGAAAGGCTTTGAAAGGACATAAATGAGATTAATTTCCCTGATCATTTGAGATGTCACTGTCTTCTGTGGACACAAGGTGTCCAGAGGGCACATGGAGAGACTTTCACTTTTTCTGCTGCCACACAGCTTCTTACAAACTTGTGCAGTGAATGTATCAGCATGACTTGCTCTGAAAAATATCTGTTTAACAGAAAAATTATTCCTCCTGTGAATTAGAGCTGTCCCTCAGCATTCATTGATGATATCAAGGTGTCCTGGGTTCGGCCAGGACAGGATTAATTTTCACCAGAATCCAGGAAGGGACACAGCTGGGCGGGCTGACCCAACCTGGCCAAACAGAGCAGGGTATTCCATACCATGTGCCATCATGCTGGGTTCCGGTGGGGGGGAGCGGGGCGGCGGAAACTCACTCTCGCGGCTCGGAAGCACGGGCGGCGGTGGTGGAGGGCGGCTCTCTGGGTTGTGCAGTTTGTGTTGTGTTTTCTCCTTATCTGTATCATTGTTGTTCCTGTTCCCTTTGTTTGCTGTTCTGTTAACTGCCCTTATCCCAACCCACCAGTTTCTGCCTGTTTCTTTCCATTTTCCTCCGCACCCAGGCGGGGGGAGGGGCGGCCATGTGGCGCTTTTGTTGCCGGCTGCAGCCAAACCAGGACACAAAGTCACGGTCTGATATGAAAATAAGCACTTTTTTGACTCTTTATTCTAATGATTCAGTGAACAATTGATATCTTTTCTTATTTCCTGGGCAGGCAAGAATCATTTTTAAGGAGGTTTAGATTTTGGTACTATTTAATACAGAAGTAGAAAAAGATATCCCATCTTTTGTTGTTTTTTATTGTAAATATGTTTTTGTTACTATTACAGTTATTTCCTCTTTTTTTTCCCTAAGATGAGTCTAGCAACAATCCTTGAATTTTGCATAAAAATACCTACTTCAGCATGGCGTCAGTGAAGTTATGCCAATTTCCACAGAGACAAAAGCAGAATTTTAGAGTGCTACAAGAACTGTTCTACAAACTGAAATTAACACACCCCTGAAATTGTGTCTGTTTCCTTCTTTTTCATTAAAGATATAATTACATTTTTATTATTGATTACTTATTCATATTGTCATGATGATTTCAAATACAAATGTTCCTTTGAGTGGATGACTACAGCCAAGTTGGTTGTTAGCATCCATCTTAAGGCCATCAGCTATAAAATCTGTTTTTTTCCTACTTAGTTGTATGCATTCTTATGCTCATTTAGGGCATAATTTTGTCACTAAAACTATGAATTGTATTATCAGCCTTTAGTGTAACTGAAGTAAAACTATAATGAAAAATTGAAAAAAACCTCCAAACTGAGAACTTAGAGCTTTGTGTCAAATTTACAGATAAAAAATGGAAGTAGATACATACTAAGGAAATGTATGTTTAAAAGAGAAGTTGTATTTTTGTATGCAAATTTGATATCAGCTTTCATTTAGCTCGTACTTCAGTAAATCTAATGTACTATATATCCACCTTTCCTTTATTGGGAAAAACCCCAATGTCCTGATAAATTTAAAGTTCTGAATAACGCTATTCAAAATCATTTCATTCTCAGAAAAGTGGTCAGATTGCTACAACACAAAGTGCAACAGACTGAAGCAACTGACAGTGTTGATCTTGGCTAACACTTAAAGGAATTGTGCTATACGGTTTGCCATGTTACCATAACTTCACAAGTGAAGTCTCAGCTGGGTCCTAGTTTTGGTCTTGGCTATGGTGTGGGAAAAATCTCAGTCATCTTCATTGACAATACCATAATGTATGCAACCTTAATTAAGCCCATTTCCTAACTGTATACCAGATGATGATGTTAAAAGCTATATCTACTTTAGACAACTCAATTAAAAATCTTACTGTCCCCTCTTTATCCTGATTATGGTGAACTCTCCCTCTCTCTTTCTCAGCTAGCATTTAGTTCAAAACTGAAGAGGATAAGAGGTCATTTTTATTAGCTGGTTAAACATAATTTAGGACAGCCATTTAGAAACAAGTTGTTTACAGCTTTCAAACAAATCCACCAGTGTTTTTGACTAGGGGAAATTCAGTAATAACGAGCCAATGGGCATAATAAAGGCTTCACTTCCAGGATTAATATCAAAACCGTCTGAAGCTCCCTGAAAAGAATTATGGGTACTTTGTAATAAAAATTTCAATGTTATTTTGGTTTTACTTTTACCAATAATATTATATTTTACCTCTTAATCTGTAATATGTTATCTTCTAAAACCTTTAAAAAACAAAAATCCTCATATATTTCACTTTCCAAAGCAGTACATGCATGAATAGCCTCCCATACTTTTTACTGAAAAAGAGTATATTTACATGTTTATGTATTTATATATTTAACACATTCACATTTTATACTCACTTTTATGTAAATATTTGTATTTTATTTAAACATCTTCAGATATTTATTTAAAAAATCATTTAACTAAATATTTCTGTATAGGTTAATTTTTAGCATGTTTGCTACCTGTGCAATACAGTATATCACTGTGGCTTCAAATGGGACACTGTGGTCTCTTAGATAGAAAATGTGTATCTAAAACCAAACCAACCAAACAAGAAAAGCAAAGTTAAGTATCTGGTTTTGGTGATAGACTTCGGTGGTCTAAAGTAACTTAAAGTCTTATAAATACATTTAACTTTTGCTACTAAAAACATAGAAAAAGAAAACTTTAGCAATTAAATTTAACAAAAATCCCCCAAACATTTTGTTTTATCTTCTCTCACATCTCAAAGACTTCTAGGAAACTAATTTTTATTTATCACAGTAAATACATGTGAAATTAAGCTACTGTATGGCAAGATTAAAGTTTTACACCAATCATCTCAAACAGGTGCCTACGTACTCAGGTCTGTCTAAATATGCACATCTGAATCATTGAATAAATATTTATATTCTGCAATTTCTACATGATTTGAAAACTAAAAGACCCCAAAATTTGTATTAGAGTAATTTAAACATTGAAAAATATGTTCTAATCCTGAATTGTTTATAAAGTCTTTATGTCTTTAGTTATTTTATTCCTACCTTGATTTCTGCCCTTTGCCATTTGAGAAAATAGCTCCGCAGAGTTTATTTTTGTTTTGCTTTTATATAACACAAACCAAGACAGTTCTTCCTGAGTTATTATAGTCTAATTGGTCTGCAAATTACTGATGGTCCACACTACCATGGCAGTGGTTTGCAGTTCATTTGTAATCCACAGTGCATTGTGATTTTAGTACAGATATCCATTAAATGTTCAGAGATGGAATGTGTGATTTGATGGTGAATTGCTATAATTGTTTATTTCTGTTGTTTACTTGGCAATAACCGGTGTCTGAGATTCTGCTGTGTGTACTTACGTGTGTGTGTGTGCATTCAAGCTTTTACTCAGCCTGGACTTCCTACTGCGGAAATAATAGATGGAGAAGTTATATGATGGCAGACCTCAGCAGTGATGTCAAATGAAAGTTGGACTTACTCAGATCAGACTCCTACTGTTAACACGAACAGCTCTCAAGAAGCTTCCTTCTGTCCTGTGCTGAATTTCACCCTTGAAATACTCACCTCTGCATAAATATCACAGCTCTAAATAAAACGCAGCAGTATGAAGTGTCGTATTAATGATATTTTAGACAGTAGCTCTGTATTTCACTTAACATGTTCTTTCGCTGTTGGTTAATTGGTATCATTAGCACAAATGTCACGGTTACTTAATTTAATTAGTTCTTACTCATACATAACACTAATTTTTCAGAAAGCCAAACGACAAAATGCAAGTGATAACAGTGTCTTGTTTGGTGTATTTTTTGCGTAGTGCAGGTCTTCTTCATAACTGATTTGAAGAAAATAGTTCTTAGAAAAACTGGCTTTTAGGAAGCAGTAGTTTTACTTCAATGGAAATAGCTTCTGGAGATTTCCTACCATATTCACATCTGATGGTCTACAAACCATTTGTCTGTACTCATCGGACACTAATGGACTTCAACACTGAATCATACACCTATCTTTGAACGTATAGAACTTTTCATGGAACCCAATGGAACTATTCATGAAATTAATTGCTTTTCTGCATTGGGGCCTTAAGATAGTTCTGATTTTATTGTATATCCATACATAATGTAGAAAAAATTATTCAAAAGTATTTACCATGGAATGAAATATACATAGCAGTCACATACTCAATTTTAATTAGCTATTGAAACTACAAAATACTCCGTCATACTCTGCCACTTTCTATTTTCAAATAAATAATAAGAATTGTGGTACGTATAGGTGATTCTAGCAAATAAAAAGTTAAGTATTGATTTTTGTATTACAGTAAGTTCTTAAAGTAAAAAATTATAATATACCTTTCAGTGGCTCCAGACCACCCATATTATTAATAGAGCTGAAGATTCTGACTTGCTTTTGGAAATTACTTCTGCCCTGAAGATGTGCCAAGCTAAACACACCAAAACACAGTGAGGAAAACATAATTGCTTAAGATCACACAGCAAATAGATGACCAAGACAAGTAAAGAAATGAGGGACTCTTCCTTATAACTGGCAATCTCGTACTGCCCCAAAGCTAAACCTTTCTTCCGTTGTCAGGCTCTATAGCATGATTCTCTAAAGATTTCAGTGTCAGTCTCGGCTGTGTCTTCCGTTGATGTCTAAGCATTTTCTAAGTCATGGATATATGTGTCATCTACCATAATATAATATACAGCCCTAGAGTTATTTTGAAATAACAGATAAAAATTACTGCAGATTTTCATGCAAGAAAAATAGAGGTGGCAATTTTATAAAGGTTCATACTGGTGTTTTCTTTTGCACACTGTGAGAAGTGGAAGTCAATAGAGCCTAATGAGAAGTCATCAAATGAAAGAATTTAAGCACTTACATCTCCCTTCATAGCAAGATTATTGATTTAAACAGTATTCAATGTTTATATTATAAAAAATAACGTGAGGTAGTGCAGTATTCAAACATGGGAAGGCATCAACTTTAACAGTCATGAGAAGGAAGTTAAATTTTACTAGTTCTTTGAAGACAATTGGCTGTGGAGGAGGAGATATAGTAGCCCATCTGAATGTACAACTCTCATCAGATAGCTTCTAGGTATGTTGATGTTGCATATAAAATGTCAGAATTTAATTTACTGTATAAATTAAATTAAACTTTCAATTTTGGTAATTTTCATAGCAAGAAAAAAGATCCATTGAAATCAAGCAAGTTTCTTATAATGTGAGACTAGAAAATTTGTATTTACACTTCAGCCTTTTTAAAACAGTACATTTATTATGTGATATTCGAAGTAATAGAATTTACTTTTTCATCTATAATAATTTTATTTCAAAAATACAAACATATAAACCCACAAAAGACATGAAAGCTGGAGAAAATTAAATCTGATTTGTTGGCAGTAAAAGTTACTTTCATATTTTAGCTCGATTCATAGTTACATAAAAAGATTTTTAGCAAACATCAAAAAATACCTACCATTATCACATTTATGTGGAGAATATTTTTAATGTCAAAATAAATGTTCATGGTAATTTCTTATTTGTTAACCAATGGCCTGTATTATGAGGCATGTGTCTTAAATGATATATGGATTCACATTTCAAAATTTTTTATGTTAATTTCACCAAAATTAGGACAACCGGAACATGGCTCGATTACTTTCCTGTGAATAAAATGTTAGCCATATGAACACGTTATGCCACATGTTGGAAATTTCTGAAGAACGGGACAGATCTATCATTTCTCTCTCCCTCTGTCTTTTGCCTCTTCCAGTCCCCCCCCTTTACATGTTTTTGTTAAAAGAGTTGTTTGTGCATCTGCACGTGTGTTCAGGTGCAGTGTAAGAAAAACTTTGGTATGTCTATGTTTGGAAACACAGTGGATGATCTTTTATTGAGATGGAACATGAAATACATAGTTAGACTGCTTAGAACCATGATTTAAACCCTCCAGATAAAAGCTTATTCAAGCAAGGTAGAAGTGTTTACTTCACACGTGTTGTTTCCTAGTTTACTTTTTGGTTTTTTTTCCATTTCTATTCCTTCTCTGTCTTCTATTTCATTCTATAGAATAAGTTGTAGTACTGGATATTAATTATTTATAGTATGATTTCCATAAGATCATGTCATAGTTTTCTCTTCAGAATCTGTCACTAACAAGGAAACTCTGTGACTGAAGTACTTTGAACAAAATGTTACAATTCTGTTGATGGGAAATTAATTTTGGAAGCAAAGTAAGTGGTGATAGTAAAATTTGATCTTCCATTTCTCTGGAAACAGAAAATATATCAAAAACTTGCCATAGTTATGTCTTTCTGGGAGTATCTATACAAAAGGAAATTGCATTTCAAACAACATTATCATATTTTTGTTTTTTGTTTATTTTATTTAACTATTTCCTTGTCTTCTGACAACTACGTATCTCCATGTGTTTTTGTTTTTTTTTTTTTGAGGGGAATGGTTCTGATTTGTGCTTCATAAATATAGACCTTTAAGAAGAGAGCTTTAGAAAGAAAAAGTAAACAAGTAAACTCTAATTTCCTTACACAGACAAAGGTAGACAAAAAGCCACCAAGCCCATAACACAGATGTACAGTCAATGCAGCTGCAAAGCCCGGTGAAAATTTCACCACCAATTCTGTTATAATAATTAATTTATTATAGGCTTTGCAAAGGAGAAAGGTAATAAATTATTTGGTAGATAAAAATAGAGTTGACAAAAAAATCTGGATCCTTAGGTTTCAGGAAAGAGTTTTTAGCACACAAAAAACAAAGTACTTGATTCTCAAAAAATACAATGTTTTACATGTACAAAGGCTAAAGACACCTTTTTCTTGTAAGCAGCAGAGAGAATTTGGTTTTGAAATCTTGTGAGTAGTAACATACCCTGGACAACAACATTTGCCAGAAGTAGTCTGACACAACAGAAGAAGAGTTATCTAGAAAAATGCCAAACATTCATTACTCTTCCAGAGAGTTTCATTTTGGACTTTTAATTTGTGAGTTACATGTTCGTACAGAAATGGTACATAATGGTCCAAATAAGAAGAAAGCATTATGGTCACGACTACAGTAATCAAACTTTGATGGTACAATTACAACAAGCAGACCACAGTAGTAGGATTAGGGTAAACCTCGCTTTTGTAATTTCAAATGAGAAGGAAAAGAACATAAGGGGGGGCAGAAAAGAAAAGTTAGAGAGGAAAAGAGGAAGAACAAGAAATAAAAAGATATCACCAGTCCTGGGTCCAGTGCTGATCCTGCCAATGAAGTGGGGGGTGTGTCAGGTCCTTGGAGGCATCACCTTTTACAGTGATTTTTCTCAGTTTTTATAGGTAGCTAGCCCCCTGCCCTTAGCTGAGTTTCTCGCTTCTCATGCAAATTTATTAGTTGGTGATAACCACCTTTTCTATTACAGACTAAGGTAGCCTTGCTCCCCGTGTAAATTAACACACATGCTCCTTACAGGTGTGTGTGGGGGCAAGTCTTTTTGTTTTTGAGTTGTGTCAGTGGTCGCCATTTCCCACTATCACAGTTAACCTCTGTTTAACCTCTTCCGGGTTCAGTACTATTGTCTTGTTAGCTGTAAAAAGGGAGTTGGGTATGGAGTCAATTAAAAGTGGTCTGCTTAGCTTTACCAGAGTAGCATCAGACTGTGAAGGTCTCTCCTTCAGTCCAGATGTCATTTGCTTGATTTAGCGCCAGGGGCCCTTTGCTTAGGCCCAGTGCTTATCGGCACAAGACAAATACAACACTCCTGTGTCCAACACTCACAGGCTTTGCCTTCACATTAGCGTCTTAGATGAGTGTTTGACACATTTTCTTTCATATTGTCTGGACCCTTACAACCCCCATACATGCACACACCAGAGAGTGCCTGTCCTGGGTACGACCAGGACAGGGTTAATTTTCACCGGAATCCAGGAAGGGGCACAGCCGGGTGGGCTGACCCCACCTGGTCAAATGGAGCAGGGTATTCCATACCATGTGCCGTCATGCTGGATTCCGGTGGGGGGGAGATGGGCGGCAGAAACTCACTCGCTGCTTGGGAGCGGGCAGTGGTCCGGAAGAGAGCGGCTCTGTTCTGCGTGCTCTGTTCTGCTGTTTTGTTTTGTGTATTCCCCTTATCTGTATTGTTGTTGTTCCTGTTCCCTTTGTTTGCTGTTCTGTTAAACTGCCCTTATCCCGACCCACCAGTTTCTGCCTGTTTCTTTCCATTCTCCTCTGCACCCGGGCGGGGGGGAGGGGCGGACATGTGGTGCTTTTTTTGCCAGCCACAGCCAAACCAGATCATTAAATGTGGCGCCCAAGCGTGGGGCGGGGATAACGGCAGGGCTGAGCAGCGGGTGTTTAAACAGCTTTCTTAGATTTTGTTAAAATTTATTATACGCATTTACTGTGTTAGTTAAATAGTTGCTGGTAAAAAATGTTTCTGTCTTTGATCAGATGGCTGTGGTTTTTGAATCCTTACTTGCACTATGTTTTCCCTGTAGTGCTGTTCATTACCTCGGGGAAAAGGATCAGGATGACAATTTTGCTGTACTGTATGATATCAACTTATGACATGATAACATCACTGTGCATGAAACTAGGCTTGTATTTGCATGCGGCACTGCGGTCATTTCCATACCTTGGATCCTATGTATTAGAATTTGTTAATAAGTAAACCCAGCCTGTAGGGAAAACAGGAGGGGATACCTTCACCCACTCTTTCACCCCCCATTTCTACTTCAGGCTGGTCCTAACGGCTTTTGAGAATTTCAAGGACACTCAGGCCAGAACTCTCCTATTGCTATGCCTCCTGAATGGGTTTTGGATCTTGTTTAGGGTTAAACAAGTAGTTAACAACATTGTGCAGTTAATAACATTGCACTGCCCCGGGGCTGGATAGCTGTGAGTGGCTGGCTGTGTGGGAAAGCATGGGCAAGTACCTAGGGCAGTGGACATCCCGATGTTTTTTAAACTCTCCCCTGAGCAAATACAGAATCCGGACAAACTAGTAAAATATCTGCAAAAAGTGTGCTGCCACCCTGGGAACACCACAGAGACACAAATCACTGCATCATGCCCTGTTCAACATTGTTCATTGCCCTAAAGGGGAAAGGGGGAGAAACAAAGCAGCAGGTGCTGTGGCTGGCATTGCCCCCTCAGCTGAACCTGTACACCCTCCAGCCCAGCAGGCAGTCACACCCTCCCGAACGGCATTGCCGCTGCCACTGACACGATCACAGGGGCGGCCTCAGTTTCCCCGGTGGGCACAGCAGCGGCTCCAGCCCCAGCTCCAGCTGCAGGCATCGTGGCCGAGCCCAATGACCAACCTGTGCCAGTAGCAGTCACCCCTGTAATACTAAAGAAAGAACGCAAAGGAAGCAGATCCCTCTGGGAGGGATGACAATGAGCCAGGGTCATCGCGGGAGATAGAGACAGAGATCATCACTCGGTCCCTGTCCCTGGGAGAGCCGTGAGACATGCAGAAAGACTTCAGTCGCCACCCTGGCGAGCACATTGTCACCTGGTTGCTGCAGTGCTGGGATAACGGGGCCAGCAGCTTGGAGTTAGAGGGCAAGGAAGCCAAGCAGCTGGCATCGCTGGCCAGGGATGGGGGCATTGACAAGGCCATTGGGAAAAAGGAACAAGTCCTCAGCCTCTGGAGGAGACTTCTCTCAGGCGTGAGGGAGAGATACCCCTTCAGTGACGA
>Ga0065711_1008333_pt1 | contig 16450 bp, 6 predicted proteins | sample Hoacrofraction12_FD_59098 | JGI IMG/M metagenome (GOLD analysis project Ga0065711, IMG submission 59098) | Hoatzin crop microbial communities from Cojedes, Venezuela - Epithelial fraction 12 v2 (version 2) | ecosystem: Host-associated > Birds > Digestive system > Esophagus > Crop | place... | reverse complement strand
CAAGGTCCTGTGCAGCCTGCTGTAGGTGACCCTGCTTCGGCAGGGGGGTTGGACTATATGACCCACAGAGGTCCCTTCCAACCCCGAACAGTCTGTGTGATTCTGTGTGAGACTGACAATTTTTGTAGGTTTCGTTTTGTTCCAAGGAAAGGCTTTTGTCCTAAACAGAGTTCATCAAATGAGCTGAAGAGCTAAAAAGGAGAGTTAATAGAGACTTGCAATTAAGAAGTGCCTTTTGCCTAACTAGGACAGCGGTGCCAGAAATTGCTGTAGTTAGAAGTGGACTGTAGAACTAACCATCTTCGGAAGAAGCAGGAGTGTCTATATGTGTGCATGTGTATACATACATATGTGTATATGTTGACAGCAAAGTCCTGAACTGCTTTTACACCCCATATTTCTGACCACAGTCAAGGCGGAGAAAAGAGATAATCCCTGTGGTGAACAGTCTGAATAGAGCAAGAGAGAAGACGAAAAGGAGTAGCTGGTTAGATGGCGAACTTGCAGAGGAATAGTTGACACTGCTTTGTTCATGAGAAGAATTGCAGCCATTTACCTGTTAATTGGTATTACAGATGGAGAAGACAGGAGAAGGAAAAAATTCGAGTGCACTGAAAAGCGGCAGCTTGCAAGCTGCCAGGTTGTGAGCACTATGCTGAGCTTTGCAGTAATCATAGCCTAGGTGAGCATTCAGGTGGGATTTGAAGGAAAAATAAGGCTGTAGTCATTGGGATTTAAGCCAAATAATACTTTCAACTAAAGATTTTTTCATGTAGGAAACAATGACAAACTGTAACATTCCATATATTATGAACCAGTAAAATAGTAAAGAAAATTCACCGTGCTTGATCTGTGAGTAGCCTAAGGAACATTTAAGCCCTGTTAAGACAGCGCATTAGCCTTTTTGGGGGGATCTATGACAAGAAGAAGATTGGGATCAGAAAGCAGTTCTTCATTGTCATGACTAAATCCACACCTTTGAGAAATATTTTTATAGGTTTCATCTTGATTCTAGGGAAAGCTTTTGTGCCAAAGTATTCATTTCATTTTTTACTGAGGCATATTTAATTATATAAATATAGGTAGATCTGAAGTATCACTTCCTGGATTTATGAAACAAGATGGTTTTCTATTAATTAGTTAAAATGCAAAGCTGTCATATAAAAGATAAGTTGTTCCAATTATTGTGTTGCCTTTGGGATAAAAAATCATCCAGTAAAGAATAAGGTATCTAACCCAAGGCACGTGCTAATTCCTTCTTTACCAATTATCTTCTTGTTTATTTTTCCTGTGAAATATTACTATCTTGATTTTACATTTTTATTCTTTATCTGTTTTGTCTATGTGGCGTAACTGGTCAGTTCATATTTTGGAGTTTGGTGTAGTTTATAAAGATGTAGTGCTGTCTTTACAGGCGATACATAATGTGTACAAGAGAAATCAGTGTCAAGCAGAAGGAATAATCTTTGAAAATATAGATGTAACATACCCAGTCAGCTTTTTAATAAATGGGTTACAGAAATAGGAGAATCATTACTGTGTTCTCCTAAGCTAAACCACCAGAAGACAGATTTTTTTTTTCAAAAAGAGTAAGTCATGCTTCTAAAACAGTTACACTATTGCTTTTAACTAATAAATGTATGCGAGGCTTTATATGTGTATAGATTGGGCAAAGCATGTTTCAAAACATGAAAACTGATGGTCTTCAAAGCCACTGATAAACAGATGACTTGCTTTTAAGCAGTACCGTCTCTTTTCTTAAGGAAATGCAGAGATTTGTTGGAATACTTGGGGTTAAAATAGGAACACAGAACCAAAAGGGGAAATCTTGGTCACATGCATAGCTCTGGAATAGCTGGCCGGCATATTCTTCAAACCATTTATAAACTTACCAAGCATCACATAAAAAGTCAGATCTTTTGCATTTATAGCTTCTGTTAGAAGGCAGTTCCAAAATCTTTTTTTAGTCAGTGTAAAAAATGAGGGTCTTCTAATTTCCAGCCTATGTTTATTCATCATCTGTTTATATCTGCTTGCACCTTTGAAAGACAGTTGTAGGTGTGTTTATCCCTCACTTGCTTCTCCTGTGTGTGTATTTGTAGAATCAACCCTATACCCAGGTTCCTTCAGTTTTGGTAAGTCCTATGTGGTGTGAGGACTGATAGTTCACGAAGTCTAAAAATAGACAGATTTACTACTTTTTTATGTGGAACATTATATGAGGAAGAATTAAAAAATTGAAATGTAAGGGAAAAAACAGACTCTATACATACCATTCTCAAGTCACTGGAAGTTCTGCACTTAATAGCCAGGCTGTATTTCTGCTTCAGAAACATTAGCTTTTAACTCTTTTTTCGTTTTTGAAAACACTTACCTATTATCAGCACGCTTTGAAAGGCTGACAGAAAAGTTATGCTTTTCGTTCATTAACGGTCATATTTTTTCCTGTATTTATTTCAAAAAGATTTCCAAAAAGTCTACATGATTCAATTGTGTTGTTTATAATAAAAGTAAGAACTGTATTATGTGCTGATTATAATGTAAATTTTAAATGCAGATGGGACAAGTTATTATGTTGAAAATTGACTTGGATAAAAAATTATGGTTTGCTCCTATAAATAACATACATTTTAAGATCTGAAAAATGAAAGCATTCCAACTTTCATTTTTAAAATCAAAGATTTCCTTTAAAATTATTAAATAACTACTTCAAATATCAGGAAAATTATCGATTTAGTGCTGTACTTTCTCCCTAATGCACATTACAAGAACAATGATCTATATATATGTATATAAATGAAAGTATATATACACATATATGCATACAAAAAGACTATTTTTGAAATTTATGTTGAGTTTATACCCTTTGGTGATTTCCTGCAATACATGTTTTAATAAAACGAAAATTTCTTTACTTGCACAAAAATATATGTTGAACATTTCTGAATACAGTCAAGAAACTTCCAGGTGACCTCTGAAAAAGGATTGCTATATGATTTGCTTTTGTATTGTAAAAAGTTCCCAGTGACTGTGTGTTGTGCTTCAGTGTCCAGACCTCCAAGGCAGTATTGCTGCCATATTTCTTCAGAGCATTCAGTATTTACTCGCATGCGGCATTTCTCTGTTCATTGTTTGAACAAAAATAGCTAAATTTGATGAGTGTCAGATGTAGAGTGGTTATTTCCTTACGAAGTTTAAAAACAAGTCTGTTTCTAAGAATGGATACTGTTTTCCATCATTCAGATAATTGATGCAGCGTGCACTAACACATTTTCTGAAAATTATAAGAGGATTTTTACACTTCAAAAGAGAAGGAGAAAGGACAGGTTGAAGTAGCAGGCTGTTACTCTGTACCTGTGTTGATACTGTTCTTTAGTCAGTATGCATGTATATTATGTTCATGGGCCTAAAACATTTGATCTTTACATTTAAGACTGTGAAACCAAAACCAGTGTAGATTATGACAGGACACCTCTGAATCCTTAATGAATTTTGGAAAGAGCCTGCACCAATCATAGATGTGCATGACAAGAATATTCCTTAGAAGATGTTTGTTGAACCTGGGGCATTACTTCAAGTTATATCATCTCGGACATGATAGAAAATTAAGCTTAAATATGCTTCACGTGCCAAATGTAATCAATGACATACTGGCCCTCCACATTTCTTCTGAGAAGCCAACTTCATGTGTGTTGATACATGACAGACTGTAGTTCATTCAAGAAATGTCTAGCCTAACAGTGATATATACCATTTAATTCCAGTGATACTGATGATTTGCATAGATGCATATAGAAAGAAGCTGGTGAGACAGAGGTCTAATTAAGAGACTTGTGTTTTTCAAATCACTTTCTGTATAAAGTCAGAGTTGGTTGTCAATATTTAAGTTGCAGCCATAGGTAAGAGTTCTCTCTTCTGCGTCTTTGAAGCACACTGAGCTTTGCCTTCAAATGTGGCCATGGCCACAGTTACCTGCCACTTCCATTATGAGGTTAAGCTTAGGTAGCATTTACCTTTTTTTGTTCTATTTGAGTATCTTCAGCTATCTATCCATGGTCTGAAATTGCCTTCACAGTCACTAGGTAAAGAGAATTTACTACTGCATTTTGTTCTTCACGAGTTCAAAGCATCACTTTTGATTTAAACAATCAGCTGTTAGTCCAATCACATATTTTCACCTTCTCTCCTCTCTCTCACTCAGTAATGCTGTGATCATATTATGAAACTTCTTATTCACTTAAGAGGAAGGTTTAAGGTTACGTTTTCTTTCTGAAGAGAAATCCTTCCCTTGGAACTAGTTCCAATCTTTTGCCCAACAAGTTTGATAACCTTCAGAGTATCCTAAAGTAATCACTTTTTCTCTTTAACTTCACAGGCCCATAGAGTAGCAAAGCAGTCAGAGTATAGATGTAAATGTCATTTTTCAAGCAAAACCATTTTGTGGATTCATCAGAGATTATTTATGCAAATGGGAAAAAATTACGTATTTTTAAGTTTCATTGTTGTTACAATAGACACTGTAAAACAAACCTACATGAACTCTAAATAAAGGAAAAATCAGGACTTAGTAATTGTTATGTAGTAGCAAGTTATTGAAATGCTGGCCAATTTAACTGTAATAGAAGTGCTCATGTTTGGTAACTATGGTATTCCATTCTTCGGGAATAATATAGATAGCCTTTTTTTTTTTAACAGGATCCTCCTAAAATAAACGGAAGACCCTTTATAAATTTTCCAAATAAAATCTCACATTTAGTTGTTGCCAGGAAGCTGACTGACGTATTCATATTGTGAGATCACACAAAGCTGCTTAGCATACCTTCTTGAAATAGTTAACTCTTGAAGAAGCAAAAATAAACCTTATTCTTCCATTTTTAATCTCTGAATGCTATTTTTCTTTGTAATTATTCTCTCAGCTTCTTTGGCTCCTAGCTTTACATTCATCTTAGCAACAGATTTATTCAAATCATACTCTTTGTGCCAGTAGTCTACATGAATGTATGGAACATTATGTTCCTGGTCCTGTGCAACAGTAGATATTCCTAGCAAGAGGTGCATTGTGCAGTTTTAGTGCAGAAACGTGGAAGGAACTGAGGTCTTCAGTGCACTGCATTACCCAGAACTCAAATTGTGCAGAAGAGAAGCGCTACTGCTTAATGCTTGTACAGTGGCTCAGTGATTATTAGGTACTGCTAGAAAGACTAGTTGTTTTCAGGTGTAAGCTGAGTTGGAGCTAGCTGAGTTGCAGTGGCAGCTGAGTGGACCTGGCAAGCAACATTTTCAGGTTTTATTTACATTTATTAAATCTGCCAGGTTTCTGATACAACCTGACAGCTGAAATGAATTTTACTTATGGGACATAAATAAATTGCCAATCATTGCCATGGCAATCACATGCATTTACAAATTGTTGGACTGTGAAAACTGATGAACAACTTGCTACTCATTAACAATGAATTTTGCATTATAAATCTCTGAAGGAGTTTTCTGTCATAATATTACAGAGTATTAATGTTCATTATTGATATAATAGCTGCATTTCTACTTGGTTTAGTGTAGTGCTTTTACTACAGTGGAATGTTAGCTGGCCATATATTCAGAAATAACCTCGATTTCTGAATCCTCAACTCGCTAAAAAAGAAATGACTTAAAAACAATATTAATGTGAGTCTTGTAAACCAAACTTCTGTTTGAACATAAAACCAAAAAGACAGATGGAAAGTAGCCTTATAATTCAAAATTCTAAAAATTAAACTCAAAGTTAAAATCTCAACATGAAGTCATATGAAATTAAATACATGTGACCAGGGAGGACCAAAGAAGGCTCATCTCCCTGTCCATCTGTCCAGACTGTTAGTACATGAACGACTGGGACAATCATTTCCGTAGAAGTGTTCTTGCAAAACAACCCACTGGGCACCCGACCATAACCATGCGTATTGTGGAATGTTTGTTGCTCTTGCATCAGTGGTGTGTTGTGGTATATGATGTAGACTTTGGGGTTTTGTATTGTATGAGAAAGTACTAGGTGGTCAGTCATGGCTTTTTCTAAGTTAGTGAAAACTCATTTTCTCTATTTTCAGTTTTTGACTGATAGAAAATGATGAGACCGTGTCCTTGTCTGGATGAGGTGCTAGAAGTACACAAAACTGTTTCATGTGATTGACGACGTAATTGGGAAAAGGAAAAGAAGAGATGGAGAGTGAAAAAGAAACAGAAAGATGCCAGAAATCAAGTACAAACAGGACAGATTAAAACTGATTATTTTAAAACCAAGCAGTAAACTGGAGAGGGAATAAATGGTTTTCATTTGCGTTATTTGTATCGTATGCTTTTCTGTGAACAATTTTGAAGCTGAATACCGAGTATCCCAATGTTAATTATTTTATGTTTCATCCTCTTCAGATGAACTGAGGTCTTAGCTATTCAAAAAACAAATATTAGGTCTATTTCCTGAGAACCAGTAAGCCCTTAAGTCATGGAATACCTTATGTACTTCCTAGTGTTCTTTCAAACCACAGCTTACTTTTTAAAGAAGTCATAATTGTACTGTTCACCAAAATCAGACTAGAGAGCTTTTAAGAAAATGCAATGAAATGCATACAAAGTATTTCTTTCTGGCCTCTTCTGTTCCATGTCGTTGGAAAAGCCTTCAAAATAAATCATGGGAAGTGCTGGGGTTTTCCGAGGCATGGGGCAAAGGTTGAGCCTATGATTTATTAGGCATCATTATAAAGTAACGGATCAGGGTCTCTCACCGCTGAAAAGGGACCTGCATTCCTCCACGTTGTGCTGGTCTCTGTCTCACCCATTTCTACTGTGGCTTTTCACACTTTTTTCTGTGGAGCAGCTGAGTCCACTGTGTCTCTCCTGCCACATACCTCCTCCTTTCACGCAGAGGGTGGAGGATTCTAGGACAGGCCTCGTAGCACAATTCCTCCCAAAAGCTAAATTTGTCGACTTCAGAAGAATTAATGGCCAAATTGTATAATGTGCCACGTACCCTTTACTCTTGCTAGTTTTGGAAGGACATGAAGGAGCTCAGCACTTTCTAAAACTATGAGCCTGCATGAGGAAAGTTTCAGGGCTGTTGTCAAAGGAATTTCTACTCTTGGTAGCAGGGGGAAAAAGCAGTATGTCATAAAGCAGTCACAAATTTATAATATGAAAAAAGTTGTATTAATTTTTTTTTTCTGTAGAGGAATCTTAACAATGTTTTAATACAGTCATAAGGATGAATTATCTTCTGAGTCTGACACACTGTTTATTGTTTTATTTATCTTTATGCTCCTGCCCACAACCCATCTTTTCCTTGTTCTAAACAGACCATGAAAATATGTTTCACTGTGGTATTTCTGGTGATGGGCAGAAGGCATGGCCATTTTACTATATGTTTTTATGTATCTACAGATGCAGCAGCTTGAGAAACAAGTTATAGATGCTGATCGTCAAGCAGAGAGAGCTTTCCAGCAGGTAGATATATAAATTGGAAAATATCTCCACTAGCTATGTGCATGTTACTGCAATAAAGGGAAATTCAGAAAATTTTTCTTAAGTATTGTTCAAAAAGGAGAAGACAATTTCTTTTTACGTCTGTTGATTTGTCTTACCAGACATGTTCTAACACCTTTCTCTGCTCACTATCCAGTTCAGTTCAATAAAGTCAAAGGTAACAGCATGGATCCAAAATAGATACACGTAATGAGCTTCTTCACTGATGCTTTATGAGCCTTTGATATATGGTGCACATGGAAACAGAAGGGAGAGGAAACAGTGACCTATTTTAGAAAATCTGTGAGAAAATAAAACAAGGCTATCCAGCACAGTCTAGGATTATTCTGTGTTGTTTGTTCTTCTTGTTAAGTCATCTAAAGAATGAGATCATGGCTAAATATTTAACCAAAGTTGCCTTTTGATTCCAAATGGCAGATATAGCTACTGCAGACATTTTATGAATATATCTCTGGTATTCCTTAAAAATCCTTTGTGTCTTACTGTGAGCCAGAAACTGAAAATTGTAATGTACTAATTTGGAGTTAGAAAACATTCCTGGCTGCAAGCCAAGTACTTTTTAGCCATTTTTTACAGTGCGTCTGATAATTTGTTGGGATGTTTTACACTATGCAATTGTTTACTTACTAAAACAGTGTTTATTAAGCCTAACAAAAGTTCCCCATACATAAATTGCATTCTGCCCATATTGGCGTTTCTAACAGCTTGTGTGTTACAAACCTAGAAGCCTCTCACTGATGCTAACAAAATCTGTATGAGGTCTGTCAGTGCTTCGCCAGTCCTGTTGGTATTAGATGCATAGGGACACAAAAAAATGTGGAATTTCTTCTCAGGGTTATCTTGAATCTGAAGTGTGAGGGCAATTTTAACAGTTGATTTTTGTGATTAAATTACTACCTTTAACTTGGAGTATTATGTTTCTTAAAGTCTTATGTTTGATCTTCAAAATAGGTGCAGGTCATGGAAGAAAAATTAAAAGCAGCGAATGTTCAAACAAGTGAATCGGAAACCAGGTTATATAAGAGATGTCAAGATCTGGAGATCCTGATACAAGATAAAAATGATGTAATACAAAAATTGGAGCAACAACTTGAAGAACAGGTTAGAAATAACGCTGTTACAAAAGATGAGCATCAATTCCATTCTTAATTATACAAAAGGAAAATAAAAAATAAAATCGATGGAGGACAGGAAAGTTTAGCATTAGTTCTGTGGTTTGATTAAAGAGGTTCCCATTAGAAGTATATCATTGGAATAAGGTTTATTCACTTGCAAATTATGCTCTGGCTTCCTTTGAAAGAACATCTAACTTTTAAGAGGGGAAAGATGTTCTTCGTCTTCACTGTCTCCTCTGAAGAGCTTTCAGTTTTTGTAGAGTAAAGGGGAATGGCAGCCTCTGTGGAGGGCCTATTCATCATTTTTTTAAAAATCGCCACATGTCGCCCAGGAGACTGAATTACTTCAAGCAATCTTGGGATTTGTGTCTGAAGATACTACTCGGGCAGACTATAATACTCAGTGAAATATATGCTTATGTCAATTTTTTTCCAGAAGCAACTAAGACTGCAAGAAGCAAAAATCATAGAGGAAAAAGCAGCTAAAATAAAAGAATGGGTGACAGTCAAGCTCCATGAGGTATAACTCTTGCTACAATACTTCCACAGAAAATATAATGGTGTGACTGAATATCCCTTAGGCTTTTTCACTGTTAAAGGGCTTCATGCCATAGTGAAAAAAAATGCTTCCCAGTTTCCTTGATCTATATAGTTATTTAATTGGAAGAGGAAAAATGAAAACAACAGCACAGAGGGCAGAGTATCCATGTCACTTAAATTCTGATGTCTAATTTGGTCAGCTAGTGTATCTGGTCCTCTTTATGGAGAAAGGGCCCAGAACTGCTCTCTGGAAAGTCTGCTTACCTCCACTAATTGAGAGAGATTAGCTAGCAAACTGAGCTTGCTCAGGCAGATGCCTAAACTGTGAATAATCCCCAGAAAGCTGACCCAAGTCTGCTGGGGCCTGGCAGAAAAAAGGACTTGATAATTTCTTATTTTCCCATGCCCACAGTACTCTTAGTCATGACTAGTTTCAGGGGCACCAGCTCTGTTCTCAACAGAAACTAGTTATCTCCCTTGTTGCTCTGCTGTTGTTGGATAACCGTGTCTTTGCCCTGCCTAAGGCTTCCAGTTCTGGTGTGCAGCTGTGCTTTCTCCTCTTACGTATATAGAATTTAAAGTTGCCCATAAAAATTAAAATCCTACTCTGTTGTGGTTAACTGGAAATTACTCTCACTCCAGATGAAAAACAATTAAATTATTATTTTTAAAGTAGGAAACTGAAAGTAACATTTACTGTTAGTCTGCGAAGAGAGTTTTTGAAATCATTTAATTAAAATGCAATTAAGTTTAGCTAAAATTATCTTGAAGTTTGGACAAAATCAAATATGACTCAAACTATTTACTTAGTTTGAAACATGGAGAATCTCAGGTTAGTTTCAGAGAGGTGGGTAGGTGTCACCCGATGGGAAGTGGAATTGCTGGCTCCCCTCTATGTGATATGGGATACTCAGATTCACATCTTCTCTTTGCTTAATTCGGTGCAGGATTTTGAACCAACAGTTTTGCCTCCTGGTAGTAGGATATAGCAATGAGTTGTTGGTTTTTTTCTTCCTGTGGAAGGTCGTCTGAGCTGTATAACGTTTTCCAGTATCTTTTTTTTTAATCTCTGTATTTTTTTTTAACCTCTGCTATGGGATGGTAGGAGGCATTAGTACCATCAATCCCTCTAATTCCTCTGCGTGCTCTTGGGTTTTCCAAGTGGCACTAAAGTTTGTACTTCTAGCCTCCTGCTTGTATTAAAAATGCCAATGCAGATTTCTTTCTTCTTAATTATTAAGGCTTTTTAAAGCAGTCTTGAGTTTGCTTGGTTGGGGGAATGATTTTGACAGAAGTTGAGCAAATAATCATTGCAGGGAATTTCATTGTTCAGAATAAACAAATGCCTTGACTGTCATTAAGAGAAGTAGTGAGAGGAGTTCATCATTTGAACTGACTTTATCCTTAGATAGGCAGAAATTCAGAGAAAATCTAAATGATGTAATGACTTTTAAAATTGTTTCACTGATGGATAAGATTACTTTTATATGCTTTTAGTTAGAGGTGGAAAATCAAAACCTTCGCTTGATCAACCAAAAGCAAACCAAAGAGATGAAAACAGTACAATCTAAACTGCAAGGTAAATGTACAAATCCTCTAAAAACTTCTCTATATATGGCATACTTCTTTCTATTCCGTATTAATTTGTGCATCCATGTAATTGAAATATTCTGTGAAATCACAAAGATTTCAGTTAGTATGAATTGACATCAGAGTGACTGTACATGAAGGTGTTAGGCATGCAATAATTTATTTTTTATTAAAAAGACATGCAGACAAACCACAACTGGTTTTATTTGGGTGATCAGGTATCTCTGTTATTTAAGAGATTCTGCAAGTCGTAAGATTTGACTGGATTTATGTCAGATCTTTGCTTTCACTTCTTCATAGCATAGGTGGTCCTAGCACTGTTAAGGAATAGATGAATGTCTGTTTGCATCTGCTTTTTCTAGCAAATTATCAGCTGGGAATCAGATTTCTGGTCAGATTTTTTTAATTACTACATTTGACAACAGTGATACAAAACCTTAATTCAGCCACAGCATCACCAGGTTCCTCTCCAAGTGGATATAGTTAATCTAAAAATCGTAAAATGTAAATATGGGAAAGAGGAATATGCCCTCCAAAGAGCATTATTTTGCACTAATCAAAGTTGAATTTTATTTGCCACCATGTTGCCTGTTCACCAACTTTCTTAAGTCTCTCTGAAGATTCCCACAGTCCTCTTATACTTGGTTGGCACGACAACTTACTGTCATCTGAAAATCTTCTTTGTTTGCTACCTAGCACTGATTTCTTCATAATATATCGCATGTACATACGTACATACACAGACATTTAGAAATGTGTATATATGTGTGTGTACACATGTAATATGCATAATATGTAAAAACACAAATATTTAAAAATTATGCACATACACAATATGAAGCTTTTAAACTAAGATGCACCTTTGTTAATGAGGAAAGTGGATTGGTTTGTTTCTTTGCTATTTTTTTATCAGTAGTAATTCTATATACTTTAGCATTTAACAGCTTCAGTCATCCTCTTCTGAGAGACCTATTCAAAGGCTTTTTGAGACACTAAGAATTTCTCAGCTGATTTTCAATACACATTTACTGATATGCTCAAAAATATTAAGAAATTTACTACCATTTGCAGTGTCCATGCTGGTAACAGGCTATAAATTCTGATCAAGTGGTAGTGTTTTAAACAGTTTGCTAGTATGAATAAGGGCCTTTGTTCCTGAATCTGCCATAGAACTTCTTATAAACAGGGCTGGACAGCATTGTTTCATACCAGTGTTTGGCAGAATAGCTGTCTCTAAGGACAGATTTCATATTCTTGAGGCAGTTAGTCATTGCATGCTGTCACCTTCTCTTGAAGTCCTCCATATATACTTTCTAAGTCTGGTAACTTACTCCTTTATATTTGCTGTAGCACCTATTACAGCTTCTCTTAATATTTTTCTGAAGGGAAGGCCACCACATATTTTAACACTATTGTTCTGCAGTGTTCCCTGTGTTATATATGCTAGACCAATCCATAGGTTTAATTTCAGTCACAGCAGAATAAAATCAGATCATTCCACTAGGTTTTCATTCTGTATTAAGTGCACATTTTATATCTTATTGCTGTGAAATTGTTAAAAGATTTTTTTTTCTTTCTGTACTAAAAAGTCAATCTTTAAGAACTAGAAATGTAGCTCTGGGTTTCTTTTGATATGGGGAGGTATCAGGTAGATTTTTATTCCTACAATAAATTTTTTATTGTCTTTTTGCTAAATTTTAGTTATCATAAGAAAACAATGACTTTACACAGCAGAGTAAAGAGACCAGTAGCATAGCTGCGGGATCCCATTAACACAAGAGTTCTGAATTACTGTTTTTCAGAAGCTACAGGCAAGAAATCTGTTACTTCACCACAAAAACCTGGAGAGTGTCAGCGGCTAAGCAGTTTGACTTTTGGATGCTTTTCAAATAGAGCAAGAAGTCCTCAACCATCTCCTAAGTTTGAAGAAATAAGCAAGTCTTCATCTAAAGAGTCAGACTACACTGAAGGCAAAAACGTGCTAGGTACTTAGTCACCAATACTGCCATTTTATTCTGACACAGGTGGAAAACTAAAATGGACAGCTATGTCAGTGTATCCAAATCAGCTGTTCTCAAAGTACATAGCAATACACTCACTTTTTAATGCCAGTCTTTATTACTAGGAAGAAATTCTGTTGAGCGCTAGAGTCTCCCTAATACCACTTAAGTACATTGTTTGGCAGCATGCAGTGGTTGACGGGTGCTCTGGCTGCAGAGGAAAGAATTTGTTGTGGCCCAGNNTTGCNTCACAGNAGNNTAAGGAGTTTAAGGCTGCCATTGCCCCAGGGAGGGCTGTTGCGTTTTTGTTGCGTTTTTGTGTAGAGTCTCACCTAAGTCCAGTTTCTGTATATTTTTTATCTATGCTATCAGTGGTGTACCAGTGTTAGTTTTGTGTCCTAACTCGACAAGATCAACTCAGTAATCTTTCATTGGTTTGATCAAGGTCAGAAAAGCAGAAGAGAGTCTAAGGCATTTTTTCGCACCATTGTCTCCTATCCAAAGAAGGAGAAAGCTCAGTTCATACAGTTTCCCCAACAAGCCCTGAAGTCTTGTAATGCCAGCAAATTGATGTGCTGTTATGCTGTTACAAGCACAAGCAAGTCCATTGCGGCTGGCTGCTTCCCTTAAGCGATAAAAAGCTCAGGAAGGAGACTGGTCCTTCATTTGAGTCCCACAGTACTATTTATGACCTCAGCATTTTCTCCACAGTTAATCGTATTACCCAAAATTGCAAGCTGAGGTCTGTAGAAAATCAGAAACTGAAATAGATCCTATTAATATTTTGTACATTTATATGATGCCAAGTTCATTATAAAAGTGGGTATGTATTATTTCCATTTTTATAGATGAGAAAATTGACATAAGAATTTTTTTTCAAGGGAAAGGATAAGAAATAGAACCTAGATGGAAATAGATCAACTTTTGTATCTTCATTACTTCAATGTGGACTAAATTAAAATCTTTGGCTTTTCCAATCCATTTTAACTTCATACAGCTATTTAATATTAACTTTCCCAAGTGTCTGTATAGAAATGCCCTAGTTCTTGCATCTGTTTTAACTCAGGGGGAACACGTAGGCCTCACTGACACGCTGCATGCTATAGCTCTCTCTTGCAAAACCAGGTAAAAGTCAACAGCATAAGCAAAGCTATTTTTAATATAGTGTCTTCCCCTAACCATTTTTCATAAGCCTCTCTTGTGTATCTTAAGCATTCACCACTAGGAATACAATAATAGCTTGCAGAAGAAATTTCTGTATATAAAGACTGCAGAAATGCTTAGAATACCTGATCTGTTAATGTAAATTTTTTCTGACAAGCTTTTACTAAACTTTAATTGTCCTTAGATTTAATAAAGCAGAAAAATTTATATGCCCTCTTAAGCCTTTTTTTTGGTTTCTATTTTGGGGATTTTTTTTTTTGTTTTCATACATATCTAGTTTACTTTAAAATAGGGCTCCACTCTGCTCACCTTTACATTTGTTGCCATTTTTAGTTTGGCTAGAACTTTGAGTAATGTCTGTTACAGTTTTTTTTTGGCAAACATCATTGCAACTTCAGTTGCATCAAAAATCTATAATACTTTTCTTAAGTTTTATTATTTACAATATTAAGAAAACTTAAATGTGCTTGCACATTTGAAATTACTACCTACTTAGTATTTACAGACGTGATGACAAAATCCTGTAGCAGTCAAGTTTGCTAAAGTAGTTTTCTCATGTCCGTTGTATTTCTCCTCTAGAGAAGGATATCCTGGAAACTACCTTTGACGGTCCTGCACATGAGGGCAATACAGGCCAGAAGTCATTGCAACAAAGGTCCTCCGGATCAGAGCAGAACAAAAATGTGAGAATGAGCTGTTCATCCAAAGACATAGACAGCGACCTGTCAAAGAACTCCTGCACTACTGGGAGTGACTGGAGCTCAGACGAGGATGGAGGAGAGAACAAAGGACTGAAATCTAGGTGTGCATCCACTCTCTCAAGCCACACATCTGAAGAGAACGCAAGGTACAGCAGAATTGGGAGTGAAATGTATTTGACAGCATCTGATGACAGTAGTTCTCTATTTGAAGAAGAGAGTTTTGGTGTTCAGAGGACTCAGCACAAGAAGTTGTACTCTTGGCAGCAAGGTTCCCAAAGAAAAGGCCAGAACAATCCAAGTGGAAAGTGCAACTCTGATTTCACAAGTAGAAAGAAAGACCAAGATAGTTCTTCAGATGAACTGAATAAGAAATTTGAATCTCAAAGGTTAGATTATTCATCCTCATCCAGTGAGGCAAATACCCCAAGTCCAATTTTAACCCCTGCTCTGACACCCAAACACCCAATTCTCGCAGCTTCTGCAGGTTCTCAATGCACAGTGCCATCAGATTCTCCCTCAAATTTGCCACCTCCAAAGTTACGGACTCCTAATGTGTTTAGTATAAATTCAGCATTAGCAAAGAAACATCTAAGCCAGCCCCAGCTGAGTTCTGACAGAATGTTTGGTAGAAATAGAAATGCCATAAGCATGATACGTCCGTGGAGACCTCAGGAAACAGACATTGATCTGGTGGATGGAGAAGATACTGATATTTTAGAGAAAATGGAGATTGGATGTGATGAAGGAGTGTTTACCTATGACTGTACTGAAGCACAAAATGCTGAAGCCCAGGAACTTTGTGGTACAACAAAAAAGGGTGCTAGCAACAAACCTCCAACCCCCCCGTTACATCGATTTCCTTCCTGGGTAAGTGTAATGATAGATGTTTTTCCTGTTGGTGAAACTAACTCATTTTCATGCTTCTCTTGTATGATCTTTGTTGCTTCTACCTTTCTCATTCTATGTTTGATGACAAGACAGTACCTTAACTGCAGCTAGGAGGACAAACTCAGAAGCAAGTTTGCTTTGAAGCACAGCATTTCTGCCATTGAAAAACATAGTCACTATTTTTCTAGATAAGACTTTTTTTTTCATGTCACATCTAAGGTACATATGTCCTGTAGACTATATTCAATGAGGTAATGCTTGCGAATGCATTTGTTTACTTATCTTAACACCAACAAAACCTCAGAGTGCTGGTGTCAATGCCTTCGCTGTAACTATTGTACCACTCACAGTCTAGACAATTAAGTCAACAGAAGACAGCTACAGACTATGGAAGTTACTGATCACATTTCCAAGTAAAATTTCAAAGCCATTAATCGGGGAATTAAAGTAGACATTAATATTTCTTACCCAAAATACAAAATTATCTGTGTCTAGACTCACTGATTCTGTAGTTCCACAGTCAGAGATTTATTAGTGATTCAGAGATCAATAGTGCATTAATGTAACAGCTGTTCTATGTATATATTTTAGTGCATATTTTTTTCATTATAGACTTTCTTATTGTGGAACACAGAACTGTTGAAAAGTTGCCTCCATAATGGCATTTCTCTGTTCTTAACATACAATCTTCCATTTAAAAATATCTCGCTATAGCTTCTTTGCCCCCCCAGTAATAGTATTTTTAAAAGGAAGTTATCTATAAGGGCAAGCATTGCGTGCAAAAGGTTTAAACAGATTATGCCCGAGGACTGGAGAAAGGCCAACATCACTCCAATCTTCAAAAAGGGCAAGAAGGAGGACCCAGGGAACTACAGGCCGGTCAGCCTCACCTCCATCGCGGGAAAGGTGATGGAGCAGCTTATCCTGGAGGCCATCATGA
>Ga0065711_1041047_pt1 | contig 16451 bp, 5 predicted proteins | sample Hoacrofraction12_FD_59098 | JGI IMG/M metagenome (GOLD analysis project Ga0065711, IMG submission 59098) | Hoatzin crop microbial communities from Cojedes, Venezuela - Epithelial fraction 12 v2 (version 2) | ecosystem: Host-associated > Birds > Digestive system > Esophagus > Crop | place... | reverse complement strand
TTGTTGAACCTCATCAGGTTCCTCTCTGCCCAGCTTTCCAGCCTATCCAGGTCACGCTGAATGGCAGCACAGCCTTCTGGTGTATCTACCACACCTCCCAGTTTGGTGTCGTCAGCAAACCTGCTGAGGGTACATTCTAAATCTTCATCCAGGTCGTTGATGAAGAAGTTAAACAAGACTGGGCCCAGTACTGACTCCTGAGGGACACCACTTGTTACCAGCCTCCAACTAGACTCAGCGCCGCTGATGACAACCCTCTGAGTTCTGCCATTCAGCCAGTTCTCTATCCACTTAAATTTTACAGTTGCACTCCATTTCATATCAGAAACAGCTTGGCGGTATCAGATTATCTAAGTCAAGTCCTCCTTAGGCATGAACTGCTTCTGCTTTCATTTTGCTTCAGATTCTTGTTGATGCAGATCACAACAACCCTGAACTAAGGCAGCAGGCAATAGCCGAGTCTTGCAAGTTCAGCAAAATTTGACGACAAGCTACAGGCCTTTCACTTGACTACACTTGTTGCTCCTTGGGTCTCAGGTGTGAAAGCATGAATAAACAATAAGAAAAGACAGTTGGTAGAAAAATAGGAGCACACTCCTAGCTTTCACTGAAAGACATTTTGGTAAGTGAAAAAGAATGACCGAAATTTATCTCCCACCAACATGCAGTCTCTCAGGTGCTACAGTAATTAGTGAAGGTAAATCACTGACGTCAGGACTGTGTCCTACTGAGAATACGTGAAATGTTGACTGCAACTGTTAATATTTTCCTTTCTGGCACAGTTCAATCCTGGCTCATCTGTAATATAAAAACCTCTTGCCTTTGGTTTTATATTTTAATGAAAATGTGGTATATAGTTTTACATTATCTTTCCTGTAAAAGTTCGGTCATGGTTGTATTTTGAACTAATACATGAAAGAGCCTTTTTCATGTGTTGATTTTTTCATAAACTTAAGTCACTATAGTAAAATTCGGACATGTTCTAAAGCATTGTGCATATCGACTCAGTTAACTTGCCCAGTGGTCAATGAGATCATCAAAACACGTTTGGCTGAGAATAATATTCCTATCCTTTCTAGCTCATATGCCACTAGGATCCAACAAGAGTTATACAAAATAATCATTCAATATTACTTTTTTTCCTGTTTTGTTACTCTAATTCAGCAGAAACAGGGGGGCCAAGTCCAGACTTTCACTAATTAGATTTTTTTTCTACCAGGTATCGTTCAGTAATTCCTTGGCTTGACTATGGCACTGCTGTTGTCTCTCGCTCAAGTGCCAGCCAAGCCCCTAATGGTTTAGCTTTAGAGGATGCATTATTAAAGCATGGTTCCAGGTGTTAGTAAGGAGCACACCATGACTATTTCCAGCACTATTTTCCTCCGTGTGAATTTACCCACATTGCACCCTTTGATTACTTTTGTGTGTCAATGCTTTCTATGACCAGGAATGAGCTCCCCACAACTTTTACTTTTCAAATGTAGTGAATTTCTAACTTGTTATTGGTCACACTGTATCAAAAAAATTTAAAAGCGCTGGCTAAAAAATATGCTTTGTTTTTCAGGATTGTGGTCGGCTTTTATAATTCTACTGTGAAAAGAAGATGTTAACGTAAAAAGTCATAGTAGTCAGCCAATGTCCCTGGTGACTGGAAAAAGGGAAACATTGCATGCTTTTTTAAGAAGGGTAGAAAAGAGGACCCTGGGAACTACCTACCTGTCAGCCTCACATCTGTGTCTGGGAAGATCATGGAACAGATCCTCCTAGAAGCTATGCTAAGGAACACGGAGGACAGGGAGGTGATCTGAGACAGCCAGCACGGCTTCACGAAAGGTAAGTCCTGCCTGACCAACCTAGTGGCCTTCTATGATGGCGTGACTACAGCAGTGGACAAGGGAAGAGCTAGGGTTGTAGTCTACCTGGACTTCTGCAAGGCCTTTCACATGATCTCGCAGAACATCCTTCTCTCCATATTGGAGAGGTATGGATTTGATGGGTGAACTGTTCAGTGGGTGAGGAATTGATTGGATGGTCGCATCCAGAGGGTAGTGGTAAACTGCTTGATGTCCAGATGGAGATCAGTAACAAGTGGTGCCCCTCAGGGATCCGTACTGGGACCAGTACTGTTTATTATCTTCATCAGTGACATAGACAGCAAGATCAAGTGCACCCTCAGCAAGTTTGCAGAGAACACCAAGCTGAGTGGTGCAGCTGACACAATCAGAAGGACGGGATGCCATCCAGAGGGACCTGGACAAGCTTGAGAAATGGACCTGTGTGAACCTCATGAGATTCAACAAGGCCAAGTACAAGGTCCTGCAATTGGGTCAGGGCAACCCCTGCTATCAATACAGGCTGGGGGATGAGGGGATTGAGAGCAGCCCTGTCTAGAAGGACTTGGGGGTACTGGTGGATGAAAAGCTTGACATGAGCCACCAATGTGCGCTCGCAGCCCGGAAGGCCAACCATATCCTGGGCTGCATCAAGAGAAGCGTGGCCAGCAGGTCGAGGGAGGGGATTCTGCCGCTCAGCTCTGCTCTGGTGAGACCCCACCTGGAGTCCTGTGTCGAGCTCTGGAGCCCCCAGCACAAGAAGGACATGGAGCCCTTGGAGCGGGTCCAGAGGAGGGCCACAAACATGATCAGAGGGCTGGAGCACCTCTCCTATGAGGAAAAGCTGAGACAGTTGGGGCTGTTCAGCCTGGAGAAGAAGAGGCTGTGGGGAGACCTTACTGCAGCCTTCCAGTACCTGAAGGCAGCCTGTAGGAAAGATGGGGAAAATATTTTCAGTAGGGCTTGTTGCGACAGGACAAAGAGCAATGGCTTTAAACTAAGGGAGGGCAGATTTAGACTGGATATAAGGAAGAAATTTTTTTACAATGAGGGTGGTGAAACACTGGCACAGGTTGCCCAGAGAGGCAGTGGAGGCCCCATCCCTGGAAACATTCAAGGCCAGGTTGGACGGGGCTCTGAGCAACCTGGTCTAGTTGAAGATACTTTGAAGTTGCTCACTGCAGCGGGATTGGGCTAGATGACCTCTAAAGGTCCCTTCCAACCCAAAGCATTCTATGATTTTATGATTTCAGTGTTACTGCACTATTTGGTTTGCTCCTGAGGCTTTCTCTGTGGTAGGAAGGAACTATTCATCAGCTCCATGCATACTACCACCAGTCAGAGCTTTACTGTAGATTGCCTGTGAAACTGTTGAGGGGGTGGGGAGTTCCTAGGTAGCACAGACCAAGAATCCCCCCTCTTACCTTGTATTTCTCCCTACCAATTGCCTTAGCAGAGCACATTTACTTACCCAGGCCTGCAAAAAACATTGTGAAGGGCTGCTTTATGCCTTGGGATTTGCTCGGTCTTCAGTCCATCCACACTATCTAGACCACATTAGTAGCCTTTGAGATAAACAGTTATCCCTTATCCCTGTATCTCAGAAAGTAACACCACTTCTGTGGCAAATCACATTAGGAAAGATATTCAAGTCATACATGCCTCTTGGGCACTGCTAAAGAGTCATAAATAAATGCTTAACAATTATTTGCATGAGGGAAATTAAAAACAAAATGTAGCTGGCCAAGTTGTATCAAGTGTAACAAAATAAAAAGCTAAAACAATGGATAAACAAGCATAGAAGATACTGCATTTCAATTCTCTGTGGTCCTAAGCAATCCAGGAAATACAGCAGCATTAATTAGCATTGAATTTCTGAATATCATCACACAGTGATATGAGTGTCAACGTATTTTCAGAGAGGAGAAGAAAGAAGAAATTAAAAGCCAAAATAAAATTAAAGTCATTCCGTATCTGCTACATTGTATATTACTGAATTAACAGAACTGTAGACTTTTGGTGTCAGTCCAGGAAGACTGCAGATTTCTCCAGGGCCACGTGTCACTGTGTATTACATGAGCATGGTACCATGGAAACCTAGTGAGGGGAAAAGGTTGGCATATTTTGATTTTTTTTCCTTTTCATTAAACAGTTCTGCCACTTTTACAATATAAAGAATGTTTTACAATATAAAGAATGACCGAGCTGGGCTCCGATTCAAAGAAAATTTCCTTTTGCAAAGGTGGCTTATGACCAGAACGTGAGCTTGCCTTACAAATAAACAAGGCCTACATGAAATTATTAGACAAAAGTGAAGATAGATTTTGTCTTTGATCTCAACTTTGAATACAACAGATTCATACTTATTAAACTGTAAACGATATCTACCACTCAATGTACAGTTGGAAAGCACATATGGCTACATGACAGAATGGTACAGAAGCAAAGAAATACAGAGAACAGATACAGGTTTGGTCTGCTGTGCTAAGCTGATTTATTTGAAGTGACTAGATAATACTGTGCAAAACTGTCCCAAATCAAGAGAAACAAAAAGTTTTGCTAAAGGTACTTGTGATGGCAGTGCGCTCGCTCTCCAGTGCTCCCAGGAGGAGCAGCTCTGGCGTGACCCTCATGGTGCAGGTCTGGCAGATCCATTACTACTCTACACATGAGGACACAGGAGATGTGATGAGAAGTCATTGGATTGTATTCCCATATCTGTCTCTCACTTCTCTGAAAACTCCTCCTGTTAAAACTCCTGTTTCCTGGTATAGGTGGTTCTTTACTTCAGTCAAACAACAGAGGGGAGAAGAGATTTTGTCAAGCTGAAAATATTTGGTCTGAAGTGGAGCTAGTTGAAATATTTTATTACTGCTTTTCTAAAGACCATTGAACCTTTTTCCCGCCTCTTATTCCACATAACTTTTCCCAGTTACAGACACATTACCTTTTTCAGTGAAGAAGCTGTGTGGAAAAACTAAAGTGCTAATTTTCAGAAACTTTATTTCACTTGAAATTTACCTTTAAGAAATAGAATACAGAGATCTTTCTTTCTGTCCCTGAGGTTGAACTCCAACGAGCAAGACGTTCGGCTCCTCTGTTAAGAGACACAAGCTGGACCTGCCAGTTCCCAGAAAGCCGCTGACGTAAAGACAAGCAGAAAAGAGTGGAATTGCATTTCATTGTGGTGGCTACCTTAACACTGTTCGCACCTGGATGAGGACTACTAGGGACTAAAAAATGGGAACAAAAGCAACTGGAAGGACTCCCCTGAAGCCTCAGTTAGGTACCCTGGAATGGTGCTGCCATAATTTTTTTTTCTTGATAATAAATTCAGGGACTGATTAGGACTGCTACCCAGGAACAGGGAAATTTCAAATGCCGTAGCAAGTCTATGCTTTAATTTTGTTCTTGCTGGTTGACATACAAAATTCAAAATTCACTCCCAGCTAACTGCAGGAAACACTCTTCACTTTAAGGGAGAAAGGGTTGTATCTCTTTTGACAATTTCTTTGTAAAATAGTCAAGCTGAAATTCTGTTCACCCTCTTACCACACTGACAAATACTTTTAATGATAATTGTTCTATATGAGTAATTGCCTCCTAATAGAATATGGATTACAAATACAGTAAATTCCATAGCAAAGGCCAATTTTCCAAAGATAGGACTACAGTTATGTGCTGCCACTTAATCTATATTGGCAAACTGTCAGAATTTTCTGGCATTTGCAGGTTTTGTGCAGTATTCGTAAACCAAATCAATATAATCCTCATGTTTTTTCATTTCCCTTTAAAGAACACTTACACAAAGGTCAATTTTTTTTTCTATTACTAGCTATAGCTGAGCTCAAATAGAATATAATTATTTACTTTTTACTCAAAAAAAATCAGGAAAAGCAAAGGTCAAGCAGCTATCAATCATAAAGTAATTTCATTAAAAGGGCACAAGATGCCATGGATCCAAGAAATCCCCAAATACTTTATTTTTCAATGCATGTGGCCCTTGATCCTTTCTGTTATACAAGTAACAAAACCCACTATGATATATCATGATGAAGATAAGGTGTTCTGCATTTTGAAACATGTGTCCTGCTGCATATAAGTTGCACTACACCCCCTGCAACACAGATACTTGAAAAAACAGTATTTGTTCATGAAGAACCCTCACAGTGAAAATGGTTAATGGCCCAGGGACATCTTTTCTTACAACAGCAGGAATTCCTTCCTTAGGGACATACTGCTCCAATCATGATACCTGGTTCTCACCAAATAGTGATGAATATGTAGACGAAGGAAAATCAGTTCAGTCTATTCACTTCCTTATGGTTAATTTAAAAGCTGAATGTGCAAAATGACGATCATCAAAATTCTGGATCACTTAAAGTGCCTGTTTCACTAGGTTATGCATTCAGTTAATGCAGAAATTAAAAGAAAGAAGATGCAAAGGCATTGTGATCTTCAAGAATAAAATGCACTTTAATATCAACAGTCATTTAATCAGAAAGAGATCAAACGGAATATACAAAAAATCTGATGGAATACAAAACCAAATTTCACAAGCAGGGGCTGGGGCTCAGTTACCACGTTCTCCCAATTTAGTTTACAAATAGCTTCAGAACACCTGAACTGAATTTCAGCTTTCTTATTAAATATGGCATCACCTATTACAGAAGATAATACCACAACTCACTAGAACAGTCTGTATAAATTGTAGTTCAATCATGTAGAAAGAAATAGTTTATGGTACATTACAGGAGAAAAGACAACCTGACTGCAAAGCTCAAGATTTGTAATATCTCAGAGGAAACAAACTGAGAATGATGTAAGAAAATGAGAGTTAGAATAAATCTGATAAAAATAAAAAATCTCATTATTCACATGACTGAGAAGGCAAATGAACTATAGATGATTATTCTAATTTCAAATCAAACAAAACCTCATAATTCTGAAGATTTTAAATCCAACTCCAGTTTATTTTATTCACTCTTACTTTACAAGAGCTAAACTGCTTCAAACTAATAGCTTATGATTGGATCTGAGAAATGCTGATCCCCAAAATGGTGAGATTTTTCAGCTCTTCAGAATTTATTATGCTAAACAATCTCTCATTAAGTTTAGATCATGGGTTGTAGGTTTCACTGGAAATAAAAGCACATTTGCCTTTGAAAGAAATATTGCTATGTCTAACCTTAATGGTTCTTCCTACAACTGTTTTGCTGAAAGCCCCAGCCCCAGGTTCGCCTCAAGTTATCGTGGACCCTGCACAAGGATAAAGTAAAAAGACTCTCCTTCCTCCATAAAGTTAAGAGTTTAAGATAGGGACAACAGACAGACAAGGACAGATGGAAAGAACAACGGAACAACAAGGCAATAACGAACAATCAATAGTCCCAGCCCATCAGTATCCCGCCTGCAGTCACATACTTCGTCAGCGTTTGAATCTGAAGACGTCATATGGAGAGCAGGGGATGCTCTCAGAAAGGCCCTACCAAGCATGAAGAAAGCATGAATGGAACAAGGGGTGTTTTTTGAAAAATGTAACAAGATTATGATGATGCAGGCTGATGTTGACACTTCTGCATCAAAGAAATAGCATCAGGACAGAGAGAAAGCTCATGTGGGAGTTCAAAACCCAAGAGCTATAGCTCACATACGATGCCAACAAGCAGATGCAATAAGAACACCACAAAGTGGCAGGACAGAAAATCATTTGCAGCATCATTTTGAATAGATAGGAGCAGGCCATGACTGTATTTGCCAAGACCAGCTGAAAGGACACTGCAGTAGTCAAGACACAAGATAATACATTGAGACAAGAATATTTGGTCTGTGGACCAGCAGAAAACATGTATTAATAGGGAACTCAGGAGTTCAGTAAGGCTTAGACACAACTGAATGCAAAGTGAGCTCCAGAATCCAAAATGATGTTAGATAACAAGCAGGTTGCTACAGTAACTAAGAAAGCAGTAGCTGGGATGTCTTAGAGGGAAGCAGGAGGAGATCAAGATTTCTTTTCAGCTATATTGATATTGATGAGAACATGTCAGAGAAAAATGTCAAGATTTTATTCCAGACAGAGGCAGGCGTGGCTGGGACAGGGAAGGCAGAAAGCAATCTGACTGTGTTCACAGCACTAAGTCCTAAAGAGAAGCTGACAGCATAAGGCTGCTGCTTGTGAGCTATAAACCTTCAACTTTTGCCCAAAGAAATGAAAAACAGAATGAAGAACAGGCATACGTTTTAGTCTGCATGATCTGTGTTCAGCTTCCACCACATGATGCAGTCAAAAAAACACATAAAAAGCAGCACATAAAATCTGAGGATGCTATCAATAAATAAGTTTTATAATAAAAACCACGTTTAGTAAAACATGCAACACTTTTCCTAGAATAAGGTTTCCAATGCAGTTGTATTTCTGCTATTTGAAAGTTCTCATGCTACATTTTATCTGATATTGTTTGTTTTTCCAGTTTCTTCATTTAAGCTATTTCTTCCTTCTCTTTGAGTGAAAATTTTTTAAAAAATAATTTTCTCATCTTCAGATGTGCTCCTCCTTAGTTTTACTGGTTTTCAGCATCAAAATGAGGTCCAGACATTGGCACACTGGAATGCAAATCCCAGCTGCATCAAAAAACACATTTCAATCTCCAAACCTTGGCCCTGACTATTGGCCAAATGCATTTCCCAGAGACAAGGAGCTCATCAAGCAAATGACTGCCACTATGAAATTCTCAGCCTTGCTGGTTCAAAAGTCCCTCTGCTACAAATTGGGCTCACACTTGGAATAGTTCTTTTGAGCATACTCTTAAACTCTTCAAACAAAAAGAAAAGCCTACTTCAGACAGAAGTCTCCTCTTGGAAAGGGAGGCATGCCAAAGACCTTGTGCAAGCCACAAGGGACTTTGTTATTGCTATTGATTGTACAAGGAGGTTCACAGCAGCATACAACTCCAAGACAAATAGCAGGATAAATAAATAATGTGCTGTTATTCTGCTGACATGACAGCACGTCCCTTCCCAGCAAATCTGTAAATGCCCATTCACAAACCCAAATGAAACTTCAGGTAAATCCAACTGTCCTGAAGTTACTGCATCAAAGAATCAGTGGGGAAAACTTATTATCACCTGACAGATGATTTGGTCTACGCAGCTTCCCTACAAGGGCCACAAATACAAGACTCAGCAAGAATCAAATACAGAGAGTAACAGACAACCAAAAATCCTAGCAGATTGCTCAGTTTAATTTCTAGCACTGAAACAGCTTGTAAAAATTATCTATGCTGTAATAGTTCTTATTGTTGGAAAATACATGCTGAAAATCCAGGATTTCATTACCATTATTTTACATAATTTATTGTAAAAGTGAAATCCTAGTGTAATACAATTAAACTCACTTATGCCTTCAAGACTAATATAGCCTTGTCTCTGGTGACAGCAATCTTCCCGGCCAGCACCCTACACTGAAAGTGCACTACTGTCAGCTCCATTAATTTGAACTTTGGGGCTCTGTGTTGTCAAGCTTTGTGGAGTACTGGCAGAACAGATGACAATGATTCATAGACTGCAAGGTCTTACACAGCAAGACCTTAAGGTTAAGAAAGTAAAGGCCAGGAACCAGTCTCATCGCCAAATAGAGCAAAGGTGTCATAGTCCACGGCTGATCCACATCACTTCGAAGGCCGTGCACTCCCCGATACACCATGTATGTTTTCCAGATGAGCCCTAAGATGCTATGTAATTCAACTTTATGGAAACAAAGGTTCACTTAATATAAAGATATATAGAGAAGATTGTATCTTTTGAATCCTTAGAGGTACTGTTGAGTACTGATGAAAAGTCATTTTTAAGACCTACCTTGTCCATCAGGGGTAGACTTCGTCTAGTGCACACTGTATATAGCCTTTATGCGCTTCCTACTGCCCTGCTCTTCTCAATATCTCTTCTTCATGAGACTGAACTGAAATCAACCAACATATTTTATATCTAGATCTTTATTTTCTTCATAGTTCAGTTTTTCCTTGGGTCTGAAGTGTCTGTAGTGAAACTAGGTTTATTTTTCTATTCACAAGTACTTAATTCCTCTAAGCCACACATTAGAAGGCAAACATACACAGATGTGAAACCTTCAGGCTTATGAAATGAACGCCACAACACCCTGCAAACAAGGGCAATACCACTATTGCAGCCATGCCTACCCAACGCCTGCTGTCTTTGGGAACTCCAGCAGCCAGCACACCATCTCTGATTCTCAACTGCTGCCGCAGGCTAACAGCCCCTGCACTTCTTATCTTTTCAATATGGCACTCTGCAATTATTTATGTGAGAGTTAAAAAAATACAGCATCCCTAAAGACATATCTTAACTATGCAGAAAGATGGAAAAGGACATTTTATGAGTTCTGTTTTATGAATAAAAGAAATGAGAATTCCACTAAAAACAACAGTTTTGAAAACAACATCGCCAATGCCTTTAAGCTGCATGCTTCAAGACTACAATAAACTTCCCTGAGAAATCACAAGAAACTAGGTTCTCATTCTAGGATATGAAGAAGAAAGGGTGTATAAAGCACTGCACAGAACGTGTATGTGCTGAGTGAACTGTCAGGTATGCCCACCAGCACAGTATGTAAAGGCAGCTGCTCCATCTGCGCAAGATCTCTCTATCAAGTTTCCACTTCAGCTGAAATGTCAGAAAGTGGTGTCTAGGGAGAAAAAAGCAGAATGTGCACCAAAGATGAAAGGCATCCAGGCATAAGCACATCAAGATGCCACTGTAGAGCTAAAAAAAACTGGCAAAAAAAGGTATGTTTGCAAAGCTAGCGTGCTTTAATATTTAAAGACATATCACACATCAATAGCCTGTGATTATCTCGCTCTGAATTACTGCATCCTATCATGGCTGCAGTAAGGCAGAAAAGACATTCTTGATTTCTCAGTGTTAGAAAGTGGAACTACAGCATTAATTTGCACGCTGCCTTTCCATCTATGTGCAGTTTTGTGCAGTGTTTAAAATTGCGTTGTTTAGGGACTATCTTCACAGTTTTGAAATCATATTTATCAGAACATTTAAAGGCATTTACACTAAATGGAAGAATAGGAAAGGGGTGGCACAGACTATCTAGCCACCCTGAACTCCAAACACTGGAAATCTGCACTCAACAGAGAGTAAAAACCATATAAAAACAGTCAGTTGCTGCTATTTGCCATGTTTCCCTCAAGAGAGGTAAAATTATTTATTCTTGTTGATGATTAGCCAAGTGGTCTTGTTAACTGTAAGTTTTGGCCTTGATCAGTCTTCCAGATACATATTTTTCTCCTCTCGTTAAAAGTATTTGTACTTCTGTATTTCCAGCAGTTCTTGAGTGCTAATAAACAGGGGGAAAATAAGACCAGTACAATAAAACGTCATTTTGTTATAAATTTCTAATATTTGGCATTGGAAATGGTTTTGAATGGGGCAAAGCCCTCCACTTCAGTGGGCTCTATCACAGTCCTTCATCACTGTTAATGCCACACGACAGTGCCATTCCAAACTGCTGTTCTGAAGACTCTCCTCTAAGCATTTTTTCCATTATTTTTCAGAGCTGAAAATAACTTTTTCCAAGTGTGCAGCTTGCTGTCATTTTTACCTTGACGTGCTGGTTTTACATCCAGAGATGCTGGCTACAGATACGTTAGAAAGACAGAAAGACCAGATCCTCCTGCGCGGCCACGGTTCCCCTCCCTGCTCAGAACCTGGCAGCACTGCAGTGCGTGACAAGGAAAGATGATGGGAAAGTGACTTGGCTTTAGTGCAACTACTCTGAAGCTTTTAGTGTTGCTGTGAATGAGAATTCACAGCAAACAAGACCCTTCTGAACAGGTCTAGTGTGAGTCAAGGCTGGCATCACTTTCTCATCTCTCCTTCATCACTGAAGTAGCAATTAGCCTCTTCCATGCTATGGCTGAGATCAGCTTCTCTGCTCTCTTTGCCAGTAGTGGTTCTTAGCATTTCTTAAGGGCACTTACAGTTCCTCACAGCAGTTGTATTCTACCTGATAGCTCCATGTTTGAGTTGGTACGCCGCTATGCAAAGGTCAGTTATTTTCAGCCCTTCTTTCCGATTCATTTGAAAAGGCAGCATGACAACTGATGAGCTCTTTAGGTGCTTTGCTGATAACGGCTTCCACCGTCTGGTATTTTTATAAGAACATGTTTACAACACAGCTGGCTTCCTCTCTATGGCTTGTGTAGATCTGTAGCCCTTATCCTGTGTTAACTTTGAAATAAAAAAAAAAAAAAATTAAAAATCTTTTTTATTTATTCTTGTTTAAATATTCTGTTTCTTTCTGGTGCCACACAGTTTTGCTACCGTTGCACTGCATGCAATCAATACTACAGTTGGTCACTCCCTATTTAAGCTCTCCATTGGTTCACATAACACTACTCATATAGACGAATTCTCCTATTTTGTTGATACTTTTTTTACAAAACCACTGTTCAGCTTCTCATTTTTCAGAATATTTGTTTTAGCATCAGTGATTTCTGTCCTTGCCTAGGCAGCTACTTTTGTTAGCTTAGCCTCACACTTTTTGGATGTGTTATTAGTAGTAATGTTTGCATTATCCAATCAATAATAATGCCACAGCACACAAGGATGTTTGCTAGTGTTCACCTTGAGCTGATCTGTTTCTTCGTTGCTCACCTTAAAGAATGTTTTGCACCTCTGCACACAGCCATGAAGATCTGATTCCATAGGGCTGAAAGTTGTTCTGCAAGATGGTTTCATAATCTGTCAAACCTTTTGAAAACCAAAGAAATAAGAGGAGCCTGTTCCTTTATACACTCCTCTACAACTGCTAGGGCACATATCTAGTCCACCCAAAGTGCTGACAGTCTCAGTTGAGCCTGTTCCTTGTTTTGCACCCCGTGTCCCTTTACTTCTCTCACACTGCAGATGCCTCAACGTCTCCCCAGCTGCGGTATTCAGCAAGCTCATCCTGTCAGGGCAGCCTACTAAAACTCCAATGTTTCCACTACTGAGGAAGAATCACTGTTTCCCAGGCTTCACTGCACGACTCCCTCGTTAAACTGGCGCCATCAGGTGCCGTCAACTTTTCTGATGGGATTTCATCCATTTTCATCTCCCAGGAGTTTTTCAGCCTCTTGCAGCTTGTGTTAATGACAGGCTCAGGGTTTCCAGCTTTCACTACTGCTTGGCATGAGGGTTGTCTAGAGTAGTTCAAGATTTCTTTGAAGTGATCCACACATCTGTTTTCCCTTCTGTATTAGCTGTGAATATTTTTTCCTTTTTTTTCTTTGTTTGGCACACTGCCTCCATTTAGTCTCCTGATGAAATGCTTTGTCTTTTCCCATTACAGCAGTAGCATCTGCTTTATCTGTTACATTTTTCATCTTTTTCTGTCTTTCCTTACAATGCTGTTCACTAGTGGTTTAGCGTCTGCTACTTCTTCTGTGCCTTCTTCCAAATTTTTTTTATTCTTATTTTGGAGTTCTCCCTTCTCTCGGCAAAGGGCCACATTTTCTGCCTGTGATTTTCTCCAGTTATGACTCTTGCAGTTTAATAACATTGCTGCTGAGCTAAACTTGGGGCTGCTGACTCACTATCACTTGTGTTTGACAAAGCCTCAAATGAATTCCTCATCATCGATCTGAGCTTTCTCACGATATCTTTCTGCAGATCCATTTTCTATTGTTTGCCAATGCTGACTGCTGCCTGAAGTCACTAATCTGCGGTTTCATTTGCAGGTCCACATTGCCAAGATTTTGGTCGGTGGTACTAGTGACAGTTTGGAGTAACTGTGTCTTGGACAAAGGGGTTAAATTTTGTTTTGCCACCTATCAAACGTGCAAGTTTATATGAGTAACTACAATGCTTACAAAAAGAGGCATGAAATCTAACTTCATGATTTTTTTGCCAAGAGAACAAAAGAATGGCTTTCTGATTCAGACTCCAGTGTCCTACCTCAGGTCATGGTCTGTGCTGCATTATTAAAGGAGGAGAACAGCAGAGAGTGGTCCTTCCTGGTCTATCCTCCCAGTTTCCAACAACAAAAATTATGTAATTCCTGCACCAGACATTTCACCAAAACCACTGTATTTAAGAGCCAATAATGGAAATATCCTTTATGATTCCTTCTAAACTCTATTTGAATTGATTTATACTTTGGAATCCATTATATTCTTTGCCAATGAGTGATCTAAAGGAACTATAAGTTGTGTAAAACGTCTACTTGATTTTTTTAAACCACTTGAGAGATTCCTTGGCCATGCTCTAGTGATATCTTCAGAGAAACCATGAATATTTATTTACATGTCAACATCTCCCTGTCTTACATGATTTTATACTATTTTTCCTGCACTGTCTTTTCCTCTGTCATCTCTTGGTTACTTACAAGAAGTGTAGCTCACCTGGTCTCCTGAGATCATAATTTTTAAGAGCTTTTGGTGGAGGAATTTGGAAGAAGTACTCTCCTATCCACATGCTCATAATCCACCTTCACAGAGCTATAAATACATTTGTAGGGCATCACATTCTCACAAAAGCCCACTTCCCACACTTATCCAATGACCCACTAGTTCTATTTTTCATTACCATTTCTATAAATGTGCAAGCATGTAAGTTGGACCTACTGATCTTTAGTTCTCATCACCATTACAGGAAGTCTTTATAAACACAGATGTCACATTTCCTATCTTCCTTTCCTCCTCTGCTGCTATTAATGTAGGCAGTAGCATACTCCACAGTAAATAATTCAGCAGTTTTGCAGACGACTTCTTTCAGAAGTCTGGAGAGGACTCTTTAGAGGAACCTTTAGAAGTTCTAAAAGAAGAGACCTAAAACTTCAGAGGCTTCTAAAGGTTCCTCTAAAGAGAAGCCTGGCTTTTAGGAGCCAGTCATCTGGCTTGCTATAGGCTTTGTCTATTTATTACCATTCATTTTGTCAAGATCTTTCACTTTGGTTGGTATTTACCAGGTTTCCCTGCAGATCATTATTACATCCTAGGTCAGTAACAAAGATCATGTCAAAACGAAAGTCGTATCATCACATTCTGTCAGTAACACTTTGGCAGTAATTGTTGAAAACAGCTCTGTTCTCATTACTATGTTCTTTGGAAGTGGAGCAGTAGAACTTTTACCAATGGTTGATCTTTTAGTAACTGTCTTGGATCCAGCAAGTATTCCGCACTGTTGATGAAACTAAGGCAATGAGTGACTCTTCCACAGCAGTTTCCATTATAAGTACTGCTTGGTCATAATATGGGTAACCACTATGATCTGCACGGCTGAGATATTTCTTCTCTTCTCTAAAATACTCCTGATCTGCATCCTCTCTTACCGATAAGCTGATTGTTTTGAGACCAAGGTTGTCACCTCCATCACAACCTAATGGGTCTTTATGGACCTTTATAATTCTTTGAATTATTATACTCACAATATCACAGTCAAGGTGCCAGGAGTGTTTCTTCTCAAAGTGCTTCCTGTTGGCAGACCTGAACCTTTTTGTCCTTGGCTTTTAGAAGTTAATATTTACCAGGAGCCTCCAAAAAGTACAAGCGTTAAGTAGTGTTTTGCACAGTCCCTTTTACTAGAGTGGTAACCTGATCTCATTTGCCTTCCCATTTTATTGAGTTCTTTTTACTGATCAAAAACCGTACCAAAATGCCATGTCTACTCTTCGTTCTCTTCAGCACTGGGGCCTTAATTTAGCGTTTTTTATTCTGAACCCCCACCTTCTGTGCTTCTAAAGATATGAAGATTGTTTCTTGATATGGTAGCAGTACGTGGTTCTTTCTGTTAAAATGCTATATTCAGAATTACTTTTTGTAACTACCTGAATATTGTAGTGCCATATGTGGGAGAGAATCCGAAAAATGTTCTTCTCTGACACTCATCCAGCACAATGGAAAGGAGCAGTTTAACACAGTAACTTTAATCAGACAGATATCTGAACCTAATTAAGGTTTGTTTCACTAACAGTTGGAAATTCTCAAAATGCAGATATTTTGAACACATTTTAATACCTGTTCTTTCATTTTCATTACTTTCTCCCCTTGGTGGAGAGTGCACAGTCAGTTACTAGCTTTTCTCCTTCCCTCCAAATTTCTGCCATTATTCAATGTAACCAGCAGTTTTCTTATGCAAATACTCATTGTTCTCAGTATGTTTGCCCTTCATACAGCTTCTCATTTCATGGCAACCACACAAGATCTTTTTCTTTTTAAAATCATGCTGTACCAACAAGATAAAGCACATAAAAGGAATCCAAGAAAAAAACTCTGCTGAATGACATGAAAAGCAATGGAGCATCTATTTATCAGTTTCTATTCCTTGAAAACACTGATCATACAGGAAAGGACTGTTAATCACCATATTACTTTTTTGTCTCATTTTTTCTTCCCTTTTTCTAGTGAGATATACATTTAGGGCAAAGTCAACTATCTTCTAAGGTAGCAAAACTATAATTGAATCTATTGAATTCTTCAGCCTGGAGAAGGCTGCGAGGGGACCTTATAAATGCTTACAAATATCTGAAGGGTGGGTGTCAGGAGGATGGGGCCAAGCTCTTTTCAGTGGTGCCCAGTGACAGGACAAGGGGCAATGGGCACAAACTGAGGC
>Ga0065711_1041045_pt1 | contig 16451 bp, 14 predicted proteins | sample Hoacrofraction12_FD_59098 | JGI IMG/M metagenome (GOLD analysis project Ga0065711, IMG submission 59098) | Hoatzin crop microbial communities from Cojedes, Venezuela - Epithelial fraction 12 v2 (version 2) | ecosystem: Host-associated > Birds > Digestive system > Esophagus > Crop | place... | reverse complement strand
AGTAAATATCTGTGGTAAGTATTTCTGCTTTATTTAAACCTCCTTTCAAAACACATTTAGAGCTTAACAATAGGCTTCATATTTTCTTCAGGATTCAAATACATTTTTTCTTCTACTTTATCCAATTAAGGATTGCTGGAGTTTCTGCCATTAGAAAATACTCTATTTTGTGCAGATAAATGGCACAGCAGATTCTGTTTGGCTTACAGATTCTGTATTAGCTTACTTAAGAAATTAAGGCTCAGGAGCACAGCTTGATGTCTCGAAAACTGTACTCAAGAATGAAATGTTATACAGCAGGGCTGCACATCTCATAGCTTCTATAAACCAACACAGTAGAGGTTTCTGGCATACCTTCATCCCTCTGTCCTACAAACCTCTGTGTGCCGTTCCCATCCTCCACTTGACCTACAATCTCCATGCAGTCCTTCATACTAGGACCTCACAATGAATGTCCTCTTATGTCCCAAACCTTGTGTAGACCAGTTACCATCACAAGCTGGCAGCTGACTGTCTTCTCAAACTCATTCACCTTTTGCAAACTGGACAGTGGAAAACGTCCTGCTTGTCCTTGGGCACATCTGCATTGCCCAGGAACACACTACATCATCACAGCAGTGCAACACTAAGCCTCACCTACTCCGTCCTGCCAAGAGGTTTACTTTGTCCAGACAGGCAGAGCACTGCAGAAGCTCAGCTCACAAGGCCAAGACGGCACCTCCACAGAGTGCCGTGCTGCCCAGGATGGATGGACAGATGGCTCATCCGTAGGGCACTGCTTGCTACTGCCTGGTCTCAACTGCCCCTACAACGCAGTAACACGTCTCTTACCACTTTCCCATTCTCTCTCTATCTGGAGATCCTGCTTGTGTCTCCACATCATCTGCAGCACTTGCATCCCCACTGTGGCATTTCTGCTGGGCCAGGCACCCTGGGAATACCCACCCCACATCACACTCTGCACCTTCTCCTCATATCACAGCATTTGCCAGAGAGAGTTTCTCCTAAGCTAGTTAAGGCCTGAGGAATGCAAAGTCAGTACTGGATGGTGAAATGCACCACACCTCTCACACACAGCACCTTCGGGGGTCCAGCACGCCCACTTAGCTCCCCTCATGCAAGCAGCTACTAGCTGAGACAGGTAATGGTGTTTCTTTTTTCTTTTCTGCCTTGCTAAAATGTTGTTAACAACCCCTCCGTGAGCAGAACAGCAGGAGAAGTGCACATTGCTCGTGGAAATTAAACTAGAAAATAAACAAGCCAAGCCACAGCAGGAGAGATGTGGCAGGCCAGCAGACTTGCTCTCGTCCCTTTGCCTTGGTCCAAACCAACCGGTGGGACCTGGGTCCCAGCACTGTGCAACTGGAGTAACACTCAGAGAGGGCAGACTCATCGCCAAACACCTTTTCCTCTGGAGCAATCAAGTTTTCTCAAGTGTTAATCGAGTTTTCCACCCATGAGCTGATAACACAGCACGTGAGCAAACATCAGCACTTTTGTCACTACCTTGCCCTTATTCCTATTATCACCACCCATCCGCACAAAACGCTGCCGGCAAAAAAGTGCCAGCTCCGAGAGGAAACCGCTATTCATGTCTGAGGATGGGGAAAAGAGGGAGAAAGACAGGGAAAAAAGACATGCGCACAAGTCTTGAACATGTTAGAGCCTGGGACGATGGGTGGCTGTCCCCATGTCAGTTGCCCGGACAAACAGCCTCACTGAAAACTCGTCACTGCACTTTCACCTTTCCCCTTAGCTTCAGTCCATCTTTTCACTCCTATAAGACCAATAATAACACTCCATGCCAGCTTATTCCTCCTTCACCAGTGCAAATCTCTGCTTTACCCTGATAAAATGTGGAGCTGGTAGCACAACTATGGGATGCGGGATGTCCCTGCTGCACTGCCAGAATGGGTGAGATTTTGGGGCTCAATAGCTCATTTAGTGAAAAACTCAGACTTGATCGACCCCAATGTTTGGAAGATTCTGCCAAATTCAGCCAATAATTTTAGGTAAGAAAAAAGATTTTGTTGAAAAGGCTTGCATTTACTGCACAGCGGTTGTGGAAAACTGCACTGCAACTTGTTTATGTTCAAACAGTATATTTTGCCAAAGCTGCCTTTTCATAAAAATAGTAAATAGTTTCCAAAGTGAAGTGAAAGGAATTGGCAGCGAGAAAATTGAACACCTGGGATTTAATAAACACAAGTTTTTGCTTGTTTTTTGTTTTCCTGAGGAAACTGAAAATTCCTTGTCTCAGACCAACCTGCAGAAATACATATATTTTTAACTCATTAATTCAGTCTGTGAACCAGAAAGAGAGAAGGAACTTACTCAGCACAGCAACAAGACACCCAGCTGGGCTTGAGAAGAAACTCAAGACCTTTGTTAATGCAGAAGGGCCTCGAAGGCCAGCAGCCAACTTTTAAAATAGCCCTAACTACCTTTATACTTATAAAGGGAAAATAGGTGGAAGCAGTCAGGAGTAGTAGGTAGAAGCACAGCAGAGAAAAAGGTGATATAGCTGACTCTTAGAAGTCATAGAATCACAGAAGAAATCAGGCTGGATAGGACCTCTGCAGGTATTTTTATTTTAAAGCTAGCTCGGGTTGCTCAGTTTTTATCTTTTATCCATCCTTTCCTGAATAGAGGGAATAATGTCTTCTCTAAACATGTTGGCTTTGCTTTGCTAATACAGCCCACACTGCTGACTCCAGCTGAATGTACGGACCTCCAGAATACCAGAACCTTTGCACATCATTATGACAAAACAAGTGCACCATGTGTTTGCAACGTACACACCTATGTTTGCATGAATAAATGCATTATTCAGAATATGCTAGCAAAATTCTCATTAATTTTAAATGAATAAAGTCCTGTAAAAACCTAAGAAAGACCCTAAAAAATTCTATTACTATGCATACCCTGTATAAGAAGTGATTTGCTTTCAGTGCCCATAACACAGATTTTTTTTATTTTTTTTTTCCAGTGATCCACCTGACACCAAGGCAGGACCAAGCCTGTGATGGGGAGGGTGACTCACGGCTGGAGCAGGACAGCAGAGCCTGAAGCCCTCCCAAGTATCACGCACCCACGACCGTGCCACATCCTCTTCCCAGCTCCCCAAAATACGAGGTTCTCAGTGGGTGTTGTTGCAACTGGAAGTCCCTGAAATGTGGCAGCATCTTGTGTTGCAGAGATGATGTCCAGCTGGATGGGAGCATCACTTGGTGATGCTCAACTGGAGCATCCTCAGGATATCCTCCAAAGATCCCCAGCGAAAGGCCCCAGGTGGAAAATGGCAGAAGAACTTCTCCAAATTCTCCGAAATCGTGGTTTTGCCCCATGAGATAATGACATTAACTATTAGTCCTACTCAAACCCCAGCTTTTGGATTTTGAACTGAATGGAAGTTCTTCCCAATTTGGCATACAACGAAATGAAAAAATATCCAGTTCTACACCACTCCAAAGGCATGTCTTATAAACAAAAGTTTAAGACCATTGATTTGTGAAAGAAAACCCAAACATTTGGTAGAAAATACATTCATTGCTAATTGCAGCTATTCAAGGTTATATAAAATGGGTATGCTCCCTTACAAGTGGGGAAAACAATGTTACCCCAAAGCCATATAACAAAAATCTTCGGAGCTATTTAAAAAATTTATTTTGTTCTCGGCTTATCATAGTGGTTGATGGGGAAAAGTGCATGTTTGCTGTTGAAAATATTTAATAACAAAATATTCAGCACAGGCCAATTTTCATACATTGTTTCTCTTCTTTGCCCCCTTTTATTTCTTTGAGCTTCTCCCCACTCTGCAATATTAGACAGGGTCCAAATCTCTCCCTTTGACTGCACCACCAGCAACAAGCAGAAACTAAGAAAGCTCATCCCAGTCAGTGCTACCCTGCTACCAGCTCAGCAAGATTTTTCTGTGCAAGGAACATAAGCTAAAATTTTCTAATCATGGGTGCCTGGAGTTTTCTCGTCTAAATAAAACCTTTTCTGTAATAGGGGTGTAGCATTCTCAGATGCCAGCAACTGGAAAAGGAGTTAGGCGTTCCCAGCACTTCAGAATCGCAGGCCATTTAGGTTGAGTCAGCAAAGCATTTTAAGCTTATTTTAAGCATGCACAGAGTTCTATTTGAGACCTTATTTTCCTCCTTACATACAGATTGAAATCTGTAAATATTGACAAACATGAAAATTGGGGCTTCATTTTTTTATGAGAAAAATACTAGTCCGATCAAAGAGAAACAACCATCTGGCACGGCTCCTTCCAGATGTTTTCCTAAACATTTTCCATTTTTATTTCCCAAATGTGTGTTTTCTGCATACTCAAAGGGCTTCCATGATCCCCTCTTGTTTATCCATGCTCAGCTTTGGATTACCAAGCCTGTTATTTCTCTCCCTTTTTTCTTACTTAATCTGTCGTTCTTTTGGTCAGTGATTGGAATCTATTCAACAAACAGTATTGTGTTTTTGGAAAGAATTTGCCTTTTATTATGTTTGTGGTTCGAGCGGTTGTGGCTGGCTTGGCAGCAGTGTTTGAAAGGACAGATCGCTAACAATTTAAACCAACATATAGACCAAGGATTTTGGAAATATCCATGCCACCAAGATGAATTTACAACATTCACTTGAACTGGGAAATAATCGTCAATGTTTGGTGGAATCTCTGCTGCGATAGAAAATGAATGTGTTGTACCTGTGGAGTCATTTCCCAAACAGATAAACTCTCCTCTTTGTACCACATAAAAAAACCCATCTGTAACTTCAGGGATCTGAAGTCCAAGTCTGGTATCCTGGACTGCTGCAGCTGTACTGACCTTTACAGTGTGAAAAATGGACATTATTTTTCAATCCAGGCAGCTCACTGACTCTGTGTTACACCAGCAGCAGCCTTTGCTTCTGAGCAGAAAGAAGATCATGTGTTGTGTTTAATATGCATGAAACAGAGCTCTAAATCCAATGAAAAGGTACTTCAGAGAAGGATCTTCTGAACTCTGTCGTAGCTCAATGCTTTAATGAGATCTTCAGGAAAGATAAAGTCTTTTTTTCCCAAACTTAATAAACAAACTTTTATGAAAAATTGTTGCGACAAGAAGTGTACTACAAATAGTAAAACTACCAATCCTGTCGCACGGTGATCTTCTGTGGACCTTGTGATTCCCCACTAACGCTGCACGCAGGATGAGACCCAGAGACCAGCAGAAGACGTGGCACTGGAGCAGCTATACTGGAGGTGCAACACCCACTCTTGTTCTGAGGAGAGAATTACAGCCACCCTAACACCCAGGAGAAACCTAAATGTACAGAAAAGGCAAAAAAACCTCAAGCCTCCAACTTGCACCAGAGCTAACAACGCTATCGAATCAGCCTTTCCTGGAGCTGGTTCGCACTTCACCCAATAAAATCTCCACAGCTGGACACATACAATGCTGCCAACTCAAATGTATCTCACAAGTGAATCTTAGTGTTTTCTTGATTTTGGTACAGAGGGGATGATACAAACATTTTTCAGTGGCTATTACACGTTTAAATGATTTTATACTAGCTAAATCCATACACTATTTTCCGTCAATGATTGAGAAATTATTTTTTTGGCAAAGAAATGTTTGCCACCACCAGTGACAAATGTCTATGTATCAGCATCAAGACAAAATAAGCACTGAAATTGGTGCAATCAAGTATGTGTAAAAGATGTGTTTGCTCATTCCTCCAATCAAGGATCCTTGTTAAATAATCATGTGACTCATATAAGAGGCTACAATTAAGCAGTATAGCTCACATTTCAAATATTCTCTATCGGTCCATACAGCCCAAATATAAAAGCAATCATCTCCAAATCTGGCTCACAAGTTGGTCTGAAGAAATCCTGTTTGCTCACCAATATTAACACAGCTGGGAAGAGGTGCTACATTTCTCAGAACTACTTTCATCAGTTATCGCCTCATCCTTTCAGGAGGATGTAAAACTTTAGTTAAAAGAATTTGCCGGGGAAAGTCATTTCAGTAAAACTGGACTTTTTGGGGAGTTTTTTTGTCAAATTAAAACTGTTTCCAATCAAATGTATTTTTGTTTTGGAAAACGTCAAAACCAAATGTCAAGTATTTAACATCTCAATTTTTTTTTTCTGATGTCATTCTTATTGCTTTCTTTATTTCATCAGAGGACAACAGTGACTCTGTACATAACCAGTGCAGTTACCCACGGCACTGAATGATGGTGGTGATCCCAAGGTCAAAGCAGGAGCTGAACCAGCACCTGTACAAATGCATTATAACTTCATTCTAGAGAGAACGAACAACCTCAACAAACACAGCTCTTATCCTTGCAGGGTGCCGGGGTGTATTTCTACTGCCCACAACTGCCCGGCTCAGCCAGCTTCCCCTGCAAGGTGCTATAGCCTCCTCTTGCCCTGACTCCCAGCGTACTCCCCTCGTCTAGCCTGGTTTTTGGTACCAAACATTTTACAAAGGTATTTAATAAGACAGGCCCCAAGACTGGCTGAGGAGCCCCACCAGCAGCTCCCACACTGCCTGAGTGCTTTGCTTTCAGCGGAAGTCTGCTTTTCAGGTAACACGCAGCATGCCATGGCTGTATTGCCCTCCACCTTCTCCAGCTCAGTCAGCAATTTTCCATGTAGTACCAGGTTTTACACTTCACTGAAACCCATTCAGAAAACAATCGATATCTTACTGGAGTAAACTATCAGGTGTGTTTTCACAGTCCACATTTATGGATGCATTTATGCATCAGTGATGCATTTTTCCCATTTTCCTTTTACCTTAATGTTCTTAACAATGCTAAGCAGATCAAATTAATAAGCCTGTACTTGCTGTATATTTTTTCCTTTCCTACTTCCCTGGATGCAGGCACTATGCTGTTAATCTCCAATTATCACTGCACAATCTTCTATAATTTCTCCCTTCCAATCCTGCATTTATTAAAAATCCTTGTTATTACTCTTTTATCCTGAAGATTGCTCTGTGGCAAACATAACATTCAACATCACTTAAGCCATTGAATGTTATGTTTACGTTTGTCTGCAGGAGTCAATTCACCCCACTCAAGGAAAGAAGGACTTTTCCTGCAACACAAACAAAAAGCTATTTTTCTTTAAAAAAATTAGTTACCATCAAAAGACACTGAAACAAAAATATCAGCCATTCCTACTTCTCTGTGACTCATGGTTGGTGCACACTTTCAAAGGGCAACAGAAGAAGCTGCTGGTTTGAACATGACAGGGACCAAATATAGAGAGGAAAAAAAGAAATCGGTGTATTTTCTGATGCCATCTCCCACCCCAGCTTATACACTCCCCAAAACAGGACCAGAAATGCCTGAAAGGCATCACCCAGCTCCATCGCTGGCCCCAGGCAGCAGTACCACTTCCCACGCCAGCTGAGCGATGTCCCTCTGCACTGCCCGTACAGCTCTCCAGCAACGGAGCTGCAGCCACCACCACCCCACCCCTCTCCAGCAACCTGTGTTTCTCTGTCCTACATGTCTATATTCTCCAGAATTTTTTTCACAATGACTAATCTGAATCTCTTATGCTGCCACAGAAGTCACATTCATTCCTGCTGACCGTGGACCTGGAGATCAGGGTAACTCAGGCTCTTTGCTTTCATATACTTCAACACTGCTCTTGTTCTGTCCCCTGGCGAGTCTCTCCTTTAACTTAAGCAAAACTAGATCATTCAATCTTCCCTCCTACATCATGCTTCCCAGACATCCGACCACCCTGCCTGCCCTCCTCCAGACTTTCTGCATTGCTGTTGAAGCACTGTGCTCCAGATGGACACCACGCTCTTCCCCCAGGCCATTTGCTGCATCATGTACACAAAACCCACATCGCCATATCTCAGCGTGGCATCTGCTGTTTAGCAACAGCAAAACAGCACAAGCTTTGCAGCCTATAGTGGCTTGCATTTGGCTTGTGAACCTCAACATCCCAATCCTTCTCTGACGGACTCATCTGTGGTTACACATCCTGTGTGTGGAGTTGGCTCCTCCTGCTGAGATGCCCTGTCTGCTGAAACCTTTCCTGTTTATTCAGATGGCCGAGATTGTTCTGAGTTTTCATGGTGTACCTTGTAGTTTCCCAGTGCAAGATGTAGGAGCTAGGAGAGGTCAACCAGTCTCCGAGGGTCCGGAGAGCGAAGCCAGCACACCAGGTGCTGCTGTGGCACAGCACTCCTTCAGGTAGTACTTGTATGGTGAAAGGTTGAATAAATTTGTCTCTGCCTTGAAGAATGGGGGTTTTATGCCCTTCCAGCTGAGTAAAAGAAATAAATGCATTCCAAAGCTTTTTTTTAAGAGAAATTATGTTAATAGCTCCAACTAAACAAAGGGTGGGGAGAGATGGTTTTGCTAGGAAAGTCTGTCTCCAGAGCTCATGAATGCACAAGGATGGCACTTGCTGAGTTTCTACGCTTAGCCCCCTACCACTACAAGCATCACATCACCTAATTCCCTTCAAAAACTGATCGGGCTCCTCATGAGAGTAGTTTGGATCTCTTCTTGCTATTTGTTTTTCTCTCCACAATGACTTACTCTCCTCCCCAGCCTGAACACTCCTGTCCATTTTATATAATTTTTTCCTTGTGTCTACACTGACTTTTAGTGTAGCTGATTTCTCCTGGCTGTTTGCCCCAAGCACCTGGAGCAAAAACCCCCGCCCCTCTCAACTTTCTGTCAGAGAAGGTTGGAAACCAGCTCCTCTAACCCCATCTTCTCAGAAACTGGCTTGTACCTGGCACAGCAGAGCAGCTGTGACCAGACACCCTTGAGCAAGCAGCACTGCAGGCAACAGGGTGTTTTGCTCACATGTAGCTTTTCCATTTCTAAAGGCCACAAAAGCCTGGGGCACCCAGTGCTGGGTGCAGACAGGAGCAGAGGACTCCTGGGAAGCCTTGGATCTTACCTGCTCTGGCAGTTACCACCATCCAGCTAAAAGGGCCTGAAATTGGTTGAAAACTTCTGCAACAGCCCGTTCTTCTCTAAAATGCTGGTTAAAACACACAGCACAGCAAGGCTGAGGAAGTGGTGGTCATTGCAGCTCCAAGTGCAGGGTCAGGAAAGGACACCTGACGGCTTCTCAAGATTTCACTTCCCGCTTACGCAGAAGCCTGCACTGCTTTCATGCTCACACAAAGTGAGAAGGGGAGGGCTTTTAAAAAGAAGTCATCTTGTAATAGCCTAAGAAGAAACATTCAGATTTGCTGCCTCTACTGGCTCTGCTTCCCTTGCTTGGCACCAACAGGCAAGTCACATTTTTAAGTGAGTAAAGGAGGGAGCACTATATAATTATTCGAATCCAAGGTCGCTGAGCAGCTGCTAGGTTGAGGAAAGCTGATGGCTTCATGCATTCTTCACCACAGTGGTGGCAAAGTCATCTGCCATAAAGAGAGAAGAACCTGCGTGGTACTATTTCAGCAGCAATTAGATGGGCTGGACCAGGAGACAACTTCATTTTCACTCGTGGCAGAGAACAAAGGTCACACTCCTGTTGAGCGCATTACAATAGGTGCTAACAAATCCTACTTGCTAGTGCACTAGCTCTTGGATTTAATGGGTATTTTCAAGCTGAGAGTAAAGCGTGTTGATGTTGTTCTTCAGACAGAAACGGCAAAGAATAAGCTGTAAATGCAGGGTTGAAATTAAGCATATCGGCTGCGGTTGTTTGTGTTTTTCCTGACATTAGCTGGAAGTGGAGCTATTGCAAAAGAAATTCTGTCCTGTGGGAAAATTTCATATTATTTTCAATTTTCTTTTAATCTCAAATCAAGGGCAAACAGAAAACCTTTCTATGGAAGAGAAAGCTCCACAGGAAAAACGTTTGGAAATGTTGAAACATGTTGATTCAGCAAACTTAGCAATGTCAGTAGTGATGAAGGGAAATAAAGAAATAAATAAGCTTAGACAATGCTTAATGCTAGTCTAGCTCAGCTCGGCAAATTCTTTAGTTTGGCAAATTCCTTAGCTCCACAAATTTTGTATCTGTTTGAGTGATAAGGCTGGAAAGAAGAGTTACAGAACAAGAAGTCTACACATAAAGCCAGCCATAGCCAGTTCTGTAGTTTGGGTAAAGGCCAAGGAGTAACTGAACCTGCTCAAAGTTAAAACGTTACTAGAGGTGACGAAGAGGAGTCATCTAACTTCATCCCCACGACCCCCGACGACCACCACAAGGAGGCACCACGCAAGCGCAGTCGAGAGGAGTTTATGGAAATGACTTCTTGGAACTAATTTTGATACGAAGCGGGAAAGGTTATGCGTATGTATAGGTATATATGAATATACAAAATAGAACTGTATAAGTTATAGATGGCTTGGCGATATCGGCGCGTACGTCTTTGGCGGTGCTAACCCCCGTGGGCCCAGTGCTGAATAAAACATACCTACTCTACAGTCGGAGGGTTGTGGAGTCTCATCTTTTCCGCAAGTCAGTAGAGACAGCAAATAACACATGGTATTCCCTCAATGCTGTTCAGCTGGAAGGGTGAATGCCTTTGGAAAACATAACCAAGGATCCTTAATATGAATTTAGAAGTGAAAAGCAGACAGGAAAAAAAAAACCCTATCTTCATACATCTAAGTAAAAATAGCTGCCCTACATTTTTTCAGGAGAGAGGAATGACTTTTTGGAGTCTCAGCCTGAAAGGCCCCACACACTGAGTCACCAGTGATGAAGCTGGGACCCCTTTGGAGCAGGCTTGCACTGCCTGGGCCTCAGCAGACCCAGACCTAGTTCAAATGCAGCCGGTGGGGACTATCTGTAAGACCCTTCACTCCACTGTGCATCAGTTGTCCCATCAGCAAGACAGTAATAAAGGTATCCTTACACCTCCCCAAAATGCAGCCTGAGGAACACCAGCTTAGTCTTGCATTCTGTGCTTTTCACCATCTCTTGGAAAGCAGAAGATGATGTTTGCAGAGAGCTGGCCAAGAGAAAGCAAATAGAAACACAGAGACATTATAAAGCAAGGCTCCAAGTACTACAGTCTTGCTAAACTCCTAGTTCCCGTAAATACCAAAGATCCAGGCGGGTTATGTGCAGGGAATTGCTGGAGGTTGTGGTATTTCCATCTCCAAGATGTTGCTGATATGCTTAAAAATCCCTTTTCTGCTCATTTAGCACAGCTGGAACTTTGCTAAAATCAAACCTTCCCTGTGAAAAATTTTTTGCAAATCAGCACATTCTGCAGCACATTTTTCTTCCCTTGGCGGGGAGGGAGGCGTCAGGAGTTACCACCCGGCTGTGATGACACCTCGTAGGAACAGTCAGAAGAAATTCCTGAAATCCTTTTTGCTGAAGCTCAGGCTTTGACCAACATAGCAGAAGGACCGTGTCCGCTTGCTGCTAACAGCTGCAGGCAATTATCTGCAGGCTGAGATGGAAAAACATGTAACATATTTTATGCAGATGTCAGACGACAGGAACAAGTAGTAGAAAAGGGAGCAACTGAAGCTGCACTTCTGGGACCAGTTCGCAGACTGTGAAGAAACAGTTTGAGAGTCATCCTGTGCAGATCACATCAGAAATTATCTTGATGACAAAGGAAAAAGAAACTAAGATATTCTGTGCATCTTCCTACTCTTTAGGGTGCAATCACAGCACATCTTCAGCATTGCTATTAGCATGCCTCCACCAAAGAAATCTCAGCAAAGCACTGAGCTCACATTTTCAAAGATGATGCTGGGAAGCTTCCCAGATTATATGTTTTCCTCTTTAATTTATACCTCTGAGGATAACGCTAATCAAGGAGGCAGTGAAAGTGGTGAAACATCCTCGGACCCAGGTTGATTTATTAACAGTGGTTGCATTACTCTCACTTGGAGCACGATGCTAGTATCCCAAGCTTCCAGAAAAAAATAAATAAATCTTGTTTGCTGGTAGGTTATCAAATACAAGCTGACAATGTACTTGCACAGCAAATATGCATAAGTGCATTGCACCGTATGATTCATCTGCAAAACATCGAGCATGCTAGATGCTTGATTTAAAGTAGGTTAGAAGAACGATTCATTAAAAAGCAACAGCAGAGAGAGAGAGGGGAAAAAAAGAAGCCCAAACTCTGAAATCTCCTACTAGGAATGATACATTTTCTTCTCACTCTTTGTTCAGCCCTCTCTTCTCAGGCTGCTTTTGACATGAGTTTGGATGTCATAGCGATGGACAACCATGTGAAAATACATGCAGCTACACAAATATTACAAATGCCGTCTTCATGGCCTAGCAGATCTACCAAATATTGCAGGAATTATACATGGTCTGTTTACCACGTTCAAAGTGAGATGAAATGGCATATATTTTACATAGCATAAATCCCCAAGCCTGTCTCCTTAGCTCTGACCTGAACTTCTACTACACAGCAAATGAATTAAAAAGGCTAATGTCAGAAAGACTTTCAAGAAAAAAAAAACCCCAAAATGGCAATTTGCTTTTTCTGTGATAGCTGCTCAGATGTTCCACCGTAATCTCCAGCAGTATTTTCTAGGGTAGGAGAAAAAACAGAAAAAAATGTGTATGACATGGCAATTTTAAAACCGAATAGAGAGCTTTGCAAGCCATAATTAGTGCTTTTAAAATGGAATTTATGTGTATTTGGAACAAATGTCCTACTATAAAACCAAATGTAGACAAGGTACATTTCTAAACAGTGCTGCCAGACAAATCAGGTGAAACATATGAATTTATTTGGGAATAATTTGAAAATATATACACTGCTTTCTAAGATGTCACTATTTTTTTAAATGTGATTTTAATCCATGTATCTCTTGTGGAAAGATATTTTGTCTGATGGGCAAGTTTTAAAAACAATTTCAATTTCAGGAAATTTGGTCCTTTTTTCTTGGCATCAGCAAAGACAAGTATGCATTTTCAAAGGCAGAGTTCCTGTTTCACCCATGTGAAAGTAACCCAGTTTTCACCCAGTGACTCCACATCTATGCATGTGAACAATTATTTGCTTGCTTGACTTTTCAGTCCTGCATGCAATGTACCCACATTAAACACACAAGAAAATTTTAAAATAGAGAATTAGATACCACGTACCAAAGATCTACTCCAAATTGTGCAGTGATGTTAAAATCCTATCTTGCCTGTAACCAAGATGCCGCTTATCAGCCATTTTGATTTAAGGATTTCTGACCAGTGAAAGCGATAAACCTTATTTTCTTCCATAAACAATGTGTTCAGAGGAGGCTGACTCCTCTGGGATGTCTCCTGACTTTTACACATCATCTTGGAGCTTTGCCTTTGGGCCCAACACCTTTCCTACAAACTAATTATGGTCTGAGAATCACAGATTATGCACATAGACTTTCAGAATAACCAGGAGGTCCTGAGAAAACAATTACATATTCAATCACAGTGGTACTTTTGCTACAGCAGTAGAGAAAACAGCAAAAACATGAATGCTGCATTATGACTTCTTTACAGAACTGCAAAAGCTGCAAAAGAGAGGGATCAGCCACAGCTTTAGGTCAGCTCCACATCAAAGGCAACTGTCTCAATTAAATTTTAATGCACTGCAATATTGCAGTTTAGAGCATCTATTTCATCAATGATGTTTACCAAAGATATAAACCTTTGTAATAAAAAGGAAAAAAAAAACACAGAAAACTGGCAAACATGGTAAATCCTAAGACAGAGATGAGCACTAACCATCAGATGAAAAAATGGTGAGCAAAACTGGGATACACTTTTTTATAACTTTTATAAGGGGCGGGAGAAGCCATTTCCCTTTTTGCTATAATCAGTCTGCAAATAACATACGATTACTGTTCATATCACACAGCTACACCTGCACACAGAACAGCTAAGCCTCCAGTTCAGCTGAAGTGCACATTTAATTTCCAGTGTGTTGCACTGTGCTTCACTGCTGAAGTCAACGGGAACGAAAATATCCTGAAAATGCAAAACATTTCCTACGCACATGAGCAGTCAGTATATCTCTGTTGCCTCTAAATTAAGGACATCAAGGGAAAGACCTAATTAACACTTATAGGAATTCAGAGCCCCCCCGTACATCAGTAGTCAGTGGAGAGATGGTACCCATGAGAACCCATTGCACCCTCCCACAAAGCCCGCGGGGATGGTGCTCAGCAGATCAGAGCAGAAACGAGGTGCTGTGCTCCCCAGTTCGGCCGGCTGCAGGTTCTCACCTCCTGCCCTGGCCGCGGTCTCGGTGGACGTTCCTTGCGCAGGGCAGGGGATTCAGCTGACCTGAATACAGGTGAACACTTGCGCAGGGGTGGCAGACTTAGAGCAACTTTTAGCCTTTGCTAGGGATCTGGCCCTTTGGCCTGCCGATGAGCTCAGGTTTAAAAGCGTTCCCAAGCAGCACTGCTCTGCTGGCTATGCACGTGTCAGGACCTACATGGGGCGAGGGACTCCCCACCTCCCTGGCATGCAAAATGCAGTCTTCGGTGGGTGTAGGCATCCTCCCTGAATCAGCCTTGCTACCCGCAAGTCGGGCGGCAGGGTTAGGCCTGTGAAAGGCAAAACTCCCTTGCCAATTACAAGCCCTAAATGCAGTTTGTGTCTCTACCAATGCCTTTACACGCACCCCCAGAGTGGGAGCAGTGTGTAAGGGGCCAGGTTCAGCAGAAGAAAATCAGTATAAATGGCAATGGCTTGGGCTGTCTGCAGCCCCTCTCTGGACAGCTGTGCTGCAGAGGCTGCCCAGGGTGCGGATTTTTAGGCTGTTTGGTCATACAGCCAGTGACTAACGCAGCACAGGCACAGAAAGGCTGGGAATGTGGTTCAGATCTAGAACTTCTGCATTTGCGGATTTGCAATGTGCATATGAAGGGTGTTTTGATGGGGTGAGGGACGGCCACCCCAGGCCATGTTTGGGGGACAAAGCCCTGCCAGGACTGGCAGCGAGAGGCTCCTGCCTGGTCCCACGGCCAGAGGCTGTGCCCTGCTGCCACGGTCCCTCGTCCTCGGCCACGGGGCTTACCCAGGGACACCTGCATCTGCACCTGAGACATGGGCTGATATTTGCACAGAAAAAAACCTAGGAGACAAGAGAGGCACAAGATCCCCAGGGGCTGGGAGCAGGAAGGTTTCCAGCCTGACAAGGCTGCCCCATACATTTGCTTTTTTCTGGCCGCAGTTAACAAGCCCTTCAATGCCTTTAAAGCTACAAACAATAAATCAGTTGCAGTTAATAAATTCAGCAATGCTGAAAAATAGACATAATTCATGTCCTGAATGGCACAGTAAAGCCTTGAGCTGACATAACTCTGTGGGTCTGCAGAGTCAGCCCAGCACAGAAAGCACCCTTCGGAGAGTGTCCTCCCATGCTCCATCCTCACCTGTACCGGAGCAAACACCCCACTGCAGCACCGCATCCGGCATGGGAGTCACTGCTCCGCGAGGGAGATGTTGGGAATGCTGCAACTGTTTAAGGGCAATTGTATCAGAATAATCTCTGAAGAACCGGCTACCTTTTCTGATACAAGTTCTCATGATAATTGGAGGATGTATCAAGGGCAGGCGTCTCACTATAGCAGTGAAAGAAATGTTCAAAGAACTCTGTTAGCAGCTGTTATATAAATAAAGATGGAAAAGCCCACTTTTAAGGAATATTAAATGACAAAGCCAATGTTTATGAGACAACACCTTAATATTTGAAAGAGACAGGCTTGTGAAGGCTGTAGTCTTTTCCAACAATTTTTAGTCTCACCTGGACGCACACAATAGATCAAAATAAACAACAACAACATTACAACGATTTTCATTCAAAGTTTTCAATGTCTTTAAATGTTAATTTTCACAGTGCTGTAATGAGACAGGTAAGTGCTGGTGCCTCCATTTTACACACAAGTGACCTGAAGCAGTCTGGTCTAATGGGTAATAAAGCCGATTTATCCGTGATATATCTTCCACTTCATTTATCGCTAAATTCAGCAAAACGTGTGCTCACCTTTATGCATATGCTTAAGACCATCCTAATTTTTTTAAGCAGTTAGGAATGCACTTATGTTCCATATAATTATGACCTTAAATACTTTATTGAAACAAGGAGGACTGAAATAGGTGATTAAGGTCCCCTCTATTTCAAGTCTTGTCTTGCAGGTGAGTGCCAAGAATTTATTCTCACTGTTGAAGGTATGGGGTTTCTTAGAGAAAAAGGCTGACTATAAATCAGAAGTGTCTCAGAAAACAAGAATACTAAATGTGGTGGGTGTTCCTGAGTGCTGAATCATGCCAAGTCTAGAGCAGCACATATATTTACTTTCCCTAAATTAGAAAACTAATTACAAATAATGCTTCATTACTTGGAACTTGGCTTGCTACGTTTAGGCTGGAAAGCTGGGCAGAGAGGAACCTGATGAGGTTCAACAAAGGCAAATGCAGGGTCCTGCACCTGGGGAGGAACAACCTCATGCACCAGTACAGGCTTGGGACGGACCTGCTGGAGAGCAGC
>Ga0065711_1041048_pt1 | contig 16452 bp, 10 predicted proteins | sample Hoacrofraction12_FD_59098 | JGI IMG/M metagenome (GOLD analysis project Ga0065711, IMG submission 59098) | Hoatzin crop microbial communities from Cojedes, Venezuela - Epithelial fraction 12 v2 (version 2) | ecosystem: Host-associated > Birds > Digestive system > Esophagus > Crop | place... | reverse complement strand
GGGGTAATGATTTTAAACTAAAACAGGGTAGGTTTAGGCTAGATATAAGGAAGAAATTCTTTACAATGAGGGTGGTGAAACACTGGAATGGGTTGCCCAGAGAGGTAGTGGAGGCCCCATCCCTGGAAACTTTCAAGACCAGGTTGGACAGGGCTCTGAGCAACCTGATCTAGCTAGCGGTGTCCCTGCTCGCTGCAGGGGGGTTGGACTAGATGTCCTCTAAGGGTCTCTTCTGACCCAAAACTTTCTATGATTCTATGATTCTGTTATTCTATTCCCTGAGCAAGTTTTCATGAAAGACATACAATTTTGAAAGTACTGGAAAGCTGAAATATTTCTTACAGCTTCTCAAAAGGACTTCAACATTGAATTATAATTCCTTACAAAAGCCAGTGTTAATTATGTACACTGGACCTTTCAATTTTGAGCTGATTATAAACCAAGGTGTCCAAGTATCAGGGTCCTGAGTATCTCAATGGCTCTGACCAGCCTCACATGGGCCTTTCCCACTGCTTACATAGGCCCAGGGGACCCATCTAACTTCAGCTGAGGGCCTTTGGTTTGGCTTGGGTTGTGTTGTCTTTGTGCTGGTCTGCTGTTCCCATTTCTGAACAGACCTGGAATCCATCTGGTCAGAAGTCCTGTCTCCTTTTACCTCTGTTTGCACATTCCTGCTTGTACAAAATGGACTTTGTATCTCGTTTGCTCTTTTGCCTTGTCTGGTGCTGATGATGTACACGTTTCCCAGCCCCTAGTTCTGCCTACTGCTGTCAGTCACTATGGGACTGCAACTGCCCATGAGGGCACGGTGTGAACTGGGGTTCCCCTCAGCTCCTGGCTTGTTCCCCTCATAGGGCAGTTTGGCTGCTCCCTTACGCTCATACACAAGTGATTTATTCCTGCTGTACAATCAGAATGCATATCCCTGTCTGAATTACATTGTTGATTAATTTAGCATGTCATTGTGAAATAAGAACATTTTTCACGAGTCAATCAATTTATCTGATTGCCATTCATGCTAATACTGGAAGGCCAATGGCATGGCTTACTCTTTTGTAAGCAAATTGCAGAATTTTTCCTTTCAGGAATTTATTAACCTAGTAGAATTTCTATTTCAAGAGTTCCCAGAAGCTGTGGCTAGATGGTTCAGAATAGCATTATTATCCAAAAATTAACTTCTGAGATCACACTGCAATCCAAAGTTGAATGTATCATGCGGGAATGTTTTGGGTACATATATTTTCTCTTCATCATAACAAGGAAAGCAGTAAGATAATTTTCCATCTGTTCTGTGTTAAAAAGAAGAATTTGCATGGGATGTGTAGTGAAGAAATAATAAGACCTTGTGAGATCTATGAGATCTGTGAGTATTCATACTTTTTTATTACTATCTTTGTTAGATTTGCCATCTAGTTAACTGGCGACGTGCAGAGGTTGCACACAGCACTTCTCCTGCCATTCAAGCATTACGGTGTGTATGTTTTTTCCACTTTCTCCTAGTCCATCAAAATGCACTAATGAGATGCCTTTCCATTGCCCACTTTTCAGTACAGTATTTATCTCACAATAGGGAACTTATTGAAGAAAATGAGATACTTCTTTTAATTCTTCAAAAGACAGAGAATGGTAATGGTTTCAGCAAGAGAAAACCTTGTTTTGAGTGGAGCAAACATTTCTTTAATGAAAATTCCTATATTAATTGAGCAGGATGGTAGCAGAAATGGACGGACTTTCATAAGTTTTTATTTTTTTGCCCTTGTTTTGACTGGTGGAGTCACCATTTCCTTTGAAAGTGAAAATAACAGTTTCTTGCCATTTACAGAGGAGCTATCTGCAGCTTCAAAGAAAGTCTTCAGAGTGGTTATAAAGAGACAAATGAGCTTGTGGGACACTTTGTGTCTCACAGGAGTTGTCAGACTTGAGATATGGAAGACAGCTCAGAAGGTGACTCTTCTAGAGTCTGAGAAATCATAGGTGTCGCAGTCCAGAGTTTTCTTTGACAGTAACCAGCCTTTCTGTACTAAGTTGTCTAAAGAATAAAGAATAGACATTGGAACCACTTCACAGAATGTTAACAACTACAGCTGTTACCCTCTGTTCCCCACTTCTCTTCCCAGTGATTTGTGCAAGAATGATGCCACAGGTTTCAAGCTACAGGCCGCTGATGGATTATGTTACTACTGCTCTGATCTCCTTGTTCTTCCTATCCACTTGACGAGGAGCTGCCAGCAGCCTGAAGTCCCTATTCTCTTTTCTATCCATAGTGTTTGGCTCCTTTTGTTATGTGAAAGGTGGCAATTCCTTGCACATGAAACCAATGTGCTCCATTGGATGTGATTTATCTTAGGCACATTTAATGCAAGAAGTCTCTTCCGAAAGCAAGTTGATCATCCTCTTCACTCTTCACTAAATTCCTTTTTAGATCTCCTTCTTCTGTTAGTTGGAAAGGGCATTGTGTGATGAACTACCACTCTGTAAGGTGCCTCAAAATTATTTGTGGGCTGAGTGAGGGAGAAGTCACTGACCCATGTACTCCAGTACTTTAAACCAAAATCTGTTGTTGCAAGATTACTAAATTGAAATAGAATTTTACGTAGATTTACACAGACTTAATATATAGCTCTATGAAAAAAAAGAAAAAAAAAGGTTATAAGAATGTCTTCAGTAGTAACCTCTGAAACAATATATTAGCCTGAAGTTGCTTTTTCAAATATATTTTCTTTGACGTTTTATAATGACGCTGCTGAATCAATCCCTAGCTCTGAAAATAGTAATTTTCCTATTCATTCAGTGAATATACCTGACAGATATTAGCTGGTGCAGCAAAAGATGAGGAAAAGTCACTAATATAAGGAAATGATGACATTTCTTCTGTTCCATTTTTTCCTGGCAATAATGCACCACAGATATGAACCTTAAATCAGAGTGGCAAGCAGAAGATTATGCACTGTATTTGTATTATTTTAAAAGTATTTCAGCTCCACACTGAGAAGAAAGCACTTGATGTTCCCCATTTTAGCTGAAATTTTATGCAGAGTACCTTAGGTTCAAGGCCTGAAGTTTCTCTTTTTTCTAGCCCAAATTCAGTGCAGTTTCTGTTGTCTTTTCATTATATACTTCAAATCCCCCGTCCCTGACTCTGGAATCAAGGAATTAGAAGGTGCTGGTACTTTTCCTATGCCAAATAATCAGTATGATAATAAAAAGTTATAAGCAGAAGATATCACACTTTGAAACAGGTGTATCAATTACTTTCATGGATATTCATGAAAGGGGGAAAAAAATACCAATCCAGACTCTCTAGTGTATTCCAAGTTCTTTAGGAATATGTACTGATTAGTCTCCAAAACAATACTTTGTTTGCTGTTCCATCCATAGTCCCAACAACATTATCCCTAGCCTAATTCTGCTACAATTTTGGGCTTTAGCCTAATATAAGGTGTTTAACCCATTCAGACATCTGCTTTACAATGACTCTCATATTTGCTTGGCAGTCCTGGCCTGAACAACTGAATTTCAGTTCTTGTCTCCCTTTAAGGCAACCCTATGTCCTCCTACTAGTCTCCTAATTTGTTTTTTGCTTCCAAATTCTGCAGTCCAAATTATTCTCTTTTTTTTTAATTCGTTTGCTCTGTATTTTGAAGACCAAACAGCAGTAACAACAGGACTGAGATAATTTCTCATTCTTTCTGTCATATTTTGTATCCAGAAGAACAACAAACACAAAAATTGAAGAGAAAATAATCTAAAATGGAAGGCAGATAATTTTTTTTTTTTTTGCAAACGAATTGTCAGGTACTCTAGGGACCAGGCAGGTCTCTACTTAGTATCTGCAAGTTCAGATTTTGCAAAGGCATATAACTTAGCCATATTCTTGCTGATTTTCACTGAAATGACAAATGTCAGTCACAGGGTAACTCACTGAATATGGTAAGACTCTGATCCAAAGCAGTGAAGTGAGATAAGTTTTCACAGAGAAACAAATAATTGGTTCTTTTCAATGAGAGCCAAGCAATACAATGCCCTGATTTCTCTTTCTAGGAAGCAACTAATTCTCAGTTGAATTAGGAATTCAACTGAAGCTGACATTAAGAAAAACATTTCACCGAAGGAGCAACAAACACTCTGAGTGAAGTGGAAGTCTAAACCAGACACTTATCTTGGAGCATTTCAGACTAAATTGTTGTATTTTATCAAGACAAAAGCAACAAAAGTAAAATTTTGCTATGAGAACTTTCCCTTTACCATGTATAGAATATCTTAATAGAATGCTATAAATTTGTGCTGTAAGAAATAAAGTTTACAAATGCTGTATTTTAATTACAGTCAGACTTTGGTGTAAATATGTAAACATCACTTTAATAGAGGGACAAGAAATATTTCTGTGGCAATCTGAATGGAATAAAAAGAAAAATGTGTGAGGTGATCAAAAAGTAAAACCAAAACTTAAAAATAAAGATTAAAAAAAAAAATTAATATAGAAGCCTACTGTACGATAAGAAAATTCCTTTTGAAATGTCAGGAAAGTGCATGACTATGTAATGATCTCAGATGGCTTCTGTTTTACATTCAGAGTACAGTCCTGTTCATTTTTCATATATTCAGCCATTTTGAATAGCAATTTTAGAAGTATTTAAGCAAGCCTAATACTTAGAATAAGAAGGTTAAAGAAGCTTGACTTTCAGTACTTTCTTCATGCAAATTATTTTATTTAAATAATATGGGACAGTTAGTTTTATTTGAAATATTCTGGGGCTTACTCAAGCACATAACGAAGTAAAAGGCACCTGAATGCCGACACCTAGAGACCAGAAAGATGTAAGCAGAGCAGTCTATATAGGACTTCTTCTTTTGAGAATAAGATACTTGACTCCCCTGGAGTAAGAGTATCTATTTTTCTGCTCCCGTCTGTTTTGAGTAACGTAATTTCTAGAACTTCAGGTGTGCATTTAATTTCTAGTACTTCAAGTCTGTATTTTGCTTTCTTTTTGAATCGTATAGAAACTATATTGTATTTACAGAACAAAAGCTTTGTATCTCAGTGTAAAAAATTTGGAGAGAGGAAGAAATCTTTTTTTTTGTTAAAAAAAAAGACAGAAAATAGAACAGAGCAGCTAGATGGTGATGACAGCAAGAAAATAACCAACACTTATGTGTGAATAAAGTTAGATACATAATTAATTTAGTTAACAAACTTTTTATAGTTTAATGACAAAATCTGTGAGATTGTTTAGAAATAACTATGAAGTTGCACACTAAAGCTAGTAGCCAAGGCAAGAAAATTGATTTTTTTCTGAAATAACAGAATCATGGTAATATAGCAAGGGTGTGAGCTATTGAAAATAATAGTAAAGAAAGAAAAAGCATAGATTAGCCATGTATACTAGTGTTATTAATGCAATTTCTGATATGACAAAAGAAAGACAGTAAAATTTATTTGGGTCAAAATGAATTTTTGTTCCAGTTCAGGAAAATAAAATATTATAAACTGGTATAACACTGGAGATTTCACCATAAAGTCAAAGGGATACTTTAGATATGGTCAGATTTATATCTGTTAACACACACACAAAAAAAAGTGTTAGAGAGGTGCATACTACTGACACTGTTGTAATGAAAGTCTTAGCATTCTTGGTCATCAATTAGAAATCAAATTGTAGTAATAACTGTATTCCAGATATCACTGAATGACATAGCCACATTTGTCTTGGAATTAACCAAAAAGGTTTTATTAACTTATTTTAGGAAGCACTGACAATTTTAGATGAGGTGGTTTTAGACTTTATGGAAGAGCTAGTCACAGAGAAAAATTTTGGACTGACTAGTCATTGGCTCACAAAAAGTACATTAATAGTTAGCAAAGTTTCTACAAATGTGGTAAGAAAGAGATATCTCTCAAATGACACCAGACACTTATAATGGTGTCTTTCTCTACCCAGTTGTGAATGCACTGCAGCCATACTTCCTATTTCCACTTTCCTTTTCAATTTGGATAGCTGAGGAATCTTTTATTAATGTGTATACACCCTAGTGCTAATAAAAAGATACAAATCTGTGATAAATCTTGCTGCTAGTATTTAAAAAGCAAGTGTATCTTCTCCTGACAGAGCTGTTTGTCGAAGAGGGCTACAAGAACATTTAAGGGAATGATGAGATTGGCAGAAGCTTGAGATGCTTGGTTTGTAGAGGAGGATGACTACTGCCTTTACCACCCAATGAACAAAGAGGGAGCTGTGGAGAAAATAAGCACTAGGAAGAGACAATTTCATTACAAAATGTGAAGATAAGGAAGAGTGGAGGTGGATAGGTAGGTTAAGTTAATAATGAGCATATAACTTTTAATTAAATATATGGGTTTAAGGTTATTAAAATCATGACTAATTCTGTTCCAGTTTTCAACATATGTAGAATGAGATACTTTCTCACGAGCATGAACAGACAGAAATTTTCCTTAAGAAAACTAAACCTATTTCACTTTTGGTGTCTTTAATTCTTCTCTGGTTAGAACACAGAGACAGAAATTTTCTTATTATAGATAATTTTAGGAAATCAGTCTGTGTATTGCCTTTGTCTACACCTGCTTTAAGTACTCCTTAAAACACCGATAATTTTGTGTTCTGAAATACTGGTTCTGTTGTGCTTAATATTTCAAACCTTCCTCTGTCCTTCTGCTGTCATTAATATTCACATTTCTAAGAATGGAAGTAAGAATAAAACTATCAGAAATTTAAAACAGATAATGTCAGCAGAAGGTATCTTGTAGATACATTTAGGTTCCCATGGTGAAATGTTAACTGCAGTGAAATCACTGACCAAAACCAGAGAAATCTCTTGCAATTTCCCATACTGTCTATTGAACTTAAATGATAAATTCCTCATGGCAATGGACTTTTATTTTATATTAAATGTATACAAATTTACTTTCGTCAGTAGTGAGTGACAGTGTGTGAAAGAAGTAAATGTAATGATACAGTCAGGGGTTTAGTTAATAAAACGGATACACTCCAGAACACTTAAACTAGAATTTACAGATTTAAATACTTCCGTGATTTTATTTAATCCCCATGACACTAATGCAGAGGTCGAGACAGCTGTGTTAGTAGAAAAGCAGGCCAGAGAAGTACCCAGTAAGAAAAGTGACAATAAGAAAAAAATAAAACCAGAGCCAGAAAAAGACTACAGTAAAAAAAGGAAATAAATTTTGAGAGAAAAGAAACAGAAGAAGGAGGTAGTTCCAATACCTAGGATGTAATATTCACTGGTAATCATTCTTACAGTCTAGTCCCTACAGATAAATGTTTATGTCTACAAGAACCTAATGTTGGAGAGCAAGATGTGAGTCCTTCACAGAAGCCACCTCACCATCGTGGCTCCTGTGCCACACTGACATCCCTTGGCACAAAGCCTGTGAGAGAACCACAAAAGAAATAGGCCAGCAATATCCAGTGCAGAGTGATTGGACTTGGCAGGCCACTTTACTGTACCGTTTGGTATACACCACACATGTTTATAGATAAACAAATGCCATAAAGCAGTGCCAGAAAAGTTGCCTGCAGGTAAACTGTGATTTGTATGCTCATGTAGTAGAGGAGCTGTAGAAATAAAAGCAGTCAAAGCCATAACCCCTTTTTTACGCTGTTTGTATGCAGTGAGCATGGTATTCAGTCACATCTACCTGAATTACCTTAGACCACCTGTACTCCCAGGTAAAGGATGCCATTAAATAACCTGAAAAAAAAACAACAAACTGAAGCTTGAGGATAGTGGTGCAGAGAAAGAAAATATGCGGAATCTGTAATACAGAACTGAGAAGAAACAGTAAAATGAAGTGGAAAAAAAACAGTGGAAAATTTTATAAGATGCTTAAAATCTAAATTAGTTTATCTTTTGAAGCATTATCTTTTAGATGAATAGTTGTCCTGCAGCAAGATTAGTTTCTTGCCTCAAATCATGATACAAAATATACAGTCCACAACTTACAGTTGCGTTGTGGAGTCTTACTCAGGTAACCTGATTTACCTCAGAAATTTTCCTCACCCTGAAGACTGAAATACACCGAAGTTGGCAGAGCTATTTTTGCTTAAATCTTATTTGCAGTCTTGTAAATAATGAGAAAGTGAAGTGTGTGGCTTGGTTTATCTCTTTGTAATCAATAACAACGTGAGGAGGCAAGCAATTTCTGGAGAGCTTATCCAGTCTTCCGACCAAGGCCATTTTCAGTTCGAGGGCATGAGGCAAAGGCATGGGGTATTATGTCAGAAATCCCAAATTCATTCAAGCTTAGAGGTTGTTGTTGGTTGCTTGTGGTGGGGATTTTTTTGTTGTTTAGTTCGTTTGGGGTTTTTTTGTTCGTTAGTGGTTTTTTTTAAGTACAGTTGAATTCTGGCAAACAGAGTACTTTGGGTATGGGGGAAAATGTTATCCTACAATGGCTGAGGAACTTCCTGCAGTACAAACACTTGGAGGACAGGGAAATTGTCATATCTGTTTTCTTGGACATCCCTAGGTGTTCAAGTTACCCATAAAGCCTTGCTTCTATGCATCTCCAAAACTGTCTTTAATTGCATGGCCTATTTTCCACCTAAACTGGAGCAATAGCTATTGGAACTACCTGTAAGGAATTTACTAAACATTATATTATACTGAAGTATCTGTAGTGATCCCTACATCCCCTTAAAAACTCCAAATAAGCTGTGCTAACCTCTTTCTTTAAAAAAAAGTTGCCACAGTTGGAGAATATGTTACTGATATCACCTCTTTATGTAATATTACAGTGATTAGTCTTTCAGTCTAGAAAATTGATCAGGCAAATTTACTGATCTCTTCTTGAGAGGCAGAAAACTCACATTTACAGACCTGCAAAGGGTTAAATATTCTCCCTTTCACACTCTGAGCACTTCAAGACAGCAGCATACTTTTATAATAGCACATAAATTCTTGGTTGAGATAAGAATTCAGGAATGTCCCTGTGCTTCGCTTTCTTACTTGGCAAAACTAACAAGAATGCTGCTTTTTTTTCCTTTTATTTCATTTCTGTTTTCACCTCCATCATTTCTCCTTCACACTTGTACTCAGAGATTTTGAGTTCCACAGGAAAAGAGGGAGCAATAAACCACAAGACTGCTAATCAAAGTAGGACTTGATAGTATGAACTTTAACAATCCCAAAAGAGTCTCAAAGGAAACTGTATACACACACACAAGTAAAATCAAGAGGTGTTCTCAAAGTGTATTTCTCATAAGTGCCATACTCTGAGGAACAGGTGGCATCCATGTATATTTAATCCATTTTGTATCTTTTTCTTTCTTATCACAGAGAAGAATATTCTGTAACAATGTTGATTTTTGTGCTTAAAAAGATGTTCAGACAGTGGAAATTTAGGTTTTAAATATTTTATCAGCTTCCCTTTCTGCAGAAAGATTCAGAGTTACAGTTTATCCAAGTAGAATTAAAGCAATATCAAATAATGAAATTTAGAATTAAAGAAATAAAATAATAAAAATTTCTTACAGAATGGGAATTTTTGTTTCCCAGAACTATTCCTATGAAAAATTACCCTTTTTTTATTTTTCCAGGTGATCACAGCTCCAGGCAAGAGAAAGAAGACACACTGGGATTAATTTTAATTATGGCTTTTAATTATGACTTTATAATTTTATGGCCACCTCAAATGTTTTTTTATTTATAAATTTTTATTTGTATTTTAGATATTTTTATTTATGTTTTATAATTTTATGGCCACCTCAAATGTATTTTTATTTATAAATTTTAATTTGTATTTTAGATATTTTTATTTATGTTTAAGTTAAAGCCCAATTTAGTTTGTCATGGAGATAGGATTGTCTTAGAAAATAAGATTAGTACATATTCAGTGAATACTAGAATGGTAGCTACAGCTGGCTTTTTAAAAACATAAATACTGTTATCAATAATTTGAAAGTTGGATAATTTTAAACTACTTTTTTTACTACCACTTTTTTTACTACTACTACTGTTTCTATTTGCTGTCATACATCAGTTTGATGTATGACAGCAAATAGAAACACATTCATCTTACTGCTCATTGTCACAAATTTTGAATTAAGAAAATCTAAACAATTAATTGCAAACACATAAACTTTGATCCTTTAACTTTCATTTTAAAAATAAATAGTTTCATATAAAAATTCAGGCTGTTGTTGAAGTTACCAAGAACTGTAATATAACAAAAATCACTGTTTCGGATTTGACTTACAATTATAAACATATATTGTACATGCAGTCTAGAAAATATTCAACTGCAAGTAGGCTTCCAACCCCTATACAATTTCACACCTGAATACTAGTAGTACTACTAGAACTACTATTGAACTTCGTTTTTCATTGTAGCTAAAACATATTAAATACTAATCTAATATGTTATTGTTTTATATTTGCTCTTCAATCTGAAAGAAATTATCTAGACTGAAAAATACAAGGAACAGTTTCAAATAGGTGCTGTTGAAATAAGAAAATCAAGTTACAAGGATGAAGTGAAAGGACAACAAAAAGGCCAGGCAAAAGAAAATCGCAAGCTGAAAGGGTTTCTTTGTTTCCTTAAAAAAACCCACTCCCAACCAAAAATATTAATAAAACAAAAATAAAAAAACCCAAACGACTGACCCAGTTTGAAAATTACATATGTTTTTTAACTTAAAATAGCTAGTTGAATTCAAAAGATACTGAAGACAATTTCAGGAGATTTGTTCTCTGAACCTCTCTGGAAATTGTTACATTTACAGACAGTGAAGATTTACCATTTCCACGGGAACATAGCAAGCTGGAGCACGAGAATCTAACAGGTGGTTTAGGAGCATCAACTATGAGAAATTATTTTTTTAATACAAAAGAATTACATAATGTAAGAATTCTAATGCCTGAAGAAAATATCTCTAGGTTTCCAACTGGCCCAGAAGAGCTTTTTAAGTTGATCTTTTGATAAACTTTTACGATAATCCTTTAGAAATAGTTTTGTGTACTAATAAACCCAGAAATGGAAGAAAGATTGCTAATTTCAGTTCTAATATAGTCACTGAAGGTGCTAACATTCAATAAGACAATATTACTTCCAGAAGATATCACACATGGAAGCCACCTCTTGCGGGGGGTTTCATGTGATTTTTGTCTACCATTTTTCTAGGTATGAAAAAAGACACAGTTTCAGGGTTAGATGCTTTATCCTTGACTCTGAAAAATGATCGACTGTGGGATCGTCTTCCCCATGTGATGCATGATTTGTTGTTGTCTTTGCTCTGCCGCATATTTTGACAAACAAGGACACAGAATCTCTTTTCTCTCCCTAGGAGATTTGAGCTGGTCAGTAAAGAAAAATTGTGAATCAGCTTGATTTTTTTTGGGGGGGGCTGGAAGCAAGGGTTGGCAGTGGGTTGAAATTCAAAAAATGTGTATAAAAGAACTTAAAAGAAGAACTTAAGAGGATCATTTTCAGTACTTCTTATTTTAAAAGAGGACTAAGAGGACAGGGATTATATTTTTCAGAGATTGCTGGTGGTTGTGTTTTAGGCCCTGCTTTGTCACCTCATATTACTTGTAGCCTTTCTCATTCAAGTATCATTTATATGAAAAAGGTCTAATACCTTAGTGTGTACTACCTCACTTGTAAGGGGGAGAAGGTGCTGCTGTACATATCTAGAAGCAACCAGCATTTCCGTTCCCCCTGTAATTAATATAGCTAGAGTCCCGGAGCTTATTCTCCGGGATAAGAATGAGCTAACATATAAGCCTCTACATTTCAGAGTAGCCAATTATACCTGCTGACTGTCTGCTGGTAGCCATGGTATCTGCAGGCTTTGCTGGTTGTTCTCACAGCAGTCTCAGAGCTTAAATAAGCTCTGACACTCACTCAGCTAGTTCAAATTCATGCTGCTCTGGCTTTCACAGAGGGATCACACTGCCACTCATTAGGGACTGAAGTGCAAGACTGCGGAGCCCTGAGGGCTTTGTGCTATGCCAAGTAGCCTTCACAAGAAGAAGAAGGATATATTTTTCTTAGGTTCGTGCAGATATTCCAGCAATATTTAGCAAAATTCCGGAGCTTCTATTTATGCATCTGTTCTTCATCTAAATTGGGTTTTATAAAATCACAGAGTCATAGAACAGTTTGTGTTGGAAGGCACCTTTAAAGGCCATCTAGTCCACCCTCCCTGCAAGGAGCAGGGACATCTACCATCGGATCAAGTTACTCAGAGCCCCATCCAACCTGACCTTGAATGTTTCCAGAGACTGGGCATCTACCACCTCTCTGGGCAACCTGTTTCAGTATTTCATCTCCCTCATCATGAAAAATTTCTTCCTAATATCCAGTCTAAGTCTACCCTGTTTTAGCTTAAAATCATTACCCCTTGCCCTCAGAACAAGGGGCAATGGGCACAAACTGAAGCATAGGAAGTTCCATCTGAACATGAGGAAGAACTTCTTCCCTCTGAGGGTGACCGAGCACTGGAACAGGCTGCCCAGGGAGGTTGTGGAGTCTCCTTCTCTGGAGATATTCAAGACCTGCCTGGACAAGGTCCTGGGCAGCCTGCTGTAGGTGACCTTACTTTGGCAGGAGGGTTGGACTAGATGACCCACAGAAGTCCCTTCCAATCCCTAGCATTCTGTGATTCTGTGATTCTGTGATTCTGTGATTGCCCTATCACAACAGTGTCCGATTGCATATTGTGTCTGATTATTTTGTGAAAACTGTGAGCAAACTATCTATGCTGAATTTAAAATGTACTGCTTCTTTCTTTTTGCTGAGGGTCTCATTTCATTTGAGAAAGCAAAAGAAATAAAGTCAAAGCATTCCAATCTGTTATTAATCACGGAGTTTGCACAGGTAAACATAATTGGCCAAGCACTCCCTGTTATGACGTTGTTCTTGTGTCTTGTATTTGTAATTTGAAAAAGACACCTTTGGGAGGAAGGTGACTTCATCCTCAAGCTCAGCTAAGGTGTGAAAATGTCGTCTTTTCTAAATCTGATGGAAAAGCAGTTGAGTTTGAGTTTTTAAAAAGATTTGAGTTACTGAATATACAGATGCAAAATCTGAGCCAAAAATTCCCCTTCACTACAAGGAATTAACTTCCAAAGGAAAAAATTTGTTGTGTAAAAATAAGAAAGATTGTCAGTGGCAAGTTACCTTTTAGTTCTAAGTACTGGCACTGCCTGATACAAAGAAAGCTGAAATATTTCGAGGGTAGCAGATGCACTTTGCACTATTCTGCAATCTGTTTCTGCTGGAGAGCCTCTGAAAAATTGCAATTTAGTAACATTAGTGCTTCTTCCACAGCTTCATCTTTCTGCCTAAAGGAGTTTCATTCAAGTTATGGCTGTGATTGTTCAGTTATGTCACTTTTGAAGAGAAGGTTCTGTCTCTTCCTGAATCACAGTTTTCTCTTACCTCTGGTCACTGAAATTCCTGTTAAGATTAAAGGTCTGCTAACTGGGGCCTCTTTTACTTTCTTAGGTCTCGAAAGGTGCAGTTATTCTAATACCTGAGCTGTGTACAGGCCTCATTACATAATGTTACATATCTACCCTGAGAACCACAAGAAAGAAATGAAGACAATTTGTTTTTCGCGGAGTTTCATTCACCCCTAAACACAGTTTTTGAAAAAGTGCTTTTTGAGCACTATTGTTTGTCTAACAGGGTAAAATTTTTCAGAGGGTTATATTTCATCCCTCAAAGTCTATCCAAGCTCAGTGATTTTCATCTCTTTTTCCAAAGGCATTATATAATCAATTGACACTGTGGAATGTCCTTGGATATAGTTCTTCCTTCACCAATTCAGTTAATGCTTACTGTGCTGTATAAACTGAAACAGAATAATAACACAACTTTCTAGTGGGATAGCTAAATACTGTGAAAGAAAAATTCAAAGCATACTAGCTTTCTGCATCATAAATACAATATTGCTCCAATGCTGTATTTTTTTTATTGTACCTTCTGCTAATTTCCCCACTGTCCTGGTTTCAGCTGGGATAGAGTTAATTTTCCTCCCAGTAACTTTGTGTTTTGGATTTAGTACGAGAAGAATATTGATAATACTGATGTTTTCAGTTGTCACTATGAAATCAAAGACTTTTTCTCATATTCAGCTAATGAGCAGGTGTGCAGGAGCTGTGAAGGAACATAGGCAGACAGCTAGCCCAAGCTGGCAAATGGAAATATTCCATACCATAGGCGTCATGCTCAGTTTATGAAAGGGGGTTGGCTGGGGAGGATGGAAGCTTTCTGTCTTTCTTGTTTCCATGAGTTCAAATCATCTCATGTCTGGGAGTTTCAACTTTTTGGGGAATTTAATTCATGATTTTGGGATTCTGCGATCGCTGGTTGGAGACTGTCTGCAAATTGGTCATTGAGTGCTGAGAAAAATTGTATTGTGTATAGTTCATTTTGTATATTCATTATTATAATTATTCTATCATTATTATTTGTAGTAGTAGTAGTAGTAGTGTTTGCTTTGTTGCCTTATTAAACTGTCTTTATCTCATCCCACAAGTTTCCCTTTTTGTCCATTTCTGCTCCTCATCCCTACTGCGGGAAAAGAGGAGGGATGAGCCAGCAGCTGTCTGGTCCTAGTTGCTGGCTGCTGGGTTAAACTATGACACCCCTTTGTCCCATTCTATCAAAATTTTATCCAGTCCTGAGATGTGAAGTGCTTTTGTTAAGAACTGTTGCCTCTGTAATCAGATAAGTATGTTAGAGCTTCAGTTTCTCACTAGTGAGTGAGAGCAAGGTTGTGGATAATTATGCTCAAAAATAAGAAGACAACAAAATATTTTCCTGTTTTGTAATATTTTGTAAAATGTAGCTTTCAAACTTTGTTGATTAGCAGGACATTAGCAGATCTTTGCAACATAAACCACATTTTCTTTATTACTTCACATGATTGCTTGGACTTTCTAAATGCCTATTGGGGCTGAGGACAACCTGCACTGCACCAAATCATGCCTGTCACAGGAATGCTACACAGAAGTCCAGCAATGTTTCTTCATTCGAAGTGAAAAAATAAAACATGCATGTGACAGTATGTAAGCAACTTTTTTCTAAATCAAATTTTATGAGGCAGGTAAATCTTGATTATCACAATTTGTCACTCATTCTGTTTCCTGTAATATTACACTTTCATTTTGCACAGTCCTTAGGGACAGTGTAGTCCATCCCCCTTAGAACCTTAAAGTCCTCATAAAATATTACTCAGTCTTATTTCCCTACCGTGCTAAGAACATGATACTACCACATCCAGCAACACAAAGCACTGGAAGACGAGTTAGACCACACTTACATGTTGAGATCATCCCTGGCATTATAGCTTTCACAGATCCCATGATGGTTCAAAATAATGTGGTTTTTCTGCAGGGAAAACACACACAGTAATGGACAGGGTAGAAGAGAGCTTTATGTGTGTGGGAAAAAAATCTTTGGGGGAGAAGAAAAGAGTAAATATCTAAGGAATTAATAACTTAGAAATTATGTCCTTTGTAGTTGGTAAAAATCTCCTGAAAAGCAAATGCATCCTAGGAACAGAATTGCTAAAGGTGGATTATCTGTCATTCTCACAGTTGGAGGTGACAGCAGTGAAAATGACCCATCGTTCGATGCATAATACATTCCACATCCTTCCTTAGCTTGACTCTAAAATACATACCTAAACATAGACACACTTTTGTACCAAAGTGTAAGACTTTAAAATACACACTTGATCTTTAATCTCTAACATGGTATTGAACTTCAAGAAGCAGTACTTATAGCATCATAGAATCCTAGAATCATTAAGGTTGGAAAAGACCTCTAAGACCATAAAGTCCAACTGTTAACACAACAGCACAGTGTCTACTAAGACATGTCCTGAAGTGCTATATCCACACAACTCTGGGCAGACTGATGCAATGCCTGAACACATTTTCAGTAAAGAAATTTTTCCTAATATCCAATATAAACCTCCCCTGATGCAACTTGAGGCCCATTGCCTCTCATTCTATCACTGGTTACTTGAGAGTAGAGACCAACGCCTGCCTCACTACAACCTCCTTTCAGGTAGCTGCAAAGAGCGATAATGTCTCTCCTCAGCCTCCTCTCTTCTGCAGACTAAACAGCCCCAGTTCCGTCAGCTGCTGTTTATAAGACTTGTTCACTAGACCCTTCACCAGCCTAATTGCTCTTCTCTGGACACGCTCCACCACCTTCATGTCCTTCTTGTAATGAAGGCCCAAAACTGAACACAGTATTCAAGGTGCGGCCTCACCAGTGCCAAGTACAGGAGCACGATCACCTCCCTACTCCTGCTGGCCACACTATTCCTGATCCAAGCCCGGATGCCACTGGCCTTCTTGGCCACCTGGGCACACTGCTGGCTCATGTTCAGCCAGCTGTTGACCAGTACCCCAAGGTCCTTTTCCATTGGGCAGCTTTCCAGCCAGTCTTCCCCA
>Ga0065711_1041046_pt1 | contig 16453 bp, 19 predicted proteins | sample Hoacrofraction12_FD_59098 | JGI IMG/M metagenome (GOLD analysis project Ga0065711, IMG submission 59098) | Hoatzin crop microbial communities from Cojedes, Venezuela - Epithelial fraction 12 v2 (version 2) | ecosystem: Host-associated > Birds > Digestive system > Esophagus > Crop | place... | reverse complement strand
TCTCCTTCTCTGGAGATATTCCAGCCCCGCCTGGCCGCGGTGCTGTGCAGCCTGCTCTGGGTGACCCTGCTTGGGCAGGGGGCTGGGCTGGGTGACCCCAGAGGTCCCTGCCACCCCCTGATTCTGTGAGTAGAACATAGGATTGGAAAGCCGGAGCTCAGGCCTAATTTTATCTCTGTCCCTTACTTGCCACCTTAACCATGTGTAAGGAGTTACTGTGTTCTGCTTCAAACTTAACATTTGATACCAAAATGTGATGCATTGGCTTTTGTTTTGTCTTTGCAGCTTTGCTACACTGATATATTGTTCACAGAGCAAGAGGTGAGTGAGTCTTGTAGAACAGGCAGTGAATTTCATCCGGTTGTCTCATGCTCTACTCACAGTTACTTACTGTAGGCACTTTCCTCTTCCATTTTAACATCTTTTTGTGGGTTCCATATTTTGATAATTTTCTTTATCAGTGAAATTACCTGCTTCTCGTGTTTGCCTCGTGTTTTTCTCGTGTTTGTTTGTAAGACCCCTGGTCCAACTTTCTTCGATTTCTTGGGACCCTCACTTCCATGTATGATTTTATTTATCTGAGATGATAACCTGTGTGATGTTGGAAATGTATAGCGGAGTTGTCCCAGCATATGGGTAACTTATTTTCTCTGAGGGAAGGAGATTGAAGGGTGGATGAGGAGAAAAGCTATGATTTCAGAATAAATGTATTTCTCCATGGTTTCCTCTGGTGGGAACTGTGAGCTGGGTGCGCTGACTCCATGTGGTTGGGCGTGAATGGGAGTCTTATTTTGTCCTACTTGCTAAATATTGTCATGACCAGAACAACCCTATGAAGCATTTCTTTCTCTTCATTGTAGTGCTCCACTTCATACTCTGGGTGATCAAATCCTGTGCTTTGAGATACAAGCTGATAGCAGCAGAAAGACAAAAGCACAGAACAACGTGCCTTCTGTCCCTGGTGTTGCATATTGTACTTCCTCAGCTGGAAAGAGGCATGGGTTGGGCAGTGGTCGCTCGCCAGTCTGAGCCAGTACAGATGGAGCAACTGGGATGGATACTGCGGCAATCTGAGGTTGTTCCTCCCTCCCGGGAAGTAACAACATGTCCTGGATGGATATTTATTCTTTCCATCCTTCTGATTTTTCTTTGGTCATCTTTTACATCTTCACAGGGTGATGTATTTTTTTTCTTTTAACTGATAATCCTGGTTTCCTGTCTTGCAGAGGGGAGTAGGGATCAAGAGCACACCAGTGACTATTGTTCTGCCGGACACCAAAGGAAAGTCTTTTCTCTTCAACATCATCGACACTCCAGGTGACTGTGTAATCCTGACGATTCTGGGATGCGCTTAGCTGAAGGCAGCTTGCTGCGTGGAGCAGGCACACGATCATGTGAACCAAGGTTTCTCGCGTTAATAAACCCCTCTGGTCCTCTGGATAGGGCTGTTGACGGGAGAAGAGCGGTGAAAACATGTGCAGGGGTGGCTAACGAGGGCCTTCAAAGGGCTTTTGTGTTGGGTTGCGGTGGGATTGGGTAGCGGTGGCTCTCAGAAAAACAAAGGAAGAATCTGTCTGAAACCTCACTGATTCATCTGGAAACGCCGCTTAGGCGCGCTGAAACCCTGGGAAGCTTGGTTTTACGGACGGAGACCCAGGTTTTGATTTGTGTTGTTTATAGATGGTTCCAACCTAGTCCTGAGCCTTTAGCTAAGTTCATTCTTCTGAAATCACTTCCAGCAGTAATGACTGTGCAGCTGGCTTTCAGTTGGGCTTGTGTTTCTGATTAGCTGGCTTAATTGAGGGCTAATCAGGCTGAAAATGTGTTTCACTCAAGTATACCAGAAGCACATGTAGAGCTGGGTTTTCCAGGTTTCACCATACCCAGTGGGGACCGTGCTTTCCTCAAATGCTGTTGCCCCACAGCGAGACTCAGCAAGTTCCCTCGAGCCTCTCACAAGCTCCTGCGGGGGGAACATAATCACGGAGCAACTTCTTGTAAGAAACCAAGGCCAAACTTTAGGAAAGAGGGTCTTGGGACACATCTGTTGAGTTACAGCTCAAGATGAGGGAGGTTAGAGCGCAGGAGGAGACTGGAGGGAGAGGCATCTGTTGTTCTTTGGTGAGAAGTAATCTTCCTCCTTTTCCTGAAGTACTTGCACAGAACTGTGAGAAAAACAGTAACAAATGTGAGGAAAAGTGCCTGCTAAATGAGTTGTTGTGTTTATTCTTAAAAAATAGCATTAAAGCTGTAGTGAATCCCTATATGGAGCTGTGGCAACTGCTCCCGGGTCCCTGTCTGAGGAGGAAGCCGTCTGTGTTCTGCCTCGCTGGGTACCAGTGACCGGAGCGAGCTGCAGAGCAGAAGGACGGCTTTCCACCCTCTGCGCTGCTGGCGTCAGGGCTTCCTCCAGTTCTTGCTAACATTTTGTATTTTTGAAGGTCACGTCAATTTTTCTGACGAGGTGACGGCTGGCCTTCGTATTTCGGATGGCGTTGTACTTTTCATTGATGCGGCTGAGGGGGTGAGTGCCACCTTCTCCTGGGGGTTAACTTCAAAATCTCTGCCTCTGGAGGCTTTGATCCTGCCTCAGCGTGAAGGCCGGGGGTGGGTTCAGCTTTCCACGCTCGGGGGGTTTTGGAGGGCAGTTTGGGAAGCGCGAGTGTTTTCCAGGCAAAGCAGGGAGTCAAGCCTCTGGCTTCTGTGTCCAGGGCTGACGTGATGCCTGTGACCTGCAGGCTGATTATCTAACTTGTTCGCATCTCCATCCCCACGATATCTAAAATGGAGCAGCTTACTTGTACTGGAGATGTCCGAGGGGTAGGCTTCATGGAATTCGCTTGGGTTAGCACCGACTTCCGAGTTTCAGGAAGAGAAGCTGATGGCTGGTGGCTGAGCTTGGGCTTTTCTACAGGCTTGCAGCCCTGCGTGTAAGGGTCGCTGCTTTGCCTGTCGTGCCCTAGGCAGCATTTTGTGGAGGGCTTGCGCTAGGGGTGTTTGCGGTCGTTGCTCCCTGCAGGTGATGCTGAACACGGAGAGGCTGATCAAGCACGCGGTGCAGGAAAGGCTGGCGGTGACCGTGTGCATCAACAAGATAGATCGGCTGATCCTGGAGCTGAAATTGCCCCCGACGGATGCGTATTACAAACTCCGACACATCGTGGACGAAGTGAACGGTCTGATCAGGTAGGGGGTTTGGGGGTGATGCTGTCCCTGTTCCGTTACAGGCGCTTTTCTCTGCGAGCCCTGTGTATGCCTAAAAACTCAGTGGTTTGGATGTGTTGAGTTGTAGAAAATGGGGCAGGAAGAACTTAGAAATTCATCTCAGCCAGTATATTGGATTATACAGGAAGGGTCAGTCCTGCCTGAATTCTGACAAGCTTCGTGGGATCAGCTCCTTTTCCCCCATTAAAAAGTAGGGGAAGTGGAGATACGACCAGAGTGGGGAACTTCTGTGCTCTCAGATGCCTCCAATACACAGAGATGGTCCAGGCTGTGTCCCGAATTGTAGGCTGAGATGTCTCAGAGCCCCTAAACTTTTGTTACAAAGCTAATAGAACTCACTGTCTCGCCGCCTAGACAGAGATCTGATATTGCTGTGGTCCAGTCTCCTTGCCAAACCCTGCCCAGAGAAGGGAGGGCTGTCGTCTCTAGCTTTCGAAGTAGCAGTGCATCGTTTCTGGGGGTTCTTCCACATCTGGGTGATTTCCTAACAGCGTCCTTCCCTGCAGCTTGTGTGCAGCTGCACCGTAGCCTGTATAACCCCAGGCTGAATTTGCACACGAGCTCACTTGCACTCTGCTTGGTTGCTGCTGGCATCGAGCAGCTCGGAGCAGGGTAATTTACCCTGACTAGCGTGCTTGTGAACTCATTAGAACTGTTTCGATGCAGTTCTATCCCCACATTGTTTGCCTTGTATTAGCTTTTCTCTTGCTTGGTTGACCAACTTGGCTGCCTTTTTTTAGGGAAAGAAAAACTGTACCTGACAAAAAATACAAAGCACTTGTGCTGGCAACTTTTTAGTTCTAGACCTTTAAATATTTCTTTGCACACTTTGAAATCTGTAGTCGTAAAATGATACTGACCCTGAAATTCCGATGGCAAGCACGCTGCAGCCCGTTGTAAGACGCTGTTTGGCAGTGTGGAATCCTTGCCTGTCACTTACTGCTGTTTGGTGTGGGAAGTGGACTGAAGTGTCTTCCTTGGTTCATAACACTGATTTTATTTTATTTTTTTTCTTGTCTCTAAAAACTGTCTCCTCTCAGCATGTATTCCACCGATGAGAACCTCGTTCTGTCTCCCCTTCTGGGGAACGTGTGTTTCTCCAGTTCACAGTACAGCATCTGCTTCACGCTGGGATCTTTTGCAAAGATTTATGCAGACACATATGGTGAGGATTATCCAGCAACCTTGTACACTTTAACATCTCTTTTCCTAACCTGTTTTGTTGAGGCTTTCTAAGCCAGTCAGCTTTGGCTTTCACTGCACTAATATGGCCAGAATATGCGCTCTTGAATATCTAGGAGCTGAGAGTTCCTGCAGATCTGAGCCCTGGGTGGTAAAAACCAAAAATACAGTTCTAATTTGGTTTTAGCTAGATAGTTTCTCCTGATAAATGTTTCTTGAGTCAGAAGCCAATATTTTATACATACCCTGAAGCAGAAAAAACAAGCCCTGCTATGGCAGTTGAAGGCGAGCGTACGTGCTGTGCTTTGCCTCCGTGCCAGAACAGCTCAGAGGTGAAGCAGTTAAGTTCTGCCTGCCTTTTCGCAGAAGCCTCCAGAGTCTGAGACTCAGCTGCAGCCAGGCACAAGCTTGGCCCACAAGGTTTTGCACTCTTGCCCTCTTTCTTTTTTAAGAAAGTCTCTTTCTGGCTTTGATTTAATTTTCTGTTCCCCAGGTGCCCACTCAAGGCAATCTGCCACTTGTAGAAGTGGGCCTTGTGGTTGCGTTAGCCAGCTGTCCAGCCGGGAGTTTTGAAGTCTCGCGCTGGGGAGTTCGGGGTGATCTGTAGGAGCCGTGAGCAGGGGAAGAAGGATGTTGTGAAGCAGCTGGCCTGGCTCTTGCAAAGAAGTTAGCCTGGGGGAGGATGAAGTTGTGGAGGTCAGGGACTGATGTGTCAGGACCATCGTGTGTCCTCGGGAGTTTGGAGAAATAAATGAGCTCCCTGTGCGTCCCAGCGTTAACTCAATGCCTGCTAGGATGATGCCCCTTCTCTGGGGGACTGATAAAGATGCAGGCACAGTCGGTGGGAGATGTCAGCTGTGCAGGGCAGACGTGAGCTGAGTGGGTGCTTGAAGTCAGGAATATTCGATTGGGGCCACCAGGGATTTTATGTGCAGCCACCACACTTCAACTAACATGAGTTATAGGAGTTTAACTGTCAAAACCGCAGCCACCATGAAATTTCTTATGCTTGCACATCTGCCCACAGCAAAAGCTTGTTTGGAAACTGCTGTAAATTATCACTGCTGTCGTATTATTTGTAAATCTACCATGACAGCCAAGCACTACGTGGTTCCTTCAGCACTTGGGTATTTGGCTGTGCGCTTAGTGCATCAGCTGAGAAGGAGAAAGGAACCTGGAGATGTGCAGCAAGGCAGAAAATGCTTGCGATAAGCCTGCGGGCAGATGGGGCGTGAGCCATCCCAGCACCTTGGCACTGCCGCGTCGGGGTGCAGCGTTAACGTTTGGAAGATGAAGCAGATGTAGCTGGGTTCCTGCAGCGCGGTGTCTGGCAGGCCAGCTCTTCTCAGCTCCAACCTTGTGTGTAATTGAGAGAGTTGAAACGTTCCTGAGAAGCAAGGCAGTGAACACACGGTGTGCCTGGGCTGCTGGTGTCAGGGCTTAATCATTTATTCAGAATTGGGACCATGCGTTCACTCACCAGCGTCGGCCCGCTACATCAAATCCCCAGGGTTGTTTTAACAGCTAAAACCCAAAGATTTTCAGGATATGAAAAATACAGTGTCCTCTGAGAGACTTTTGCCATTTGCTTTTTTCCTTTAGGAGACATCAATTACCAGGAGTTTGCAAAGCGGCTTTGGGGTGACATCTACTTCAACCCAAAGACGTAAGAAGCGTATTTAAACGTCTGTTGGGTTATTTCTGTTTTTTCCCTCCTTTCCCTGTAAAACGTGGACTAGATGACCATCCAAGGTCCCTTCCAACCTGAGTTGTCCTGTGATGGAGTAGTATCTGGGGAGGGTTGAGTCAGGCCTCCTGCTTGGTGTGAATCCACGTGGTCCTGCTGATTCCCCTAAGCGGGAGCAGAGAGCCTCTTCTGGCTTTCCTCTGGGGTAAGCGTGACCCCTGTGTCCGTGGCTGCTTCCCAGGGAGGTGGGGAGGGAGCAGAGGATAGCCTGGGGAGAGCAGAGGCTGTGTTTGCAGCAGAGGTGATTGCAGGCTGCAGAGTGCTTGCTCCTCATGTCTCTGCTTTGTCCCCCAACAGCCGCAAGTTCACTAAAAAGGCCCCAACGAGCAGTTCCCAGCGCAGTTTTGTGGAGTTCATTCTGGAGCCCCTGTACAAGATCTTGGCTCAGGTACGTGGGGGTTCGTTCTCCTTCCCATAGGCCCGGATGGGAGCAGCGGGGTGGTGGCTGGTGCCTGCGGGACTCGCCTGTCCTGTTGCGCAGCGTGATTTTCACAGATTTCTGGATTTCGGGGTGCAGAGCAATGGTGTGCAACTCCTGAACAGCTGCTCATTGCAAATATAACCCTGTGTTTGCATAGAGCTGCCTTTCCTCAGGCAGCCGAGTGATCATTTGAGCCAGCCAGCCGGTTCTCCTGCGAGCTCTGAACCTGAGCAGGTCAAGAGCCCTGCGGGTGATGGCTGGTGCGTGAAGCTGCTCTTGGGAGCTGCTGGCTTGGACCCCCAGCAGCAGAGCTGAGGGTGGTGCCTGTTGTCTTGCAGGTGGTGGGGGACGTGGACACGACCTTGCCCAGGACTCTGGATGAACTTGGCATCCACCTGACCAAGGAGGAATTGAAGTTGAACATTCGGCCCCTCCTGCGGCTGGTCTGCAAGAAGTTCTTCGGGGAATTCACAGGTAAATGCTGTTTGTCTTCCCAGTTACCTGGTCTCACATCTGCAGCGTTAAGGGCTGAATTACTGCCACGGAGTGCTCACTTGCACAGATCCCTTCTCAGCTTTCCAAATATAAAATATTAAACCACTTGCCCAAAGGACAGCTTGAGACACTGCTCACATCTTCCCCGTTGCTGTGGGTGCGCTGCAGTCAGAATGGCTTTGCCTTGTGTTTCTTGGTGTCCGTTTCTTTCCTCTGCACTGCTTCATCGTGTTCTCATGAAGTATTATTACTTTTCCAGGCTTTGTGGACATGTGTGTGCAGCACATCCCCTCCCCGAAGGTGGGAGCCAAGACGAAGATCGAGCATACCTACACTGGTGGCGTGGACTCTGACCTAGGGGAGGCCATGAGTGAATGCGACCCCGACGTAAGGAAACTCTTCTGCTTTGCTCCGAGTGTCCAGGAGCGTGGCAAACACGGCCTCCTTTCACTGCCTTGACAGGGCAGCTGCCTCCTAGGCAGCCATCTGCACAGATTTGACTTCCAGCATTTTGAAACCTCTCATCCGATACCGAAACAAATCTCTTCACTCTGTGAAACTTCAGCTGCCTGCCAGGGCAGCCCTCGAGAAAGAGAATTGTTTGACAGTGTTCAGAGAAGAACAGGGCTAGGTCAGGACTTCAGAGCATGTGGGAACTGCGGGGTGATTTTGTGTCCTTTTGTTGCCTTTTTGTCCCTTTTTCTTGAAGTTTGATTCTCTCTCCAAGCTCTGAGAGAACTGAAGTATACTGATAAAAATAACCCTACCTTAGTTAGTCAGCACCTTTCGTATCCAAGCCTTGCAGAAGCCTTCCTCCTCAAACAGCTTGTGCTGAGCTGTCGTTCAGAGTTGTCTCGAGCCACCAACGCCACCCAGCAGCTACTGAGGAATTTGCCCGTGACTGTTGTTCTAATGTCTGGAGAGAAAATGTTTGTTTTAAAGAGTTGTGGTTACCCACGTAAAACTGCGCAGTGGTGACTGTCGCCAGATCACCGGCTGTGGAGTGACCTGATGGGACTGAGAGCTGGGGTCTGGGGAGGCTCGAGTGCTCTGCCCTGAGCTGCTTTGCAGGCCGGCAGGTGACATTTCTTCTCATGGCTTTGTCCCAACCACTGTTTACTGCTCCACAAGTGGAGGGAGGGGAGCTCCAGAAAATTCCGCCAAAGTCGTTCCAGGGGTCTCCATACGGGGCAGGGAGATGTGAGGGTTCCAGTGGAAGGAAAGAAGGACTTGGCAAGTCCAAAGAAGCATTTCTAGATTCTAGCTGATTAATCCCTTTGTATCCAAAAGTCCTACCGGGTCTGTGTGTGTCTCTTGACTGCATTTTGAAAGAGGCTGATGTCTCTCTCTCTGTCTCTCACGGGAAGGGTCCGCTGATGTGTCACACGACGAAAATGTACAGCACGGACGACGGCGTTCAGTTCCACGCCTTTGGCAGAGTGCTCAGTGGTACCATCCACGCTGGGCAGCCTGTGAAGGTCCTTGGAGAAAACTATACCCTGGAAGATGAGGAGGACTCCCAGATCTGCACCGTCGGACGCCTCTGGATCTCGGTTGCAAGGTGCAGAAAGCTCCGGCAGTGTGTGTGCCTGGGGGAGGAGTCGGCTGCAGCCGTTGCTGCCAGGACAGGGAGGAGGACAGCGCTGCGGGGGCCCCGAGGCTGGCAGCAGTGAGCGCTGCAGGGATGCTCCCCTCCTTTTTAGGTATCACATTGAGGTAAACCGGGTTCCTGCTGGCAACTGGGTGCTGATAGAAGGAGTGGACCAGCCCATAGTGAAGACTGCAACCGTCACGGAGCCTCGGGGCAATGAGGAGGTACCGTGCCCAGCTGGTATCGCTCAGCCTGACAGGGGCTCCAGGGGATGGAGCGCATCCCGAGAGCGGTGAGGTCAAAGGAGCCTTGTCTGCCAGGGCGCAAGAGCCACTGAGGGAAAGAGAGCAGCTTCAAACCCCGTGCCTATCTCCAGCAGCCGTCTAACGATGCAGAGCTTCAGCTCTTTGTCCTTGTCTGCTTTCAGGCTCAGATCTTCCGTCCTTTGAAGTTCAACACCACATCTGTCATCAAAATAGCTGTGGAGCCGGTCAACCCCTCGGAGCTCCCCAAAATGTTGGATGGCCTCCGCAAAGTCAACAAGAGTTACCCCTCGCTTACTACTAAGGTATTTCTGGTGTTTATGTGGTTGTTTTCATCTCGTGCTGTGGGCTGCCTTGTAGCCTGATCTTAAATATTTTTTTTACTGTGGGTTGTTTTTTGTTGTGGGTTTTTTTCATGCTGTTGCTGTTGATCTCGTAAATCATGTGGATATAGCAGGAAGCTATAAATCCAGCAGAAAAACACACACCTTGCTGTGCCAGGGAGGCAGCTTTCTGCGGAGCGCATCAGCGCTGTCTGCTGGAAGAGGCTGTGGGAGCTTTCCTTGGGATGCTCTGATCCCAACCAATTTATTTAAAGCTGAGACTTCCTCGGGCTTGTGTAGGAGCCTGGAAGGTGAGGGCCTGTGAGCAGTAACGCTGTCAGTCGAACGCCTCTCGTACCCTGCAGGTGGAAGAGTCGGGGGAGCACGTGATTCTGGGGACGGGGGAGCTCTACCTGGACTGCGTGATGCACGATCTACGGAAGATGTATTCAGAGATTGATATCAAGGTGAGGAAGCCAGAGAGGGATTTTCGCAGCTGGGGAGGGGGTTTTGTCCCCCTGTCTCAGAAGAATGGGAAAATAAAGCTAGCCAAATGTACAGCATGGATTTTGTCACGTCCCTTTAAAAGAAGAAACAACAAAAAAAAGGACTGTTAGGATGCAGAAGTAGCTCCTGCAGCCTGACTGTCACACCAGTGTGACTGAGAGCCTGAAGACTGACCTGGAGAGGGATGCGTGACCCCCTTCCAGCCGTTGCTGTACTTCAGCCAGTGCCTGGCTGGCATCAAATAAATCGGGTATGATTTTTTGTACCTGGAATTAGGGTTAAGCATTCCTCTCTTGTTTGGATGGAAGAATTGGTAAAGCTGCCTGCACAGGCCTCTGGCAACGCTGATTAAAACACTGGCAAATGAACCAGATTTTTCTTGTTGGTGTTCAAAGTTTTCAAAGTCCCTTTAAAACCAAAAAAAGTACTTGAAAACCTTGCAGACGTGCTGTCGTTACTCCAGGTCGCCGATCCCGTGGTGACATTCTGCGAGACGGTGGTGGAAACGTCCTCCCTCAAGTGCTTTGCAGAGACACCCAACAAGAAGTAAGAGCCCGTGGGCGAGCTGGGCCTTGGAGCCGGGCAGCTGGGGGGTTCGCTGGAGACTTGGCTTCCTCCCCTCCGAGGGGTCGGTTCTCCGCGGCGCTTGCCCAGACAAGTGGCGCGTGCCGGCGTCGGCAGCCTGCTGCTGCAGCAGCTCTGTTGAGCTCCTCAGTGACACGCTGGAGTCCCAGGGATGTTTCTGTGCTGTGTAGGAGCTCTCAGAATGGAGGGAATAAAGACAGATCCCTGTCCTCCTCTCTTTGAGCTGAATTTCACACCACCTCTGCAGTTCTGTGGTGCTTCCAAGACTGGGAGATGTGTTGGGATCCTAGAGCAGGTGCCAGAGAGCCCAGTGCTGCCTTCAGTAACTCTCCAAGCGTTTCATGAGCAAAAGCTTTGTCTTCTCATACCCATTCTTAATCTTGAAGTGGACTTTTTTTTTTTCCCCTCCAGTGATGCACTGGAGCATTATGGCGTGGTTTCATCTTCCTCCCCCAGCAGTGCTTTACGAGTTGCCGTGTTTGAGAGAGGGAGGCCTGCGAGGGAACATAGGTTGAGTGACCAGGATGAAATCTAGGAGCACAGGACATTTTAGTGCCTGAATCTTCAGGGAAATCATGATCTGTCGTATGCTGGAGATGGCTTTCCTGTGTTCCCTTGTGATTTCTGGTTCTTCTTACCCTCCTTTATTCTGGTATACTCTCTCCATGGTTGGCAGCCTTATTTCTGAGTACGGAAAGGTTCCGGTGTTAGGTCAGTCGTTGAAGTGCTGGGCGTGTGGAGTGACCTGCTCTGGAGGCAGGGTACTCGCGTTGGTGAGGTTCTGCAAGGCGACATCGCGTGTGTCGGACACGGTGAGCGCTGGCTTCGACAGAGGCGTATGGCCTGGCCCGCGGGCTCCCTTCTGCAGCGCGGACGAGCGCTGGGCATCCGGCAGGAGGGGTGGAGCAGTCCTGTCCCTTCGCAGTCTGCGTCTGGAGGCGAGCAGACTGCGGTGAGCAGTTGTTAAGCGCGTGGGCTGCCTTTGCAAGCAGGACAGTAGCAGCGAAGGACGCGGATGTTTTCATCTCCCTAGCTGTGTTCGAGGCAGTGCGTAGTCCCTGAGGTCCTGCCAATTACTCCCATTTCCATCATTCTGCGGACTAATTGCAAGTGTCTCTCTTCTCAGGAACAAGATCACAATGATTGCTGAACCTCTGGAGAAGGGGCTCGCAGAGGACATTGAAAATGAAGTGGTCCAGATAACCTGGAACAGGTATGACCGATCTGGGGAGAGCAGGAATCCATCTAGAATCAAATAATTGGGGAAAAAAGGGAGCGCTGGGATCTGCAGGGTGCCCAGTATCAGCCAGCAGCCTCCAGGCAGGGGTCCTGGGTCCCATAACGCTGCCAGGTAGTCCGTGAGTGTCCCTGCCCAGCAGAAGGGTTGCTCCAGGGAAAAAGCTGAAGCCTTTTATGCCAGAAAGAAACAGTTGTAAGTATGTTGTGAGTGCAGGTCAAATACTTGTTCCCTAAAGTTTCTTCTCCTCTTCTATCAGAAAGAAGCTGGGTGAATTCTTCCAGACCAAATACGACTGGGATTTGCTGGCTGCCCGTTCCATCTGGGCCTTTGGGCCGGACGCCACTGGCCCAAACATCCTAGTAGACGATACGCTGCCCTCAGAGGTGAGAAACACAGGCAGGGGGGTTACGTTTCAGTGAGACACGTGTGCTGCGGTGCCAAGAGGTGCCTGCTCCTTCGACAACCTGCAGCAAGGTCCTAATGCTGTTAGAGTGCTCGTTGGTTTGCCAGATCTCAGATATTAGGAAAAATTTCTTCACTGAAAGAATGATCAAGCACTGGACCAGGCTGCCCAGGGCAGTGGTGCAGTCGCCATCCCTGGAGGCGTTCAAAAAATGTGTAGACGTGGTGGTGTTGGGGTGACGGTTGGACTTGCTGATCTCAGAGGTCTTTTCCAGCCTTAATGATTCTGTGATTCTATGTGCTCTGCTTCTTCCACCATACTCCTACACTGGCCAGCAAATCGCCTGTTATTTTTCAGGCATTGCGATTGGGGCCAACGTCCTCAAAATGTGCAACTGAATGTCCTCCCTTTTGGGATTACCAAAATACAAAGGACTCTTTTAATTTGTAGCTGTAGATGCCAAACTCAAGATGATGCTCCTGAGCTGTGAGAGGGAGGGGTGGATGTTGGGGACATAGAGGGACATTGCTGCTTTTCTAGGAACTGGCGTTTAAGCAGTGGCTCTGTCTGTGACTGCCTTGTGACGCAGATTTGGTCTCTGAAACGGTCGGTCTGTCTGTCTGTAGGTGGACAAGTCGCTGCTGGGCTCTGTGAAGGACAGCATTGTGCAGGGGTTTCAGTGGGGGACCAGGGAAGGGCCTCTCTGCGACGAATGTAAGTAGGACCTGTGGAGGAGTGGAGCTAAGAAGATCAGTTCAATTCTTCCATCTCTAAGGATTTAAGTGATTTTGGTGGTGCAGTCCCTCAGTGGCCAGTCCCCTGCTCACGCCGCAGCTGGGGACAGCTCTGGGGGTGGGTGACAAGGGCGATAACAGAACCTCCCCCTTTTTCCTGGCTGCAAATGCCAGCCAGGCCCTGGCGCTGGCCACCTGCCTGCAAACCAGGGCCTGTCAGCTGGCAAGCTGGCTCCCCCAGACCTTGGCTCTGCTCATACAGTTCAGGTGCAGAGCGCTGGGCACCCTGCAGTACAGCCTGCTGAACCGTTTGTGTTTGATACACAGGGTTGGGACGTGGTCATGCTTTCCCTGCTGGAATTAAATTTAGGAGAACTTCTGGTGGCCCTGGGTCTTTGGGTGTTTGCTACGTGCTCAGGGTCTCTGGGGAGGCACAGCTGGTGCTGGTACGGCAGAGAACAGCCCCCTCGAGTCACTTGCTGTCATTTCTGCCCTTCCTCAGTGATCCGCAACGTGAAGTTTAAGATCCTGGATGCTGTGATTGCTCAGGAGCCCTTGCACAGGGGTGGAGGACAGATCATCCCGACGGCCCGGAGAGTGGTGTATTCCGCTTTCCTGATGGTGAGGACCGGCTGTGCGTGACAAAGCCGGAGCCTCGCGCTGTGCCGGCTCCTGGGGGCTCCCAGGAGCGCAGGTTGCCCCGTGTGCTGCAGTGTCTGCCCCAGGGACGTTGGCTTAAACTGACTCACTCGTCCATTAACGTTTCCAGCGCCCTTGTGGGCTGGCAGACGGCTTTTACAAGAATCACGTTCCAGTCTGGCTGCAAGCTTGTGTGCATCTGCTCTGTCTCCCCTTTTTGCTACTGTTTGGCTCGCTGGGAAGGGTGGGCGTAGGGGAGAGGGAAGCGCGTGACTCACGGCCAGGAGGAGAACAGCTCCTTTCAGTGACTGTTTGGCGTTGGTCTGGGCAGCCATGGGACCCTTTCGTCCCCAGTTGGGCGCTGCGTTTGACCAGAGCACGCCAGTCCCTGGCTCTTACTTGAACCGAGTTGTGTTGGTGCTGCTGGAGGCTCAGTGACTTGTGTCCCTTTCTCCTCCCAGGCCACCCCTCGCCTGATGGAGCCCTACTACTTCGTGGAGGTGCAGGCTCCTGCCGACTGCGTGTCTGCGGTGTACACGGTGCTGGCCAGGCGGAGGTGAGCCGCCATCACCTCGCTGTCGTAAAGCAGCAACCGCTCGCTTGGGGTCCGGGTTGCTAGAGACGTTCACGGTCCTGGCACCGCTTGTAAAGCGAGGGGAGAGGGTGAAATCTGTATGAAATGACAGCTGAAAGCTTCCTTGGCTGATCCCAGCCCCTGTGCTGCGTGGGGAGGGGATGCGCAGGGTCATGTGCAGCCTTTGGTTTGTGCCTGGTCCTTGCCAAGTGTCAGAGGAGAACATGTACTGGGACATGAGACCTCCCCAGGAGGTGTGTTCAGCTGCGGGGCCCTCAGCGTGAGACAGACATGGACCTGGTTGGGCGGGTCCAGAGGAGGCCACGAAGACGGTCAGGGCACTGGAGCACGTCGGCTGCGAGGACAGGCTGTGAGGGAGTCGGGGTTGCTCAGCCTGGAGAAGAGAAGGCTCTGGGGAGACCTTAGAGCAGCTGCCAGTGCCTGAAGGGGCCTGCAGGAGAGATGGGGAGGGACTCTTTGCCAGGGAGTGCAGTGACCGGACAAGGGGCAACGGCTTTAAACTGACAGAGGGCAGGTTTAGATCGGACATTGGGCAGAAATGTTTTACTCTGAGGGTGGTGAGGCCCTGGGCCGGGCTGCCCAGAGGAGCTGTGGCTGCCCCGTCCCTGGCAGTGCTCAAGGCCAGGCTGGACGGGGCTGGGAGCACCCTGGGCTGGTGGGAGGGGTCCCTGCCGCTGGCAGGGGGGTGGAACGAGAAGGTCCATAAGGTCCCTTCCGACCCAAACCGTTCTGTGGTTCTGTGACAGACAGGAAGACTAATCTTTTGATGTGTTGGCAGAGGCCACGTGACGCAAGATGCTCCGATCCCCGGCTCCCCTCTCTACACCATCAAAGCCTTCATCCCAGCCATTGATTCCTTCGGGTTTGAGACAGACTTGAGGACCCACACGCAGGGACAAGCCTTCTCGCTCTCGGTCTTCCACCACTGGCAGGTGAGTCCATGCCCCGGCGAGGCAGGGGAGAGGAGAGGGCCCTGGCAGGCTCGGGCACCGGGTCGGTGCTCCCAGTAGAGCCCAGTGCCACGGCTCGCGCAGGGCGGCGGGACAGCTTCTCTGGGGAGCATCCTCAAAGGATCTCGAGCTGGGGAGGCTTTGTTCCCTGGCCGCTGAGTGTCTGCAAGGAGCCAGCAGCTTTGTTCCGAGTCACATCACCCTTTGCCCTATCGAGGGAGCGCTGAATGCTGCTGCTTGCGGAGCGTAAAGGTCCTTCAGTGCCTGGAGAGAGGGACTTCTCCCTCACCCAGGAGAAGGGAAGCTGCTTGGGTGCGCTTGGCGCTCTGCAGCGTGGGGAGCGGGGGGCTGGGAGCAGGGCTTGCGCTTGTTGGACTGCCGTGAGACCTGGGTTGCCACGCTTTGGGTTTGCCTCTTGGAGAAGGCTTTTTAAACCTATGGCAGAGAAGGTTTGGATGAAATACTGTCCTCTGGCTGCTTTGCTGTCTGGGGCAAATCGAGTCTTGTGGGAGCTGCCACTGTGACCCTGCGAGGTGCACAGCTACGTGTGGGAGCAGCAGCAGCCGTCTGAGCCCCGGGAGCTGGCGGAAAGGTCAAGATGTAAAAGCTCGAGGCTTGGCTCTGCACAGAATACTCGTGCCTGGTTTCTGGAGAGGGCTGTGCTGCCCGGGACCCGCGTGGGTTGCTCTGGCTGGCAGGTTTTTAGAGGCCTCGGAGTACACCAGCAAGTGGGAGAGGTGGGACGTGTTCTTGGCTTGGGTTATCAGCACCTTATTAGCAACGTCTCGGAGGAGTGATCCCCAGTGGTGACGTGACAGTTCTGTGCCAGGAGAACAGATGGGGTGTTGGGGCTGTCGCTCCAAGGCCGGGGGTGTCCACAGGGCCTGGGGGTGTTTCCCAGTTGCAGTTCAGGCTCTCCTGGAGGCTGAACCAGCCACCAGCATCGCTCCCACGCCCTGGCCCTGTGTTTCAGATTGTGCCTGGTGACCCCTTGGACAAGAGCATCGTGATCCGACCCCTGGAGCCCCAGCCAGCGCCGCATCTGGCCAGGGAGTTCATGATCAAGACCAGGCGTAGGAAGGTACGTCTGGGAGTAATCCCCGTAGCGTCCCTCTGTCTGTCTGTACCAGCAGCTGAGCTGCTCTAGTGTGGTCCCTTGGGCATGCCACGTCCCCTCTGTGTTCCCAGAGTGGACAAATGTCCTTTGTGGCTCGGGACTTGCTCGCTCTTGATCTCTCAAGCTGCCTGGGATGGTCCCATGAGCGACTCATCTGGCAGCGACTCCAGCCAAAAGTGGGTTCTGCAGCACCCGCTGGCCTTGCTCCCTCCCCAGCCCGTCTGACCCCTGGGTGCCCTGGTTTAGCCGGTTTGTCCTGCAGAAAAAGCAGCAGCTGGTTTCTGTGCTGGTTTACAGAATCCCAGCACGGCAGGGGCTGGCAGGGCCCTCTGTGGGTCACCCAGCCCCACCCCCTGCCCAAGCAGGGTCACCCAGAGCAGGGGGCACAGCACCGCGGCCAGGCGGGGCTGGAATATCTCCAGAGAAGGAGACTCCA
>Ga0065711_1041044_pt1 | contig 16454 bp, 13 predicted proteins | sample Hoacrofraction12_FD_59098 | JGI IMG/M metagenome (GOLD analysis project Ga0065711, IMG submission 59098) | Hoatzin crop microbial communities from Cojedes, Venezuela - Epithelial fraction 12 v2 (version 2) | ecosystem: Host-associated > Birds > Digestive system > Esophagus > Crop | place... | reverse complement strand
CCAGGGCTCTGTCACCCTCAGAGGGAAGAAGTTCTTCCTCATGTTCAGACAGAACTTCCTGTGCTTCAGTTTGTGCCCATTGCCCCTTGTCCTGTCGCTGGGCACCACTGAAAAGAGTCTGGTCCTGTCCTCCTGACACCCACCCTTGAGATATTTATAAGCATTTATTAGGTTCCTTCGCAGCCTTCTCTTCTTCAGGCTGAACAAGCCCAGCTCCCTCAGCCTTTCCTCATAGGAGAGATGCTCCAGTCCCCTCATCATCCCCTCGTAATGGGGAAGCGCAGCCCCAGACCTTCTCCCGGTTGCTGCACGAACTTCATTGCAGGCTTCACACCTTCGCAACTTGTTCTCTCCCTTCCACTCCTCCAGCTTTAAACGCAATAGGAGGAAGCTTGTTTCAGACATTCCCCTCTCCTCTGCTCACAGGGAATACTATACTTCTCTCCGTTCCTGCCTGTACAAAGGACAAAGCAGGTGACTTTACCCTCTGTTCCCTTTTTGAGTCAATAACCGGTCAATGCTCATGGACACATGCAATGATCTGTGCTTTCCTGAGGTCTGTTTTGCTCCTCTCTTCGTTAAATCACTTCAAGTCCCTTCTGCTCCTTGCTGCAGAGAAGCCACGACAAGCGATACTGCAGCCGTCACTCCAGAGGTAATGGCATCCTCCCTGCTCCAGGGTTAAGAGTCAAAGGGCGGAAAAGAAGGACAGGACATTCTTCTGAAAGACTCTGCCTTTGGCTGAGCGGCCGACGTTCGTCAGGAAAAGCTTGCCACTGGCCAGCAGCAAGGTGCAACCCTCCAGTCTCCAGCATCTGCTCTGGTGTGAAAGGACTGGGTTTCTCTCTGGAAGGGAGCTCCGTTTTCTCCAGCATCTGTCAGACCCTAGGGACCCCAAAGCACTTTATCAAACACTAAAATCCCAGAGGGCTGTAACAGCACAGGACTTAAAACAGAAAAGGCAGCCCCTGTCGCTTTGTACTCAATCATTTACATATCACCTCTACTACAGAAATCAGTTTGTCAGGGAAATTATTGGTCACATTCTGATAATCACACCTATTTTGCTTGTCAGATACACTAGTTTTTAAATATCAAAACAACTACTAAAAAAAAGTTCAACTCCACGTCAAGGCTGATTTTTTTTATCAAAATCACCAGAAGGAGATCCTGGACAAAGAGGACAGGACAAAGCAAGGGCTGATTTACATGATCCAATTAGAGGTGAAAAAACACTCCTCCGTGCAGCCAGGAGGAGGACCTGAAACTCCATCCGACCCCATCAACTGGGACCAGAGAGCACTCCGGTCAAAGGAAGCTTCCCCAGGGACCAGCCACCTGCTGTAATTGCTTGAAAAAGAAAATACAGAGGAACAAAGCAGAGCCGGGGTCAACACAACGACGATGGTACCAAACACACATCCAGAAGTTCTTGCAAAGAGAAGTGATAGTCTCCTCCAAAAGTGTAAAACGTCCCTTTAAGTAGCTTTTACAAGCTGCAATAATGTGAACACTAGAGATCTTTTAAACGTTTAACAAAAAAATTATTCACATTAGTAAAGCTAACATCACAGACAAATGGGAAATGGTTTCCATTAGGACGATAAAGGAAACATTTCCTCTCAGAAAATGCAAAACATGATTGCTTTTTAGCACCACCACCCCTGAAAACTGTGTGTAAGAAAATAAGGACGTTGTCTGCAGAGAACTCCACGCCATGGAGACGAAACACAGATAAGATACCAGATACCACATATGGAGAGATGGCAGAAAAAGATTAGGACCCAGGAGCCCGGGCAGACCTCAGCACGGCTGCAAGGCAGAGACAGACACAAACCCACGCAAACCTGCCAACCATCCTGCCAGCAGCGAAACGGCTGGCGCCCACCTATGCCGGGGATGGAAAGACCGTGGGGCAACCCGGCACTCACCGACCCCCCCTCCCCGGCCCTGCTCCCCCGAACCCACACGGCGCAGGGTGCCCCAGGGGCAGACACAGCAGCGAATGCATCGCCGGGTGCTGGCAGGGTGCCCCGACACCGGCAATTCAATAGCAACAGCAGGCCGAGGAGGAGTAAATAATTCAGGCACGCTGCTCGCTTACACCCCATCAAGGAAAGATGAAGGCAGCTTGCATCGCCCTTGGCCACCCCGCACGCTTACGTTCGGTGCCAAGCCAGCGTGCGAGCGAGCCCCATGCTGCCCGGGACAGCCGCCGGCTCGCCGAACCGTGCCACATTGGCAGGAGCCGGCGCTACACAGCACCGCTTGTTCCCCACGCACACAGCTCCCTGTGTCCCGCCAGGAAGGAAAAGCCACCGGGAGGGTCATGTGCTCTCTGTCAGCCCGGCTCCCATAGCTTAGAGCAGAAGAGGACAGAGGCTAATCTCCTCTTGCAGCCACCGCTCTGCCCTAGGGAAGGCCAGCGTCGGACCAGTCTATCAAAACTAGGAAGAGCTCGGGGAGGGAAAAGTGGGATAAGGGAGGACAATAGTAAAGTGTTGGTGATATGAAAAACGTTAACCTTCAACGCGACAGGGCTACTGACTCAACATTGCATCATGCAGCAGAGGAAACAGGTTTTGGAAAAAATCCTCTGCGCTGGTCAGCAACGTCTACAGATCACCAGGTGCACACAGAAACACTCGGGAGAGTCTCCCTCTCCGCCACCCAGACTGGGGACAGACAGTGATTACAACTCAGCACACTCCAGGAACACAGTTTCTTCTTGCCACCACTAGGAAAGGGAAAACCTTAGGAGCAGAAAGTATCTCCGGATTTCTTTACTGTCCTTTCCACAAAAACACATCTACTGCTGAAACTGTTCTGCCAGACCTCGAGTTTCAAGGCCAGAAGAGACCTGGCAGATCAACCCAGTGTTCTGGGTGCTGCCATTTTTAAGGCATGCCTCCCCCAGCACATGCTGCAACACGGCAAAAAAATGCCTCCAGAACACCATGAGCATGCTCCCTCCTCCTCCAGCCCAGCAGCCAGCTTTGCCCCAAGACCAGGTACCCCATGTCATCCCACCAGCCGGGACAAAAACGCACACCGAATCGGCCGGGGCACGAACAGAGAGCGGTTACAGCAGCCGACGGCAAGATGCAGAGCCTCACCGCATACCGGGCGGCTGATAACAGCACCGAGTCAGTCCTCACCGTGAGGAGTTCTCCCCATCGCTCCTGCTCTCAGGGACTTGCCAACCGACCGACTCGGGGCCGAGCACTTCACACAGCGGCGGCGGCACCGTCCCAGCGAGCTGCGCTTCCTGAGCATCGTGCTGCGGCTCACGGACACGCTCAAGCAAACAGCGTGTGCGATGGCACCGGGCGAGGCTGAGCAGATGGAGGTAGATTGGGCCCACTGTGCTCAGTAGGAGCCCCAGGGGGGAAAAAAAAAAAATAAAAGTATCTCATGTTTTGTGCACAGACGGACAGGGCAAGGCATCTTAAGGACAGATGTCTGTCCCATTACAGATCTCCCTGGGGCCTGACAGGACTCAAACTGCAGTTCAGCAGACAAAGAATCCCAAACCGAACATGAAGCCCCAAGTAAATCCTCGCAAGCCTGGGCTCCAGCAGCAGCTGCTTTATCTTCACTCCTTTTTTTTTTTTTTGGCACTCTACTAACTGTCACAAAGGTAATGTTTGGAATATACAAATCTGCACCAAAAACTGTGCAGAGAGAAAACCTTAACAACTATATTTTAGCTGAATACATACTTAGTACACGGCATATTTAGATCAAGCCTTTTGACACTTGAGCTCATACTGCTCAAACGCCTGCAAACCAGTAGCTCTCCTTCTGTAAACAGAGGTGGGACGAGAGAGAGGGGGGAGGAATACGAAGTCCATCTCAATCAAAATCTCTCATTCCTTTTAACAAACAGGAATTACTGCATCATTAGGTTTAGTAGTAGTACTTAAAAACAAATCAGATTTGGTGAGAGGAAAACAAAGCCACTCCCGACTCCTGACGTCTGCAACTTTGAGCGTATTAGACCAGCTCCTCCATTTTTATTTAGTACACCGGTGAAGAAAGCAGCAGTCTCTAATTAAACAGACACAGCATAATCTTTACCGAGGGATCAAACACACCAGAAACCTTCCCCTTCCTGGTGCCACGGCTCCCTAGGAAGCCGGGCTCTCGCGCGCTGCGGAAGCCATCCCAGCCGAGTGAGTCACCGCCGCTATCCCAACGGGGCACGATCCCGAGGGCAGCTGGGAAGAGCCAGTTGGGAGATCGACCAAAACAGGAAGAAAAATTCAGACAAGGTCCTGATTTTGCCCACTCCAAAAGGACTGTTCTGTTGTTCTCACTTTGTCTGGACCTTAAGCCTCCCCCATGCCCTCTGGGACTGTCTCCCCATCAGAAGGGGCCACAAACATCATTTTAGCTGCACTGACACTATGACGGACTCCAGAAGCCAGAAGAAACTCCAGCGAGGTGCCTCTTGCTGGCCTTCTGGAAGAGCTGTGCAGCGAGGTCTCAGGCCATTTCCTAGCGTGAGGGAAAAGGAAAGCAGCACGAATTGGAGGGGACAGTGTGTTGAGATTTCGGGGTGCAGGGCTCTGTCAAACATTGACAAAGCAGTTTTTTGTAGCCCTGAGTTATAACAGAAGCCACAGTCTTCAAGCTCTCACCCGCCCCCATCTCAAATCTTTCCAGGAATTTATTGATTTCCTACAGGCTCTTCACTCTAAAATGTTCCCTGTTTTTCCTCATGTTTACACTGGACACAAACAGCGCTGGCACTGCTCTAGCACACACTGACACCAAAAGTCAGTGAACAAAGATAAAGGATGCAATTTTCCTTCAGCTTCAAATTTACTACGAAGAGCATGAAAGTCCAGCATCTGTCCTACGACCACACGACACCTGGGGATACACAGGGGTCTACATACAGGTCAATAATTGCAACGTTCTGGCCTTCTGCTGGAACAGCGGAGCACACAAACCAGCAAAGCATCCCGAAACAAAACTGACCTCAGTTTTCGTAACCGACCCTCCTCACTCCAAGAAAACTGGAGTTGTTTTATACCATGACCTTCAACCTACAGGAAACGGCAAAGTAAGAGACAAGCAGGAATATTTACAGAGAGGAAACAGCTGGAAGGGGGCCAGATGAGCTTCTTCAACGTGTATAAAGTTTTCCAGCTCCTCGTTTCAGTTTCTGGGCCAGCTGAGAGTCACCGAGCCGCACTGCGCTGCGCCCAGCTGCAAACGTCAATCTCAGCCCCAAGACTCCCCTTGACAATCAAAGGAAGGGTGGGAATCTCTCAATGAGCCTGCCCAGGCGGTGGAAACACAGCGTAGTTGGCCAAACCTCATTACAGGGCATCTCTGGCCTTTCTGTCCTCCGCTGCTTGCTCACCGTGACAGCCGATCTATCAGTCACACAGCTCACCAGCACGCAGTCGCCTGTCCCCCCCCTGCCCACACCCTCCCCGTACGCTCCCCGGCATGCAGCAGTAATTGCCTTTCCTATTAGCCCACAGCGACAACAGCTGCCATGGCAACCAGCAATGATTTTAATAAGTTTGGTCTGTTTTCAAGGGCAGCACGCGCGTGCTGGCACATGAGCACGTTGCGGACGCGCGCGAGGTGAAGGAGGGCCCGCCGTCAGCTACAAAGACAGAGTTGAAAACGTGGTTAATCGGAGAAACTGCAGATGAACAAACATTTATTGCCCCTCCTCTTCAGGAGGAGAGGACACCCGCTGTCCCCTAAAGCCGTGTGGGCGTGAGAGAAGTCAACAGCGGCGTGGTGGTACTGAACATGCAAAGGGATCTCCTTGCGCGAGCCGCAGATGCTGCCCAGGCGACAGCAGCGACGTGCAGCTGCACTGTGCGTACGGCGTGCCATGTCAGCGCACGCACTGCTGCTCTCCGCACCGGAGAGACGGGCACGGCGAGCACTCCACGCCACCTTCCCTCTCAGAGGGACAGCAGAGGCAACCCAGCTTCTTCAACAGCTTTTCTTCCTACAGCACTGCCCAAGTCTCCTCTCAGGTCACGCCCTGAGTCTCCCAGGCTCCAGAAACGTCAGTATTAAGGAGAAAAGTTTTGCCATCAAAAAAAACCCAAAATCCTGCTGACTTCACTGCTTTACTTCAGCCCCTCAACATCTTGGATGACCTGTCATGGTCCCAGCTACAAGCATCTCCCACACTCCTCAAACATGACCTAGAAGGCAGCCAGCCATAACATCCACCACAGCGGAGTCAGCTGGATTTAGTGATAAAATCCCTCTCTTTGGCATTACTCATTTTCTATGAGATCACGAAAAAGAAACTTGGAGCCAAATGGAGAGCAGAGGGAAAGGATTGTTTCTTTCAGCAGCTGTTTACCCTCAGATCAGCGGAGCCTCAAGGTAAGGTTTCCCACCATGGACCCCACCACAGGGAGTCACTACACAGGGGCTGTGCCTACTGCGGATATCCCACGGACACAAGTCCTTGGTGGCCCAGAGCAAAGTGGAGTTATTAATCAGACCAGCCTACACAAGGTGGTCTGACACTGCTTAACCCAGCAGAAATGATAAACTTGCAAAGCATAAACGTAATACTACTATTTTTTTTTTCAAAAGCCTTTTGAAAGTTTGGCTTAATCAGCTGTTTGTCATCCACTCATCAGCTGCTATAAAAGGACACCTTCCACTATGCAAATTGCACCAATACCTGTAAACTCCACGCAAAAAAGTTGAATCCAACAGACAAGAAAAGCAAGTGTGGCACAGTGAAGCCCAGATTTCCAAACCAGCTGCGAGACTAAGCACACAGCATCATCCCCGTCTCACAAGCTACGCGTACTCATGAGAGAGGGCATTAAAAAGAGAAATCTGTACAACCTTTTCCACCATACCACTATTTTGCACAAGCCTAAAGAAAACATGCAACATCTCTAACAACAGTTCCATATACGTATTTAATTTTACATGAATTTTGGTGCTAGGGAAAGATGCTGCAGGTACAGTGCTGCAGAGCACACCTCCTGTTAATAGAGCAAGCTGATGCAGCGCAAGATGGTAGCAGCGTGCAGCTCGCCATGCATTCCCAGCACCCTCCAAGGACCAGCCTTAGACGGAGTGGGCAGCAATTTAGTGAGGAGCCTACCAAGTTCAAACTAGGGGAGGAAGGATGGCCCACTGAACCCAGCGCTCTGAGATTTCTACTCCTCCGCAGGTGACCCGGTGGAATTGTTTCACTCCTCTGTGCATTATCTTGCACCACACTTTTCTTCCTAACACAAATGCTATGCAATTACATGCACTAGGATTTAAGAAGGGCTCAAATCCATTATAACAGAGGCTAGGCTAAAGAATACAGGGATATTTAACTGCTAAAAACAGCGGATTAAATCTGTGAACAGGAACCAAGAGGTCTGTTTTGATTCCTGTAATGCTATCTGCCTTGAACAAACTCTGTGGCTACATTAGTCTCTGGCTAGCCCAAACACGACAAAAAACCCAACGCTACCTCAGTCACTCGAGTGGCTGAGCCATGCTGGAAGTGGTGGAGGAAAAGGACTTCTGGAAACCTTCTCTATTCCTTCATCTGACATCAGAGCTGTGACTGCAAACCTCTCCCCCAAGCAATAACATGACTTTACTTGGCTGTACGTTCTCCCTTTCCAAGCAGCACGTGAAAATGATGCTCCGTCCTTGCCAGATTCATTGCTGCCCAGAGGGTTAAATACAGCAGCAATGAATTGACCAGTCTTGTTAATTTAATTCAGCTACATGGGAAATCTGTAAACAGCAGCAGAAGCCATGACACTACTATCAGAGGGCTCTGAACACAGCATCGTGTAATTTGCTTTTGGTTATCGCTGCGAACAGTGCAAGGAAGAAGAAATTTTCCTACTGGACATTTCACATTTTTACTGTTCAAGCTCTTCCAGGTCAGAAGAAAGTTTCCTGCAGGCACACCTTTTTTTCTGCCCTGCCGATTAGCTTCACACACACACGCTGAGTTAGCATTTGACAAGGGGCACTTCCAGCAGCTCCAGCCCAGGGCTAGTTTACCAGCAGACGGAGGTGAAGGGCTCCATCCAGGCACTGGGAAGGCAGGACCACCTGCCCTGGCTCCCCTGGAACAGAGCAGCCCTCAGGAGATGAGTTGGGACCACCTCCCATCCTCCCTTCCCGCTCCAATCTCATTGCCACAGTGCATCTGTTCAAATCCAGCGTGTAAAAAATTAATCGTAATTTTTTTCTAGCAACTTCGTGGAGATAGTTGCCTGCACGACGAGCACTACGTAGTAACCATCTGTAGATCGTCCTGAGAGTGAAGCTAACCATCCAACAGTCTCCACAACCCCAGGAAAATACATACAAGACAGAAAAATACCTACCTAGGAATTAAAGTTGAGAAGTACTCCACTACTTAGTGTGACTGTATTCATCACCAAAACCCTGCCCAGGATGTCAGAGGCAGAGAAAGCCTTACAATGGTAGGAATTCACCCTTGGAGGGGGAACAATGCCACATGTTTACTCCTGCCCAAAGGGCCCAGAGGTTTAGGGATTGTCTTTAAAATCCTATTCTGGAAACGAAAGTAAAAATTGCTAATCCCAGAACCAACCAGACAAATCTACAAACCTCTGAATCTTAACTGCAAACCCCCAAGAACTCAGGCATCAAGAAATTGGTGACCTAGAATTAGAAACTGCTCGGGAGAACGGACATAAAAATTGTATTTCAGAATAACCTTGAGGATCAAGGAAACCACACAAGCCAAACAAAACATTTGACACTACTGTGTCATCAAAGGCTGGTCACTTTGCCCACTGTACTACACCTTTTCCAGAGTATTCATATCATCTCTTTATCAAGCACCAAATCCAAGAGTAGCAACCCCACATAATGCCTTACAATAGACACGGGAGCCCAAGCACAGAGATTTTGTGCTTAAGAGACAAGCGTAGACTACAGAGTTCATAGAGCAGCTTGCTAACGCCTTATCAGCATCAGTGATTGAACAGCCGAGACCAAGCATCTTGGACAATTTGAGCACACACAGGAGTCAAAACCGCCCATCTCCTGCTGCACCTCCCAAGGATGCTCAGGGACAGGCACTACTTTGGGCAGACTATCACCACGTCCACGTAGTAGCCAGCGGGTTCCTCGTTGCGAGGGGACAGGACCACTCTCCCCAACCTGCCTGCAACCCCCACACCAACAAATACTAAAACTCCACAGAAACAGGAACACTTTTATCACAGGATGAACCAGGCCTAGCAAAGCACTACCCATTCCCCATCTACATGTTAAAATACGCAGACTGGCTAGTCTTTTTCCCTATACATAGAGATGCCTCAGATTTTCGGATGCCAGCATGATAACGCAGGAGAACCAGATCACCAAAGGTGACAAATAGCAGCTGGTACAGAAAGCATGGAACAAATACAGACAGGATGAACAAATGCTATATTGAATGCTGCACTGCAAATCAAGCCAATCTCCCTGTCAAACTCCAAGAGAGCTGCCAAACCCTGCCCCACGAAGCTACCAAGACTGTAAGCTACTTCTATGGTAAATCGCTGCAGTAATCATGGGTTCCAAAAATGAAACAAACGCCAAGCTGAAAAAAAAAAAACCTGCAAAAACTATCTTCCTGTGTTCACTGGAAAGGTCATGCCTATTTAAGGAAACCTTCCAAAGCAACATGGACATGCTCCATCTACATCCATCAACTAAGAGCCCAGAGTTAAGTGTAATCACTCATCAAAAAATTCCTACTCCTTAGAGCAGTCATGGTCCAAGCTGCAAATCCAACCCATGCTCCTCCTGGCATGCAAAGCAGTCACGAATACCTGATGCCACTCAAGATTAAAACATCACCTCATGGACCAGCAGAGGAGGAATCCTTACTCACCCCTTTAAGCACTGAATAACAGGAGGAAAACACACACAAAAAGAAGAGTCTCACAGCACCTCCATCTATTCTAGCCAACACCTTTCCCCATGGGAAACATCTGTCCCCAGGAGAACTTACACACTGCTCACCGTCTGGCTGAGAGACACTCAGATATGTTCTCAACTCCATAGACAGAGAGGTTTCAGGACAGAACATCAAGCATCAGGAATTCTTAGTGGTGCTAATTCGTGATTTATCAACAGAGAAAAGTTATTTTTCTGAATCTGCAGTATTTGGCATTGACCATGTGATGCTCCTGCTGAAAGGCAGAGGAGATCGGGCAAGACGGTGAAATGTAGCAAGTCTTTTCTGGAAGGATGCAATCAGCAGACAGAGAAACGCACAAAAAAACAGACCTAATCACAAGCCTCAATTCTATTTCCTGGCATAGACACACACAGACATATATATAGACACATATTATTAGGTAATTGGTCAGACAACATATACTCAAATCACAGAATCATAGAATGGTAAAGGTTGGAAGGGACCTTAATGATCATCTAGTTCCAATTCCCCTGCCATGAGCAGGGACACCTTCCACTAGCCCAGGTGGCTCAGAGCTCCATCCAACCTGGCCTTGAACACTGCCAGTCTCAGTGCCATTCACCACAATGCCAGTCTCAGTCTCATTCACCACATCTAAGCCCAGCACAACAGTCCAGTTCTTGGACAAGACTAGCCCACGGGTCAGAAGTGAGCACTGGAAGAAGAGATGGACAGATGGAAACACTGCAAAGAGTCAAGTCCCACTGTAACCCTATTTACTTGAAAATGAAAATCCACAATTGGTCCATTTCCCTTTTTCTTCCTCTTCTCCTCTTCTGAAGCTTTCTCCAGCCCACGGTTGATGTTTAACCATCAGACAGACAGCACTGTTCACAAACGCCACTATCACCTGCTGCTGAACCCATCCCACCCTGGCAAACAACAGCCTTGGCTCCGCTGCTTGTGACTGCGACCTCTCAGCCCAGTTCTCACAACATGAGGCACTCAGCATGCAGACCACCACTCTCAGGGAAACCTAACTAGCCCAGGAAGTCAGAAGTTACCAAGGAGTGCTTAGGTATAAAGGTGATACAGAGGAAAAGCTGTTAGATACAGCTGGTGACATCAGCAGATGCCAGGTCTCCACTGGATTCACGTGAGCACTGGAGTTGCCTCCATCCTCATCTCCTCTCCTCACTTCAAGGCAACAAGAGTTCCTAGAACACACGCTGAGGCACAAAGAAGGCATTGCCACACTGGTCTTTACCTCTTCTTGGGAAAAAGCGGCGGGGTGGGGTGTTTTTTCCTCCCCTACAGCTTGATACTACTTCCAGTGTCACAGTCTGACAATGCCGGCAACAAGATACGTCACTTGGTCCAAAATCCTGGTCATCTTTCTCCAGAGCTCTCTGCAGATGACAGAGACCCAGCCGTACAGCCCATTTCTGGCCCCCTCTTTTCTCAGCGCTGTACTCAGCTAAGAAGCAGAGAACAGAACACCCATGCAGAAGCAATAAGAAGCAGGCAGCGAGGGGATACATCAGGGACGTGTACCAAGTCCATGATCACCCAAGTGCTTTTCCCTGAAGACACCTGAATGCCAAGCAGCAGGCTTGTTTTGCAGCCCAAATGTGTTACAAAGCCCACCCAGCAAAGCCTGGCTGAGTTCGCCTCCCTCTCCTCCCCACTAACCCCACAAGCACCCACGCCGAGACCCGTGTCCCCAGGAAGGGGGAAAGGTGCTGGTCCCCCACGCAGCCAGCGCAGGGAGCGGGTCGGGAGCCAGTTCCTGCCTTTCCCGTCCCCACAGCAGCTTCACACTTGCTAACAGACCAAAACGTGCTTTTAACTCAGAAGGCAAGGTAGCTACATTCTTTCCTAAAACAGCATTTCAATTGCAGCAGTCAAGGGCTGTGGATTAAAAAACACCGATTACAGCTACCCGTGCAACTTCCACTCTGCTTCCTCACGCGCAGGGATGTTACAACAAATCAAGCTCACGTGCTATTTGTTCCCGACTCTCTCTCATTCCAGCCTAGGAAGCGCTGCCTTCTGCGCAGGAAAAAACGTCTGCAGAAACCGAAAGGTAGGCGGTTTTGTAGTTAAAGACAAGCAACGTCCCTTCTACTTCAAAAGTTAAGATTCCAAACCTCGTCTTCCAAGTAAAGTTTCGCTATGATGATGACCGAGTTACTTAATTCAAGCTTTTCCATTGTTTTTTAAGATGAAGACAACATCACTTTACATTTGCCAAACATGACACACTTCAGTATCACGCTGTGGAAGTGGCAGGTATTCGCTGCTGTAGATCAAGAATCTAAACATTACCAAAACACTACCAACTACAATAAAAAAATACAGATAAAAAAATAAATCAGGCTGCAAGTGTCAATGGGATTTTTGCAAAACTGGTCTTATCACCAGTACCTCAATTCCCCATTTCTACAATAAGGGATAATGTACCTTTTCCACCTCTCGAGAAAACTGCAAAAACAAGGTAATGAGTATCTGTGAAGCACCCACACTACAGTGGTGAGTATCACAGAAGAGACCATTAAATATCAATAGGTCTGCATTCGGTGCAAGGTTTAGCTTTTCTGCAGTAAATCTGGTTTGGGGTCACACATGAGATGAAAAGGAAAAAAAAGAAATATTGAGCAGCTCTCAGCCCAAAGCCTGACCTGACACCCATTTTAACTGATAACAGAACTCCCACTAGATTTAGCAGCACCTCCGTGAGCATTATCCATTTGTTGCACTTACGGAGATGAAGTCATCTCTAAAAACATAAAATGTATGACCACATAATTAAGACCTCACACAGTGCCTTCCTGTCACATCCTCCCGCTGGGCACTTGCCGGGTACAACCTCTGTCCCCTACCATGCTGGATGCACCATGTAGTAAATCACCGCCGGTCGCAGGCCACTGCGGCGCTGGTTCCCACTCTGGCACGTTCTCGGGTCTCCTCACCACCCTGCATTGAGGAGACGGCGCCCAGCAGTCTCAGACCACCCACAGCAAATGCCAATTCCTAGAGCACCGCCGCAGCGTAACACACCTCTTCCTAAAACGGGGGCATTGAGGGCATTCTGTGTTTTCACATGCTTCAACTTCCACTCCTGGACAAAACAACTAACAGGAGAGGTGGGAGCTTCAGAAGTCAACAGATCTCTCCTGCGGGCTGCCTAGGAGACGCTCAGACCTCACCAAACCAGCAGACACACTCTGCCCTGCCCTGCCTTGCCCTTCCCTTCATTTTTCAAGAAGAACTGGTGCCTACAGGCGAGGGGAAGCAGCTACAAAACATACTCCATCCTGGTCCAGCTTTGCTCCAAGGCTATACAGGGCTTCTAATGTGAAACAAGGATAAGCAAGAGGCCTCTGATGAACCTTCCCTCCAGGACAGGAGAGTACCAAGGGCAATGGAGAAGCCTTTTAATGCGTGCACTTCCCCTCGTTTCTTCTTCCTACAAAATGGAAGAAAAGCCACAGAACAGAATAACAGCCAAAAGCCGGTCAGAGATGGCTCAGCAGCCCCATCCCGGAGCGGCTGCTCCGAGAGTCACGCCTGGCCACGCTGCCTGCGGAACCGGGCCCCCGGGAGCAGGCGCCCGGCCTTCCCCCGCCCGAGGGGGGCAAGCGGGCTGGAGGAAAGGCGACCTTCCCGCCCTGCTCCCATGAAGGGAATGGCAACCGCAAGCAGCAAATTACAGGCCTACGATCCCAGCTACAGCCTCTCCTCAGCCCACGCAGTACTAAATCAAGGCTTTCAAGTGATGCCTTGGTGGGATTTTTCTTCCCGGGCATCGCCCCCAATGCTGACAACCACCCCGCGCGTCTGCAAGAATCTCCTAGGGAAATAGCAGGGGAAAAGCTGCGCAGAAAGCCTCAGCTAGACAAGCACGCTCTGGTACCCTGAAGAAACCTGAGCTGGGTCCAGATCCCAGAGCCTCAAAGGCCTCTAGGGAGAATATTTTGATATTTGCAACACACAGAAATGCCACATAAGGTTGCTTCTTTAGCGCCTCTCACAAAGGAAATCTAGCTACACACAGCCAGAGGGCAGAGCGCTGGGGTCCCCCCTTAAATGGAGCAGGTTCTTCCTCATCTCTGTACTAATATTTGCATTATTGCTGAGGCAATTATGAGCAATTATGAGCAGAGCAATTATGAGCAGACCTAAGAAAGTCATACAGAAAAAGCAACAATTGGTTCTAGCCCACACTCTTTGACACAAGAATCCGATCCTTCCATAAAACGAGCTCTCCTAGGCAAAGGCAAACACAAGCGACGGCCCCAGGAACGCAGAGCCACTTCAAAAACACGGCAGACCGAATCCCACTGTCCTGCCCAGGAGATGCAAGTGAAAGATCTCATGACCTCTCTTCTAACGGGTATGAATCACGAGCACGCTGCCCACACTCCAAAGGTTAGGAGGTGGCAATGGCATAGCTGACTGAACACCGACGGCGCACCAACTGAGCGGGCAGACACTGCCACAGCTCCCTGCTCTGCCCAAACGGATGCTGGATCCAGCTCAGGTTCAGCTGTTGCCCCTCGTTAAACAAGAGGGCTTTTGTATACAACCTCTCCTACTTTGCAGCTACTTAAATACATCCTATCTTTGCTAAGGAGTCAGCGTCCCATTTCCTTCAGTCCAGCAACAGAGCTGCTGCGGGCGATTTCGATAGATGCCGTACGCACGTGTGACAAGCAAAACGAGAGAGACCGGAATGGTTCACAAGCCTCTTCCCAAACACCCTGGAAATCCCCTGGAACCAAGCACGCAGGTTAGAAACTGCTGCCTATGCCGGGTGCTTCTCGGCAAAGCCCGGCAGACAGCAAAGCTTTCCTGCAGGAAAAGAGAGGTGCCCTGGCACGGCTCGGTGGGACAGCTCGGCAGAGCCCTGAGGAGGAACGTGGTGGGTCAGGACAGTGGCACGATCCAAGCCTGCTGAGGACTGCTTAATACAGCCCCTGCCACCACTGGGCTTGGCTCCTGCAAACATCTCAAACTCAGCCTGGAGAAAAGGAGGTGCATTCAGGAAAGTGAAGCAGAGGCAGGGGGAAACATGCTGGGGAAAATACATACACATATTTTAAACTAGCATTTTCCTGAATTTAGAAAAGATTGCTGGCAAAATTAGATTTACTGAAGAGTAAAGGGAGTTAAGGCCCAAAATGCAGTCAAGCAGCTCTAATCCCTAAACATCGGGATTATCTCATGACAGCTACACTCCAGCGTCCACTCAATACCACTGTAAAATGTACATCAACAGAATGCTTCAATGAACTGGAACTCGTTACCTCTAATTGCTTCTCTCACTTCGCTTCTGGATGTTCCTCCGATCCCCCAGCCACTGCATTTCGAAAGCACACACACACAGAAGGTCAAGTAATATCTGAGACAGGCAAATTAAACGAGAGGTTTCCAGCCGCTCACAACACCTGCCCTCCTTTTTTGCTTCGTATGAGAACTAAGGTTTGCCCCATGCCACGAGACAAATCAGCTGCACAGAGCGATGGGTTTTAAAACATCTTCAGTCAATGCAACTGCCAACATTTTCCAAGGGGCAGAGGTTCCTGTGCAGCAGACCAAAGGCTGCTAGCGACAGGCTTTATTTTTCCAAGCTGACAGGGGTATGTCCTTCAGCAGCAGTCGCCGGGGGGCCGCGGACCACACACAGAACCCAGCTCAGGTCCGTCTCGACTTCAGTTCAGCTTCCTACCACTAGTGCAAATGAAACAGTTTTTTAATTTTATTATACTGCTGCTTCCTTTGCTTCTTCTGTGTTCTGGTACTCCTGCTGCCACCAGCCTCACTGCAGCAGAGCCACTCACTGAAAGCCCTCCGCGCTGTCACGATAAAGCATGAAGCCAGCGCAGCAACACAGCTGCTGAACCTTCAGTGACCAGCACTTCTCCAAGACAGCCTTGAAAACGGAGGTGTGAACTCCCGAGGCAAAAAGGGCAAGGTGGGAGCCCTTCTTGCCAGGTCATGGGAGGAAAAGCCAACGGAGGGTATTTCAGAGGGCGTGCCTGGGAGAGAGGCACGCTGCTCCGAACTCAGCTAGGTGGGCAACCTTTCCAAAACGCAAGGGAGAGCCCAGGCTTTCTGCAAAACGCCAGCACGCTAATGTTTCTAAACAGGAATTCTGAAAAGGAAAAATAAAAAGCATATGTCTACAGCTGGTACACATATGCAGAAGGAAACTGTCTCCAGTAGAGCCAGACCTCTGTTCAGCTTCCAACCTCACAACTGTGGCTATCACCTTCAAACACAAACCTCTGAAATCCAAAATGAAATACCGACAGAGCCTGAAGGGGTACTAAAGCATTTAGAATACTTTACTCAGGCTTTCTGTTTTCCTGCATACGGCAAGAAAAGAGCCAACATTAAAGTGCTCGCAACATCTCTAAAATCCCAACTTTCAGTCTGTTTGCCAAGCGTTTTCTTTGAACTGGAGATTTTCTAAGTCTTCCCAGACTGTGTCAGGTCTAACTCATAACAGTCAAATATTAAAAAAAAAAAAAAAAAAAAAAAA
>Ga0065711_1041038_pt1 | contig 16454 bp, 11 predicted proteins | sample Hoacrofraction12_FD_59098 | JGI IMG/M metagenome (GOLD analysis project Ga0065711, IMG submission 59098) | Hoatzin crop microbial communities from Cojedes, Venezuela - Epithelial fraction 12 v2 (version 2) | ecosystem: Host-associated > Birds > Digestive system > Esophagus > Crop | place... | reverse complement strand
AGTCCAACCCCCCCCGCAGCGAGCAGGGACACCACTAACTACATCAGGTTGCTCAGAGCCCTGTCCAACCTGGTCTTGAATGTTTCCAGGGATGGGGCCTCCACTACCATGATGCCAACATTTATATGGCTGAGAAACAGCAAAATACGCTGCAAGAGGTATGTGATTGTTATGGCAGAAGGAGACTGTGTGCAAGACATTGCGATTACGTGGCAGCAGTTGTTAAACTGCAACTCATGTTCTACTTTTTTTTTTTTAGTAGCATGGTCTGTTTGCTACTACAGTGTGATAAATGCCTGAACTAATATCCACTGCCTAGAAGCAGTGCCCAGAGTGGCTGAAGATGGTCTTATTTTCAGGTCATATTGTGTTCTGGTTGACAGCAACCAAGACGCTTTATGTAGGGAAACTCTTGCCACTAATAACTGTGTGTGCTTCTTTGTGGTATTTCCCAGTGCTGCCCAGGATCGTAGAAACACACTGTCACCAGTCTTGATTTCTTCTTTTCAATCTTGTGATGTTTGGTAGCGTTTCAAAATCCCTCTGGATCATGCTGTTACGTGAAAATTTCAGCTTCTCTTTTGGAAGCATGTTTCCAGACTGCAGAATAAAGGAGTCAGCAAGGGGGAGACTGTGAACTCATTCAAGTGTCATGCTTAAATATATAAATAAACCTAAAAGTCTCTTTCTTTACTGCTTCTCCTATCTAGTCCCTTCATTATACTGACAATAATAGCAGAAAAATGGACACATACGGTCTGGAGCGGTGTGAATCACAGAGCTCATGTTGCTTGGGAGGACATGTCCAGGCAGTGGTTCCAGGTTGAGGTTGGGAGGTCCTGACTGATACTGGAGATCGACGGTGGTTCCTGCAGTGGAATCGGGAACAGACATCACTCTTTTCATAGTTACCGAGAAGCAAGATGCTCTGGGCCGTTTCTTTTTTCCAGAGAATGTGGGAGACCTTTGCAGGTGGGGGTTAATGTCCTGGCTCATCTTTGTTTCCTTCCTGCCCCTCTGTCCTCCTTGTTCTCAGCCTTCTCACTGTCTAGGGACAACCTCCCAGGATGGCTGGGGTTTGAGCTAATAACCGACTGTGCTGTTCATCTCTCTCTGTGCGTGTCCCAGTCACTGCTCTTGTCAGGGTTTCCCATATAGTTATAACTTTTGCATATTGCTAACAAAAAAAATATAATGTCTTCTGGCAAACTGCATCAGTTTGGTACGCTGCCTGAAATTCAAGTGCCCAGCTGGTGTGAAGCACCATAGAGTGTATCCAGGGACAGTTTTATGGACATCGGATTTTCAGAGATAGGCTGGTAAGAATTGTCTTGGGGATCGGACTGGAGCAAGAAGGACCCATGTTCAAGCTACAATTCAACCTGAGCCTTCACCTCCTTCTACCCAAGACCAAGTTCTCTCTACCATACATCCTCCAGAGAAGGACGCAAACCCAGTCACGAAGTCCTGTAGTGGCTTTGAAATAAAAGAACTTTGCCATCCTTTCTCAGTAGGGTTCATACCTCCCAGCAGCATCTCCTGCAGCAAGCTGTCGATCCTGGCCACACCAAAGAGCTTCACGAACTGGACTTGCTCTATCATCTGCCAGGTGATGCTCTGTAGCGGGGGCAGCAGGAGGAGGATGTCGCTGAACCGGCCTCGGGAATCATACTGGCGATCGTTGATGTAGTCCTCCAGGTTGACTTGGACCTGGAAGCGCATGTTCTTCACCTTCCCAGGCTCACTCAGGCCTTTGCAGTCTGAGAGGGGAAAAACTTGGGTTAGTTACTGTAATCAAGAAGTGTTACGCTGTCAGTCAGGCTTGTACACAGAAAAGGATGAGATGCTAGTGATCCTCTGACAACTATCTGTCGGAGTCTCCAAGTTTATCTGACAGATTAGCATTGGGCTGCCCCTATTTTGTATCTCACAAGAAGCAGGGAGACAATAGGGGGAATCTGAGGGAAAACAGTAAGAAAAGAAGCCCTTGCTTCAGATGGATATGTTTGGCTACTGCCACTAGTGAAGACGAAGGATTCAGAAGTTGAACCACATCTGTCCTTCCAAGGAAATGCATTCCAAGGTCTGGAATTTTCCCCTGAAAATTTTGAGTCCCCATTACTGCCACGAAATCCATGCAGATTTAGTGCCTGTATGTTGTAATTACACCCACTGCAGCATCAGATTCTTGTCCTGTCTTTGGCCTGTGGTTGATCTATTTTTTGTGGACCACTGGTCCAGCTTTGCTTAAGCAAGTAAACGTGCACTCTGGGTAGGGTGAAGTGCTGAGATTTACAGCTTTCCACTCCTGCCTTTCCAGCTGTCAGACCAGTTCCTTCACTGTCTACAAAGAATTCACAAGCACCACGTTTTAGGGATCATCGTGCCAAGAGATTAGATAAAGTGGTCAACAAATTATTGTATGTCAGCAAGTAACTCTAAGGATATGCCTACTTGTTAGCATGAATGGATTTCACTTCTGTAGAGCTTCGCACTTTTCCCTTTTAGATGAAATCACAGCGCCTCACTGTCACAATGATCTAAAGCTTCACCGAGATACCGCTCAGCCAAGAAGGTAATTTGTCAAACTCAATCTGATAATACCACCCTTACTCAGGTTTACAGCAGGCTCTTTGGTGAGTCAAAGTTCATGATGTTTGTAAAACTCTTGTATCTTGATTTTAAATCAGCAAATACAGCACGAAATAACTAGTGGAAGATGCTCTAATTTCTCCATGCTAATAGATGCCAAAGACTAATTGGCATTGTTCTGGACTTCACATTGTTCCCTCATTTCTTCTCCAAGCTGCAGGGCAATACACCCCAAAGGGACTTGTGTGTTGTACTGTGAGGAGGTGGTGTGTGTGCTGTAGGCATGTAGAAACAGGTGTTGTTGGGGGGACCTGGGCCGAGAGAAACCCCCGTGTTTGTGGAATGAGAATACAGCAAGGTTTCAAAACAAGCTTTTGTTTTGCCTCTGTGTTTCCATGTTCTCCATCCTGTGCAGATCAGCCCTGCCCTTGGTCAGTACTGGCTTCCAGCAACATCCATTAACAGACATCCTTGATATTTCTGAACAGTCAGCTGAACAGTCCAGCTCTCTGTGGTTTTTAATGCTGCTTTCTGAACTCTGATGCATACGCCACACTGCCGCTCAGTTGACTTATTTCGCTTATGCGTAATTCACTATAGGCATATATGTCCTTAATAGTCATCTCCTTCATTTCAGACTGATGGGCTTTTCTGAAGCCAAGCTACAGAAGCAACAAAACTCCTCTAGGATCTGCAGAGTCTTGCACATCGGTCTGGCTGGAGTTACTGCTTGCTAAACAGCAAAGTGCTCGGGAACAGGGCACTCCTAACACGTCCTTGCTGCACTGCTAAGTATTGCTCATTACAGCAGAGGCCAGGGGAAATGCAGAGCTGCTGCCAAGGGGTTTTCCTGGTGACTGGGGAGCCCTCAACTCCTTTTCAAGCCCCATGTTTGGCAATCAGGAAGGAGGCTTACCTGGATCAAAGAAGATGATGGCTTTAAGGCAGGCATACTCATTGTCATCAATCTGGATGTCCCGCAAGGGCTTCACCAACTCATCCAAGATTCTGGTGGCCACACGAGCAATTTCCAGTTCTGGGCAGTGCATTGGGATGATGAAGTCATTTCCTGGGGAGACAAGAGAAATTCAGCATCAGATTTTCGCTCTAGCTCTGCAGACAAGGTCTCATCTAGAAGTTGCCGCAAGGCATGTTGCCAGATAGTCCCAGTGCCCATGTGTGGCAGACTTCCAGTGTGCAGCTTCATACTCAGATTCACAATTGAGAAGCAATCCATGGGTTTCATTCTTTGGTCCTTAGTTATCTTGTTTGCCCATGTCAGTGCACCCACACTGTACACAAAGCCTGCTCCACGTTCTGCTCTGGCCTACCTTCTGTTATACCTAGCACCTGCTTGCAAATGGTGTCATATCTTTATTTTTGCTGTGTTTTTTTTTAAAACAAAGTTCTCGCTCCCTCTTTTTTTAATGTGTGGATGCTAAGGTCAGTATTCTTATTTTTCCAAGAATAATGCCTCCTATATTTTTGGTGGCAGAGAGCTACATGACAAGGAAATACCTATTTGAGCTGTAATTTTTAATAGACCTTTCTGCTTAGTGTTTAAGCACTGATACCCAAATACCTCATTGCCTGTGTCCTGGCAATCTGAGTTACAAAAACAAGGCAATGCAGTTTGAGATGCCATTTAAATATTGACGGTTTTCTCATCCACAATTTCAAAGCAGTAAGGGAACTGTTGTAAAAGTCCCGGTGAATTTGCTTGCTCCTTTTTACGCTTCTCCAGAGACCTTCTCGAGCACTAAGTCTCGAGGCAGATGTGCAGACCATGCCCAGGAGTCCAGAGGGTATTTCAGGCAAGCAGGGTACTTGGCAATGTCTCAGCTGTGTGAATTATAATAGGAGGAGTGAATTTCCTTACTTTACCTAATAACAGAAAATCCGTGTATGGTATGGACCGCTTGGCTACGCCGAGGAGCAGGTGTTCCCCTGCGTGGGCTCTGAGTAAGGCAACCTGGACATGGCACAGAAGAAAGAGATTATATTACATTTGAAGAGCAGAGAACAAAATGGTGAGCTGTTGCTGTCTAGATTAAGCCAAATTTGGTGTTTGTTTAGATATGTCAGATCTACAGGTAAAGTACTATTAAGAGTTAGAAATTATTAATGTATCTTCACTTTTCAGAAGTGCTATGTTCATGGCAAATTAAATAAAAAGTTATCTTCAACTGAAAAAGCAGAGAGGTGTGAGTAATTTGAGTTCTTGGGAAATAAATGTCTTTTGAGTTCAACTATCAGGTACCAATAAAGGAAAAATGAGTCTTTCTTGACTGGGTTCTTGTGCAGACTGGAGTGACCAACTTTATTATATCTTGGGGGACTTTGGCTACTTGGCTTGTTTTTAATCGATCCCTTATGCTTTATTATTCTTTCTCTCCTGCTAGCTTATTGCTTTGCGTGGGGTGATCTATATGTTAATGTCAGATTCTCCTGCTGAAAGGTATGGCTGGGAATTCCCATAGAAGGTGGTGGGTTTGCAGGGAAGAGGCGTTTGCATTTTACCTGGTCATCAAGTGGGAGCTCACAAAACGCTGGGATGTATTTTGCCCATTCAACCAGCACCAGAAGCTGCTGTTTCATGGACTCACACACATCATTGATTGTTGCAACCTTCTTCATTGCAATGTCTGCACTGTGCACCGGACTCAGCGATGAATACTGAAAGAGAAACAACCTGGTTGCACTGGGACCAGACTTGTGCTGTTTTCCCCTCCTCGACAGGAACAATTCATTGGTAACACAGGGAGCCTTCACAGACAGGAACCTCACTAGGTCGTTGAGAAGATGCTTGCTGTGTGGTTGCACACCTATTTGCTCAGCGGTGTACACTGCCCAATGCACAGCCTCCACGAGGTGGTGCTCGGTCCCAACAGACACTCCTCCCTCCTCCACCTCCTTTCCCACTCTCCAGGCTGGCTCAGGACAAAATCTGATTAATATTCCTGTTCCTAGCAGTAACCAGCAGCACTGGGGCTCAGCCTATCACTTAAGCCAGCCAAATGCAGAAATGCATCCAGCCTTCCTCCCCAGGCAGCTGTCTGGGACACCCATTCCAATCTTTAGAGAGCTGCGCAGAGCATAGAGTGTTAAAACACAATAATTTTTTAAAGGAAGCGGATGCATTGCTGCATGTGATATGCAACATCTGGACCGTATGTTTCAGTGGAGAAAGGATATTTGCATAAGAATTTAAAGGATGCACAGGGTGAAATTCATTGTGGAACATGAAATAAGAAAGCAACCAGAGTTAGCTGAAGCCCAGCGATTTTATTAGCTTTATTTTTCTCCCCTAAAAACTGTTGCCCTCTTAAGGAAGTTACAAAAAAAAAAAAGGATGATTGACCATGACAGGAACGTTATGTTCTGAGCAGGACAGCGTGCAGCAAGGAGGGATAAAAATCTGCATGAAATGCAATGCATTTTCAGGGGTGCAGCAGCAATTTAGCCTGGGGGCAGAGGGGACCTGGGGTCTGCAATATCCTTCAGCCCTTGGAATTTCGGCTTTGCCTCTCATGCCAAAGACTGCATCTGCTCCTTGCAGGACCTGTTGTCTTGATAATGCACCAAGGATTTCAGTGTCTGTTTTTTAATATCTCTAATGCATTTTCTTCCTTGTGGCTTTGTGCAAGAGCCATCCAAGGGTGGAAAAAGATCCAGCCCTGATCGTTTTAGTGAGTTCATAAGCCCATATGGAATAGCTGAAAGCCGCATACTCCTTCGGAGGGCTGTCCCCACATTTCATACCTGCTGTGCCATGGCCTCGGCCTGGGTGAGCACGGTGATGGAGAGAGAGCCGTTGTCCTCGTAGCTGCTCCTGCGAATGCTGATCCTGTCACGCTCATTCTGCACGGCTGAAATGAGAGCGAGCAGTGGTTGTGTTAGCAAGAAACTTCCCACACAACTGATGGCTGCCGTTACTTGTGGTCCCGAAACAGGGGTGGATGGAGCTTTAGTGACTGCAAGATCCTTCACCCCTGCTGGATGCTGGAATAAGATTAAATAGGCTCCAGGGGAGAGGAAAAGGCCACCAGAGAGGGAGAAGACCAAGCACAGGAGCAACCAAGGGAAACAGGACCATTTGGCAGTCAGAGCACACGCTGTGGGATGTTAGCTGGTCCCACTGGTGTTAATGCAGCTCAGGGAGAGTCTGGGGATTTGATGTCGACCCTTTTCACCGGGTAGTGCACCCACACTGCTGGAGTCCTGGCCTCTGACACCCTTTTTGCCATGTCTGCACTGAGGACGCCTCTCCTGAGCTCCCAGTACAGCAGGACGCTCCTCAGGTTGCATCACCAGAAAAGCCATCCTATGATCTGACCTCAAAGCAGCCTTGAAGTGTCCCCTGCCCCTGAGGCATCACAAGTGGTGGTCCCCAGGGTACTTCTCCACCACTCCCAGGGAGAAGAAAGAGTCACCTCATTAAGGAAGCTCCAAAGGAAGGAAGTTTAAAGTCACCAATCCCACCTTAAAACCATTCCCTCAGCCTTGCCCATCACGCTGCTAACGTCACTGAGCCCATAACCCCAACGGCGATGGCCACACACGGCTGAGGGAACATACCGAGCCAGGGTTTGTCTCCAGGTCTGCTGGTATCCTGCACAAATCACTGCCGCAAATCAGCTCAGTGTCCAGAACTGTTAATAACAGTGATATAATGCACCTTGGACACATATCGTGAGCACAACAGAGTGAAGATCAGCCCTGGCTTTTTGCAAACAGAAAGGTATGGCCATGCCATGGTCAATTAGAAAAAAACACTGATTTTTTGAGGTCCATTCCACCCTTTAAACCATCCTTTTTCCTGAAACACAAACCACATCTAGCCCCATGCTCCATCAATCCTGCACATTGAACATAGGGCCCTGATTTATTGCACTTGAGCTACTTATTTTTGCAGCACAGGCTCCAGGAACAGACTCGCCTCCACTGCAGCTATCAAGTAAAACAGCAGCTGAGCAAAAAGCAGAATTTAGACTTAGTCCAACCTTTTTTTCAGTGTTAGTTTCTCCCCCAAGCCCTATTTCCTCCACCCAGCAGCAAAAAAGTGCACATGGGGCTGGAGGAAGGAGCCTGAATGCAGACTCAGCATTTTCCTGACGAGTCATAGATCTGGGCTTCATACAGCTCAGAAAGACAGTTGTCAAGTCCTTAAAGCAGAGGAAGCGGGAAGATTTAGCATGTGGTGATAATGCAACACATCCTTCCTCCATGCAGCAGTTCCAGGCTCCTTTTGGTTTTATTTAGGAGGAATGACTCAGACATAGCTGTCAAAGCACGATTCACTCTGTGCTTTAACCCCTTGGATGTGCAACAGTGAGGTTTTGCCTCAAAAGTAGCCACTGGAGAAGATTTTTCCAGCATTTTTTTTTTGCACAGTCAGCAAAATCATTTCGCCATGACTCTTTTGAGAGTTTGCCTCGTTGCTGGGCCTTGCTTTAGAGCAAGCATCACTCCGCAGAGGGCATGTTTGCTTGAATTCATGCGAAGGAGGAGATGTGGGCACATTTTTGTGTGCAGGGTGGGAAGATGGGGGCTTTTTCAGCTCAGATCCAACCACTGCTGTGTTTTCCTAACTGATTTCTGATGAGAGGCCAACAAAGTGAAAGGGCAGAAAACAAGTAACAGTGACAAAAATCAATATCTCCCGTTATCAGCAGGAGTGTAGTGTTTATTTTCCAGGACCTGGGGCTCAGCCTTGCTGTCAGTCAGGACCTGCTCGCTGCTGAGCTGAGTGTGCTTGGGGGCATCTGCTGGGGTCCAGCCACCAAAGCCATTTTGCACCTCGGAGCCAACCGTGCATGAATGGCTGTAAGGGGCTGGAAAGGTACATCAGTTTGTAAAAGATATAACACACATATACATTACTGGAGCTTTTTCAGGCTATAGATACTACATAGAGGTAATTAGACATCAATTTAGAGAAAAAAACAACTACAGCCTTTGGGAGGCTCTGCTAACCTAGTTAGGCAGCAGCATACATTACCCTAGGCATGGAGGTGGTGATGGAAGATGCTGTTCAGCTGGGGATCCCCACTGAAGGTGAAGGTGGTTATAGGAGCCATAATTTATGATTAATCTTCAGAATAGTTTAACTGTTCACAGCTTTTTTTCACACCAGAAAGATGAGCAGCAGCATCCAGCACTCAGTAAAAACACCTGAATCCATGTCATGGCTGACGTTCTTGGAAAGTCCTTACCCAACCTTCTACTCCTGGTTTCATATCAGACGCTCCCCCACGTAGCTCTCTTGGGGTGAGTGGGCTCTTTTTGCCCACTTAGAAGAGAAAGTACAGACTTTGCCTTTCTGACCAAGTTACACATCTTATTTCACATAGGTCCTACAAACCCAGGCAGACCTGGTCCTAGTCCCCAGTGACAGACTCCTTTGAGAGGCTTCAGCCTGTTTTTCTCCCAGGTCCTTTTATGGCACATATTTCAGTGCTTCCCTCATGCTCTGATAAGCTCAATCTTCAAGTGTAAGTGGATGGTACAGACCGACTTTCTCAAGGTGATTTGAGTGTTATCGCTGAAAGTAACCAAGATGCGATGGAATTAGATACAAAAGCAAGTTAATGTTTTACCTGCCACAAAATTAATCTATTACTGTGTGGTAATTATATTGCTATATTTATTGTGCTTGTAAAAGGGAAGGGACAGGTCACTCATGGTGAGGCATCGGGAGTGCTCGAGGGGTGTGCTGGCCCTGAGGGTGGTCGGGCTCAGATGTGATCTCTGCTTTGCAGTCAATAAAACTCAGCAAGCTTGCAGGAGCGACTGAAATCCCAGTGCTAGATCCCACTGTCTCCCAGGGACTACTATTCCAGTATGTGCCTGGCAAAAACTTTGCTCCTCTTTTTCTTTTCTCTAATCCTGTCCTCTGCACAAGCGCTCCAGTTCCCAAAGCCAATAAACACTGGGAAGGGCCACTGCAGCCCTGCACGAGGGGACGTCAGCGGGAGCAAGTCCCCATGATGCTGCCAGCCACGGACAGCGTGGCCCGACCCGGGCTTTCCCATGAGGAAAGGGGAGAGAGGACAGGATGGTGCCTACATCTCCCTCCGGGGAATTGTCCATGGCTACCGCGTGCCCTGACTGTGGGAAACGGACAAGTAAACAAACACATTCTCCATCTGACGTGGAGGAGCCGTCAGAGGGGTTTTGTTGTTCAGAGCAAGCCTGCGTCCGTTTGCCACCAGCGCATCAAGGATGCCGGCAGCCAGGCAGGCTGCGGAGCACGCACGGTGGCTCTTGAGGAAACAGCGGTGTGTTTGGGGGATTGCAACAAACCCGCGTTTCCCAAACATTTTGTCCTTGCTGCTTTGCCACATAGGCACAGAGCCGGTGACGAGGAACCTCAGGGAGTCCAGTAAACACAGGCACAAGCGTAGGTTGGAGGGGGACAGCAGCAAACCCGTAACTTTCCACAGTAACTGCAGATGTTAAAGCCCTGCCTGCATGGGAGTTAATGTTTCCATTATTATTCCACTAAAAACATCCTCATTTAATGCCGATGGGGTTGGAAATGTATTAATAAATGGCATAAAGAGAGAGCAGCAGGAGGGTGGTGCGAATGCCCCAGCGTGCTGCTGGCAGCATTTCTGTCTCCACCGACAGATTTACCCTTTCTGCTGCCTGGTTAGTTTATATGCGCAAATAATTTTTTTTCCCCAAGCTACTTCTGACTTTGTAGGTGGGGTATATTTTATTTGCAAATAAATCCCAATGTTAGACACACATTTAATCCTTTCACGGGCTTTTGGCCTGATTTATGACTATTGCAAAGTAGGGAAGTTCCTATAAGTTTTCCATCCATCTTTGCAATAAACTGCAGTCCCAGCCTTCTAAAAGCTGGCAGAAGAGATGTGCAAACAAAAGGTATGAAACAAGACAGAGGTCCTGTGAAACGCTAATAAAACTGTCCTATAAACCTGTTCAAGTTACCAAAAATAAATCAAAAATAACCTCAAATCCTCCTGCTGTATTGTGGCCATAAGTGATACAGTAATTCTTTTTACATCTGCGTAAAACTAAAGGAGTTACATTCGTAAATTACTTTAAAGGGGATAAGATGTTAAATATTAACCCCTTTTCTTTCATCCACAAACTGAAATCTGACAGCGCAGTGCTGGCATTTCTGAAGGCTTCCAAGTTTTCAGATGCTCAACTCTGTGTGAGTAGATGACCTGGCTCACTTGAAAAATCGCACCCTATTGATCTATTCAAGGTTAAATATGATCTCAGTAAGACGCTAAAAATAGTGTCCTGCTGTCTTCTTCGGATGTTTAAGTATCTGGTGCACTCCTTGTTCACTGATGCTGTAGTGACCAAAAACCTGTCCACTAGCATTGTGCGAAACCATCGAAATCAAACCTTCTGTGCAAAGAGAGGAAATCAGAGTGAACAGCCGGAAAATCCCCGGAACACCCAGACCACCCTGAGATACAGCCCCAGCCTTACCCACAACACAAGATTAAAGAAGTGAAGCTCCTGTAGAAATCTTCAATTCTGACCATAGTGGCATTTCGGGAAACAAGAAGGGGTTTGTGCTGAAGCAAGCCTTTTCCTCTCCTCTTGTCCCAGCATCAATGATTGTTTCCTTGTAGTTATTGAAGTGAATCACTGATACCAAAAATGTGATTGGGATAGGGGTGTTTCTGAATGAGCTAATTTCTAGGAAATCTGAGGACTGGAATTTCGACAAGACTCAAGTTTTGGCCCTTGCTTGCTCTCACCAGTGCCGACGGAACCTGGATCCCATCTCAATGCAGAAGCCTGGAGGCATGGGGCTCCTGTGTGGGACAGTCCTGGTCCTTTCTGAAGGCAGGATCAAGTTCAGAGTGTACAGACAAGACAATCTGAAGGACCCCACTGATGCTTTTCTAAACAACCTCTGCCCAGCTGCCCCAAACCCACAGACAACCTATAGCCTGACTGCACTCTGCTCCCAGGACCAGCCCATGCTGAGACCTTCAGCCCTGTACTAATGCTGGTGGCCTTATAGACAGCCAATTTAAAGCTAGCTTGGGTACCTGCATCGTACGGCTTTTTCTTTAGGCAGAAATTTCGCTTCTACCAGGCTAGATAACATAGCTCCTCACAGTTTCTTATCCACTAGAATTGTTTCCAAAATAGAAAAAAAGAGAAAAAAAAAATATCAAAGTGTCACATCACATCTTACAGCACAGGAAGATTGGGCAAAAAATCACTCTGAATCCAAAATTCCAGTTTATCAGTTAATTTTGCTGGGGAAAAGCAAGTTTTCCAATATTGCACATGCACCCTTCGAGCAGTGTGTCAGTGGGGTGTTGGCAGTGGGGAGCGGGCGAGGGTGACACAACCCTGCTAACCCCACCCCAGGTGTACTGTCACAGACAGGCTGGGAAAAGGTACGTTTCCAGATTCTTCCTCTCTACTATGAATAAACTATGCTGTTACCACGCCCTGGAAAGTCTGATTGCTGTTATATGGGCTGGCTGAGAAGTAGTGTGCCAGAGAAAGACAGTGACAAACCCTTGCGTGCCAGTGCTGGGACAACGGGACACACTGAGTGTGGAGCTGTGGTCTCCCAGCATGAATCAGTGCATGCCACCAAAAAATTATGCACAAATATTTGTATCATCCTCATGCTGCTCTATCCCAAGACATTGCTTCTCTTTTTCCCTTATGCTTCACAATGCTGTTTAATATTAATCTAGAACCACCCTAAAGTAAATAACTGTGTTCTTTTTGTGCACACGATTGGGCAAGAAGATGTCATTCACAGTCCTGCACATATGCTTTGGATATAGCTCTGGTCATCTAAGCTAATTGCTGCAAAGCAATTGCTCAAGGTGCTTTAAAATCTTCCTTACTAAATACATGAGCAGTTTGTGAGCACACAACCTGACTGTGCACTCATAAAAAAGTTTCAAAGAATGTGACTATGTGGAAGTTGGGATGAGTCATCTTCCATTGAGCTGCAATCAATAATGAAGGAATGAGCCAAGTTTTTACAACTTTTACCATAAAACAAATAAAAGTCATGCTTCAGCTCAAAGAATGGAGCTGATAACCAGATTTCAGCCTTTCCAAGCTGTGGAGCTTGCTGCATCGGCAATTGGTTCCAACCCCATCTAGAACTGACCACATATGCTTTGGTTTGGTCCTTATTAGTTTGAGGGCTATTTTTTTCCCACCTGCTGTATTTACTCCATTTCTCCTAAGTTTAACCAGCAGGCATTTTTGCTACATCCATGACCTATGCCAAATTGCAAGCCACCCTTGTTCTCCAGAAAAACACGTGGTCGGAAGGTTGGAAAGAATTTTTCATCACCAGTGAAGTCTTATGAATTACCAGAAATCAGTGACAAATTTCCCCTCGGTTTCAGTGGGACCATGACTTCACCCCGTGGGGAAGAGGTGTTTAACTTGGTGGCATGGAAAGAAATTCTCAAGTTCCTTTCTAGCTCACTCACCCTTTAGCTGTCAGTGGGCTGGAAAAGAGCAAAACTGAAGGGTGAAGAGTGCTGAGACCATCACCCAACTACCTGCACATCAGGGGGATGTACCATCAGATGTGGGTTGGACCCCCCCTTTGCTAAGTACTCAGTGTGCAAAGACAGTCTCTGCCCAGAAAGCTTGGAGTAAGTAAAATAGTATCATCCATTCTCTCCCCCTAAGCAAACACTGAATGAGCAGAAATCAGAAATGCAGGATAGGTCCCAAACTTTCCCAGGGAAGCTGGCTGTAGGGAGGTGCGGCATAGGTTAACAGAAGCGTTTTTTCTCTTGCTTAGCCTTAGGCCACTGTGACACTTGGTATTGCCTTTAGTGCATTGGAAAGGCACTTCCCAATGGTCACTGGTACCCAGATGCCCTACAACGCTCCACCTCCCTCTTAGTACAGCCAACGTAAAGGGCAAGAAAAGGCATCAGCCAATATTGGATTGGCCCTTCAGTACTAGTGCTAATAGTGGCTCTATAGTCGTGCCATAGCCACCGTGAGGACAGCACTACCGAAGGGTTTGGCTCTGACTCAGGTCCCAGCTCAGGGGACACAGGAGCTGGCTGCCTCTGGGAGTGCTGCCCGTCTGCCCTGTGCCACGGAGGAGCAGCTCTTGCACTGTAAGGCTGTACCTTGCCCAAAAGGTTGCACCAAGCTACACGAGCATCAGCCAAGTCAACTGCCAAACGCTACTCTGCAGTAGACAACTGTTGTCATTTATGAGATTGAGGACAGCAGGTCCTCGCTGAGATTCTCACAGCTGGGATTTGGAGTCTCACTAGAAGGTACGTAGCAAGGGAATTGCTGTTGTGAAGTGCTTAGAGACCAAATAAACACTGAGGAAGACCATCCCTTTCCCAGTATAAAAATATCGGAAAGAGCAGCCTCCCAGGATGGGTGAATAGTGTCACAAGGCTCGAATTCAAATTCCCATCTAATAAGATAGGAAATGGGGATTTCAGCTTCGACAACAAGGAACCTCACACTGTGACATGTAAGTATCATCTCCCTGGGCTAGGACTGCTGCTGCTCTCCACCATGCTCTGCAGTGGGAGAAGGGCCAGATTCAGCAGCATGCAGTTTTGAAATGTCTGTTACCTTCTTTCTTCATGCCAGCTCTGAAGCACTTCTTCAGCCTGCAGTACCTGCACTGGTTTCTCTTGTCTTTGTCTATCACACACTGTCGGCTGAACCTGCGAGGAGATGGGAAATAAAACATGGAGCAACCAGCCTGGCATCCACACCCCACTCACTCTGACACCGTCCCAGACCTCACTGAGCTACGCATTGCCTGAACCCAGAGAAGAGTTGAAGGTTTGCAAGAAATGGATTGAATCGGTGTTGGCTTGGCCCAGTTCCTCATCTTCACCACCACCATTCCAGCCAGCTGGAAGCACAGTGATTGCAGACCACCCAGCCTGCGAGGACTGTGATGGTTTTGGCTGTGAAAGAATGACTGTGACTCAAGTTGTGCTGGTGAAGGAACTCCATCTCCCACTTTCAGACAGTTATTGGGCGTTTGGCATTGGGCTCATTTGATCCTGCTTGTTAACCACTGTTCTGCCCTGCATAGAATAATTACATTATGGGCCACAAGCCTTCTTGTGTCTGCAGCCTAGTTTTAAGGCATGTGGCCTCCTAATTGCTGTTCATTTCAACGGGGGATTTAGGAACTTATGTTCTGTTCAAGGCATGGCCCACGTAGACTTGGCAGCTCTTGCCACGGTGGGTGAAGTGATGGAAGAGGACTCTGCCACGCAGAAAGGAGATGGCATGGGTTGCTCTGGGACCATCATCAGGCTGTAAAAGCTGAGGCACTTTCCCAGGCTGGTAAAAAGCCAAAAGTACAAAGGCGCGAAGACTTTCCAAGGAATTCACGCCCGCGATAAACAACAGAGGTCCAAGCTGGCCTCATAGAGCTTGGCTCGCCAAATAAGGATTTGCAGACAAATGAGCATTTGCCGTTTGCTTGGCCTTGCTGCTCGGGATCTTCTCTGAGCTGCCAAATATCACAGAGCTTCGTGGATTCCTGGGGAGGGGCAACAACTTCACTCCCAGGAGACTAAGAGCTGAAATTTCAAAGAAATCAGTAGTAGCTGTTGCCTCTTCCTGCAGGCAATCCACAGCTCCTGGGATAGGCACTGTGTGGGTGGACACTGCTGTCATCCTGGGCGTCTTTCATGGCTGTTGTGTTCTGGAGTGATAAGGACCCCAGGAGCATTTTGAACAAACAGGATGACTCGCATTACAAAAATTTGGAACACCTTTAAAGGAGGAATAGCTCTGGAAGGGAAGGAAAACTTCCAGGTTTTAATTAGAGATGAAGGGCTGGAGTGTATTCAGGATTTTTTTCCCCTTTCCTCCTGTGCTAAAGCAAACACCATTTTTCTAAGGCCAACCAAGATAGCTGCTGTATAATTTATAGCCTCCTCTTCGTAATCATTTCTCTCAAATGTATACCTGTGTGCCAAAATGGATGTGAATCATCGCTGGTCCACGCTAGGTTCTCAGAAGGCTTGTAAAATCATCAGTGATATGTCAGCGTACATAGTTTAATGTGTTTCAAAACAAAAATGGAGAAGCTGTGAGGGAGGTGGAGGCTTTGGAGGTGACAAGTTCTTGGATGCTTGTTGATTTTTACTGGGAAAATCAAGACAGACTGCATTTGAGACGAAATCTCTGGAGCTTTGGTCCTTTGCCACCTTGGCTTTCCCTCGCTGGGCTGTGACGAGGTCATGGTGTTACTCCACACCCAGAATCTGTACTTATGCATCATACACAACAGCCAAACCTCAGGTCTGTAAGTTTCCCTTGATTTACACCTTGGGGAAAGCAGTGACAGTGAACTAGCCAAATGGATTGCTTGGTGCCACAAAAGTTGTCAGGGTCCAAGATGGGATAGGACTTATTTTACTCCTTGGGTCATTGTCCTCCAGCCAACAGTATTACTGTTGCTATTCACAGCATGGTAATCTGGCATTTGGGATACGGGCACCGTTGTACAAAGTGATCTTCACCCCAAATTATTTACAGCATCAATAAATTGTATTTATTTATTGCAGAAAGGGCAGGTACCTGCAGGAATAGACATGGTTCTTGCGGACGCTCCTCCTGAAGAAGCCTTTGCAGCCGTCGCAGCTGGATGCCCCATAGTGTTTGCCGGTCGCCCGGTCCCCACAGATGGAGCAGAGGGAGCCGATGCCATTGGTGAGCAGGTTGGTGTTTGCTGATTCGGCTGCGATGGCCTCTGCAGGCAGAGAGCAGGGACCATTAGACCCATCTGTGAGGGAAACCACAATCAGTTGACAGCAAGCTGGTGTTTTTAAGTGAAGCACGCCCTGTCCCAGCCCCGCCCCCCCCAC
>Ga0065711_1010749_pt1 | contig 16454 bp, 17 predicted proteins | sample Hoacrofraction12_FD_59098 | JGI IMG/M metagenome (GOLD analysis project Ga0065711, IMG submission 59098) | Hoatzin crop microbial communities from Cojedes, Venezuela - Epithelial fraction 12 v2 (version 2) | ecosystem: Host-associated > Birds > Digestive system > Esophagus > Crop | place... | reverse complement strand
GGCCAGGGCTCCATCACCCTCAGAGGGAAGAAGTTCTTCCTCGGGTTCAGCTGGAACTTCCCAGGCTTCAGTTTGTGCCCGTTGCCCCTTGTCCTGTCACTGGGCACCATTGAAAAGAGCTTGGCCCCATAAGGGCCGTGGCTCGGGGCGCCGAGGCAGCGGGTCGGCATCCAGCGCTTGCTCGCTGTCGGTGTGCGGAGACCAGCAAGCGACGGCGAAGCCATCTGCGCCCCAAGGCAGAGCGAATCTGGGACGGGCGAAATCCCAGCGCAGGCTCGACGCAAAGGGCCGGCAGCGTTCTGCAGCTGAGAGCAGCTGAGCCCGAGTGCTCTAGGAAAGGCGTCGCGCTGCCAAGGTCGTTGTTCCGCAGGCAGGCCCGAGGCCGGGGTGATGGCTCAGCCCTGTTCCCCTGGCAGGGGGGGACAGGGGATCCAGCATCCCGCAGCGGCTCTGCCCTGGGGAGCGTGGAGGTGGGGAGGGGAGAGCCAGCCATGACACGCACAGGGGGTCCCATGCACGACCCCCCCGGGTGCCAGCAGCCCCCTGGGGCAACCCCGAGGCAGGGGCTGGGCTGCAGGGGCAGCGGGGCCGGGAGAGGCGAAGGACCCTCAGGAGGGTGCTGGAAAGCCGGGGAGGGAGGAGGGAGGGAGTTTTCTTCCAGCAGGGTGAGGTCCGGCAAAGCAGGGAGCTTCAGCTACAAATCCAGTAGATTTTCGTTCGTTAAAAAGGAATGAATACAAGTATTGCTCTACAGCAAATGTAAATTAATTATGTGCAAGGTTTTAATGTTACTGAAACACAACCCTTGGAGAGGGTCCCCCGGCTGCTGGAGCAGGGTCTGGAGGAAACGCAGAGCTTTTCCTTCTTCTTGCCTTGACGGAGGCCGAGAGGTAAATGTGAAATGTTGGCGCTGCAGCCACCCCGTGAGCCGAGGGTGGGGGGATCCTGCCCCTCAGCCACCCCGGGACCCCTCTGGGGGGTTCCACCCCGTTGGTTTGGTTGCTCTGCCTGTAGAGCAGCGACCGGTCCCCGTGGGCGCAGGGGGTGGGAGCAATGTGACCGCTGGATGGACGTGTCCCGGGGCTTGGCGTGAGCTGCGCACCCACCACTTCATCCCCCTCCGTGGCGAGGCGCCGGCGAGCCTTGCCCACCACCTCCTGCACCCCCAAGACCAGAGCTGTGATGTGGGGCAGAGCCACGGCAAGGAGCTGTGCTTTGGGGGGATGCCCGGTGGGTCTCCTGCGGCCCCCGTGGACCCGCGCTCCCTGCGCCGGCTGGGAAGAGCCGAGCGAGGCTTCGGTTTCAGCTAAAAGGCGAGGGAGGCTTCGGTTTCCCCCCTAATTCCTGCAGCCTGGTGTAATCCTCCCCAGTCAGCCCAGCGCCAGGTTCCTGCTGGAAATTGGCTCTTGCCGTGGCTCTGGGGTCTTTGTCAGGTAGCTGAGCCAGGAGGAAAGGAAAGCCGGCGGTTCCAAAGCGCAGGGGCTGCTGAGGCTTTGCTCGCTTCCACCCGGGTCGGGGCGATGGGGGAACCTCTGCCGGTGCCTGGCGTGGGGGTGGAAAAAGCCCCAAATCCTGCTGGGGGGTGGGCTGGGGCCAGCCCCGAGACGTGGGGCAGGGGATGGGGTGCCCGCCCTGCCCAGCAGCAGGAGGCAAGGGGCTTCTCTCCATGCCCGGGAGGTGCCCGGCTGCGGGTGGGCTTCTCCTCCTCTCCCATGGTGTCCTTGTCCTTCCCCTCTTGCTGCCAAGGCAAAGCCACGGATGGAGCTGGGGGAGCGACACCGGGAGAACCTGGGGAGATGAACCGGCAGCCGCCTGCCGGGCTGATTTTCCTTTGCGTTACTGAGAGGAAGGCTCCAGGAGGCTCCCTGCCACCCGGGGCTGCTGGCAGGCGGCTTGTGCCCAGTGCTGCCCTGCCTGGGGGCTTCACCCCATGGAGCCGGGGTCTGGCCGCTATCCCTTTGCTCCCACGAGCAAAGCCGAGGTGGAAGGTAAGCCCGGCGCTGCCCATCTCAGATGGGAAAACCTGGGCACAGGCTTCCTCCGGAGAAAGCAGCCGGCGGTTCCCTGGCTGCCCATGGGCTGATGCTCGTGCAAGAGCAGCCGTAGTCCCGGTGCTCAGCCGTGGGCCTGGGGCTGGCTGCCGGTGGCCGTGCCCTCCTGCCGCCAGACTGGCAGCTCCCGGGCAGTGGTACCCGGCTCTGCGCCTGCGGCATCCCCAACCGCGGGTCCTCTGAGCTGCCTGTGCGTGTCGCAGGCCAGCGCTGCATCGCCCACCGACACCAGAGCTGCCCCTGGGGCAGTCCTCCGCGCTGCCTTGGGGCCATCGAGGAGTCGGGGGGGACGGATGCTGGACGGTGCTGTGCTCTGCCACGAAGAGATGCCTCGGTGCGTGCCAGCAGCACCCGACTGGGGGTTTTCAGCCATTACCCGCGGGCAGCCCCGTTTCTCCTTTCGCGCGACCTTGGCCGATGCCCAGATCGCTCCACGTGCCCGTACCGTGCCAGGGTGGTGGGACCTCGCCAGGACGGCAGCTCCCGTCCCCTGCGTCACTTTGGACTGGCTCTGAATGGAAAACCGTCTCGTAAGAAAGAACTTTGGCATCCTGCTGCTTCACGTGCTCAGGTGTCGGACGTTAATTCAGCGCTGGACAGGCCACCCTGGGGAGGAACCTCGTGGAGCGAGCGGCCGGCGGAGGGAGAGGGCCGAGCCCTGAAGCCGGAGCCGTGCGATGAGGGAAGAGGTTTCCCAGGGGATGGACGGGAAGGGCTGAGCTTCATCCCAGCAGGAGAACGCAGCTCTGGGCAGGCAGAGGAGCGCGTGCGGGTCCTGCCGCTGCCCCCCGGCTATGCTTGTCCCCCTCCCCACGCTGCCCACCCCCACCTCCCACCGGCCAGCTCCCTCCCACCACCCCACGGCTGCAGCCTTGCCGAAGCCGGACGCCTCTCCTCGCCCTCCCCGGACTTCCAGCAATAATCCCGGTGCCGGCTGGGCTTTGCTGCTCTTGGATGCCGGGAGCGGGGCTGGAGCGGTCGGCACGTAAGGCGATACTCCATGGCCGGCCGCAGCCAACAAAGCCCCACTGTCTGCGGGCCGGCCACGCTCCCCGTGGGCACGCAGCGCCCGGCGCGGGGTCGGCAGGAAATTAATCCCAGGCTGGGGTGAAAGGGTTAACGAACGCTGATTCTACAAACATCGCCACTATCCTGCCCCAAACTAATAGAGGGATAATTAGCCCTTAATAAAAGGGGAAGATGAGCCCGGCCATCCTTGGCCGGGATGCTGAGCGGTGCGAAGGGATGGGTGTCCCTGGGGTGGGATGGGTGCCCCTGCGGTGGGATGGGTGTCCCTGGGGTGTGATGGGTGCCCCTGGAGTGGGATGGGTGCCCCTGCGGTGGGATGGGTGTCCCTGCGGTGGGATGGGTGTCCCTGGGGTGGGATGGGTGCCCCTGGAGTGAGATGGGTGTCCCTAGGGTGTGCGGTGCCTGGGAGCCATGGGGCTCATCCTGCGCCCTGGTGAAACGCCCAGGCTGTAAGCATCTCGCTTGCGGCTCGAGCAAAGGCAACGAAGGCTGGGGGGCTGGAAGATGGTTTTGTTCCACGTCCTGCGGGGTTTTTGTGCTGCCAGGGTCAGTTTGGCACCCTCCTGGGCGGTGCCAGCCCCTGGAGGTGGGTTTGCAGGAGCAGGACCCCTGTGCAGGCTGAGAGGGGCCACGGGGCTTTTCCCCCACGCACGAGCGCGGTTGGGGCATTGGCAACCCCACCATGGGGCTGGGGATGGGGCAGGGGCTCGGCAGCGGCCGAAAAAGGCTTCCCAGGAGCAGCGGTGGGTTTCTCGGTGTGCCCTGCCTTGGTGAGACGCTCCGGCATCGCCTGCGCCCGCTGCTCCTCCTGCTCCTGGCCGTGTGTCCGAGCCCGGCTGCGTACGCGGTGACGAGGGCCGGCGGTGACCGATGGGAACGGGAGGGAAAGGGCTTTTCCGGGAATGCAGCCATGCACACCCTGCAGCCGGGGCCCGCGGGGAGACCCCCGTGACCCAAAAGCTGCGGGCAGGGAGGTGGGCGCTGGCCCCGACCCCGCTGCGCTGCTGCTGGGTGCACAGGGGGGGTTTGGTGAGCCCCGGGGTGAGGAAAATCCGCAGGGCGAGGGGAGACGGACGCCCGTGGCTTGCGCCCGGTTCGGCTCAGCCGCGTGCTTCGCGGCGTCGCTGCTGTGGGGTAGCTGGAGGCTTCGCAGCATCCCCGGCCACGGCCAGGGCTGTTCTCGCTGTGGAGGGGGGGTCCCGCTCCGTCCTCCCCCGGCACCGTGGGGGTCCCCGCTGTCTCCCGCCCCGAGCCGCCTTCCAGCGCAGGCAGCGGCACGAAGCCAGCGCCGACAGCCCGTTGCGAAGGCCTGGAGCCCTGGGCAGCCGGGCGCTGCTCCCAGCATCACGCCGGCGGCTGGGAGGTGATGGGGTGGCAGCAGCGGGGGGGTCCCCGCGGGGCGCCGGGTCTCAATGGCCGTCCCCATCGGCACCGTGACGCAGCCCGCCGTCGGCGAAGCCGTCCCTCCGCCTCCCTCCCCTGCCAGCAGGTTTTTAAAGAAATGCTTTTGCCGCATAAATCACGGATATTAAAATTCCCCTCCAGCCCCCTTGGCTGTGTCGCTGCCCGCCTCACAGCTCCGGGAAGCGCGAGGGGCTGCAAAGAGCCGATCCGAGCCCCGGCGTGGGGGGTCCTGCCCAGCTTCCCCCCCCTTTGCAGCGTGGATGGTGGAAGCGGCTTCGCCGCGGCCGCTTCTGTCTCCTACGGAGCGGGGTGAGACATTTCCGACGAATGCTTCGCTCGACAAAAATGTGCAGTTTTGGACCGGCCTAAACTATTCATACGTTCTGGGTTCGTGGCCAAAATAATGGGTTTTTAAAAATATAAAAATGTCTCACTTTGACATTTTTTAAATAAAATTTTTTGGCTTTGCCTTTGGAGTCAGCACTGGGAGCTCAGGTTCAGCTAGATGGAATATTATTTAAAGATAGCTCTCCCTTCCCTAAATAAACTTTGCTTTTTCTCTGGCTGTGTTTAATGTGTGTTTGTTTGTTTACCCTGGTGGAGACAAGGCATGGGCTTTCGCAGTGTTGCTTCTTCGCTCGGGGTTGCTCCGAATGGTTTGGTTTTTATTATTCTTTGGTTGCTGAAGAAAACCCCAAATCGGTTATTTTCACCGTTCTTGTTGCTGCGGGTTTTCCTCCGGTGCTGCCCGCCTGGTTTCACCCACCAGCAGGAAAAGGGCCCTGGGGCATCGCTGCCCCCGGACGGCTCCTTTCGGGTTGGCTGGGTGGATTTTAGAAGGTGGGGGGCTCTGGGCGAGCGGCGTTTTGCCCCCACCATGTGTGAAACCTCCTGGCTGGGAAGACGCTGTCGCAGCGAAGCTGGCGAGGGAGGCGATGGAGGCCATGGGGATGGGGGTCCCTGGGCTCCACCACTGACTCCCCCTCTCCCCTTGGGGGGGTCCCCAGTACCCCTGGGGCCAGGAGAGCAGCGGGGCGAGCAGTGGGTGATGCTCCATGGGGACCAAACAAGGGGGTCCCGTGTGAGCTGAGCCCGACCCCCTTCTCCCCGCTGTGTCCTTCCTGCACCCTCCCGCCTCGCCGGGCGCAGGCAGCGGTGCCTAATGCGTGCTGGCAGCTCCCGCCGCCGGCTCCCGGGCTGACGAGATGCGGGCTGACGGCCCGGCCATGTTATACAATGAGCTGCGGTGGGGAGGCGGGGGGCTGGGCGCTGCGGGGACCGGGACCCCCCTCCACGGAGACCCCCGCACGGGTCGCACCGGAGCCCACGCTGCATGCGCGCACCCGGGTTTCCCGTAGCCGGGGTGCGAAGCGGCGTGCGTCATCCCGGCCGGCTGCTCCGCTCTCTGCTCCTCTCCTGGGGGGTTTGCAGGAGGATGCTGTGACGGCTGAGGATGCTCTGCGGGTCGCCGGCCTCATGGGCTGGCAGCACACGCCACGGCTGATGGAGAGGTTGGTGGAGGAGGAAGCTCTGCCTGCGCCTGGGTCACACGAGCGCTTTGTGCCCGCTCCTGACGGCCGCCCAGGCCTTGGCCCCGCCGGACCAGCACCTTTCCGGGACGGCTGCATCCCTGGGGACCGGCTCCGCTGGTGTGACGGGCGCGAACACCGCAGTGGTGACATGGCTGCGTGCCCTCGTTCTTCACAGTAGCCTCTGTGTGCAACTTTTAATTGCTTTTGTGCTGCGGGTGGTGAGCCCGGCTGCCCAGGATTCGCGGCGCCGGTGGGAGCCAGCCCTTCCCTGCTATTGTGGGCACCGACGGAGCGCGGGGTCCCAGCGAGCCCAGGCACTGTCCCCCTCCACCAGCCGGGGTGGTCCGAAGGGGCCCCGGAGCCCAGCAGGGAGCAGCCCCCCAGGCTGGGGTGCCTGGGCACAGCAGGCAGAGATGCCTCCGAGTCATTCCAGGCGCAGGAGAGGATTTGCAGCCCTTTCCAGCCTCCCCGTGCCCACATCTGCTCTTCCCCAGCCCCTGGTTGGTGGCAGGAGCAGAGCTGGTGACGCGGGGAGCTGGAGCGGTGGGGGAGATGCTCACGGCCAGCTGAAGATCTCCCTCTCGAACGCCTGGTCGGACTTGGCGGAGCTGCAGACATGAAATATTACTTGGAGTCAGCAGCGCAGCTCTGTCCTGCTGGCCACGGGACAAGCCATCAGCTGGCAGGGGACGGAAACGGTGGCGGGAAGGGGCTGTGGGGACATGGGGATGGCAGCGGGTGCTGTGGGCATGGCCAGCCCCCGTGGCTCTCCTCCTCCCCGGCCTCCAAATGCTCCCTCCCGGTGTGAAACTGTGCTCTCCTTCCGGGAGGAGCAGAAGGGTCCTGCAGCTCGCAGCATCCTCCTTGGCTGGCGGCTCGGCCACCTGGAAGACGACGGCCGTGAGCCGGGTTTGGAGCAGGACCCCCACGGTCCTGCTTCTTGCACGTGCACTAGCGTAGAGGGGAGGCCAGGTCCTGTGTGCCACTGCCTGGGTGGGGGATCTGGGGACAATCGAGCCCCAGGACAGGGTCACCCCACGTCTGCTGGGAGATCCAGCCTCTCCTCCCTGCTCAGATCCCTTTCTCAAGAGGGGGTGAGAAGGGGGGGCACTGTGGGAAGGACACAGCCCTACCTGCAGCCTTGGCAGAGGATTCCGGCGGCTGGCGGAGGTCGGTGACAGTGGGACGCTGCTGTCCCACGTCCCCAGCAGCTTGGGACCTCAACGAGCCTGTGGGCACGGAGACAGCCCTCGCCCACATCCCTTGTGCGAGGCAATGAGCAGGATGCTCCGGCAAGGACGGCTCGCTAACACGGTCCCCGTCCGTGCCGTGGGGCTGTCAGTCCATCTGCCGGTGGGTCCGGCTCCCAGGCTGTGCCTCGAGGACCCACGGCCCCCACAGGGCCCCGAGACCCCGGGGAGACCCAGCAGCCCCAGCCAAGCGCTTTGACAGCAGATCTCCAAGCTCACCGGGAACCCCGGGGCGAGAGCACGCCGTGGCATGTGGCGAGGAAGCGGAGAGACCAGGAGGAGCCCCTGGAAGACTGTGCCAGCTCCTGAGCCCCACGCAGCTTCGTGCTTGGTGTAATTGGTGTTACTGGGGGTTTCAGCCTCTCCCCTGCTCCCCGCTGCTCTGCGGAGCGTGTCTGGGCTCCGCGAGCCACAGCTGATGGCTTCCAACTCACACTTCCTTTTAAGGCCGAGGCAAACAGGTCTTTTATTATTATTTATAGCAGAGAGCTGGGGCCAACCCCCCGCTCTCCTCTCCCTTCGGGGCTCTGTGCGATGGCTGCTCGTCTCAGAAGCAGCGGAGATGCTGCAGGCTCTGCGTGCGGCCGCCGAGCCCCTGGCCCCGCGCTCCGGTCTCGGACAGCCGCCGGCGGGGAAGGTCCCTTCACACGGGCGAATCGCAGGAGAACCAGCACAGAGCTGGGAGAGGGGGATGGGGAGGGCTGCGGGGGGGCAAGCCCTGCTCCCCCAGTGCTTCTGGGGGCCGGAGAGGGGGTTTCAGCTCACACGTTGCCTTGGGACAGCTGAGCTCCGAGTTCAGGTGCTGCTGGTCCTGGGTGATGACCCACCCGCCCGGCAGCACCAAAGCCGAATAGCAGGAGCTAATTTGACCTGGAAACCATTAAAAGGCACTGCCAGGCAGCCTGCTGAGGAGAGCTGTGTGTTCTGTGCTGTGCTTATCTCATCCTGCAGCTCTGCCCAGCAGCTTTTGTCTGAGCATCTCAAGGTGCCATGGGAGGCACGAATCGCTGTGAGCACGAGAACCCTGCCTGTCCCCAGCCCTGTTGCAGATGATGGTGCACTGGGAGGGAGAGAGCAGGGGAAGATCTGCCAGGACCTGAAGAGAGAGCAGAGGTGGGTGGCACAGGGAGCTCTTCCTCTCTGGGAGTGGGGATGTGGGGGAGCAGGCTCTCATGGAGCAGAGGTGAGGGAGGGCAGGGAGGGTTGTCCCCCATTTTCCCCCTGCCCTGGCAGGGAGGTTTCTCCCCTGGTTGCACACAGGGGGTGGGAGGCAGGAGGACCCCCTGCCCAGGGGATGCTGGTGATGAGGACCATGCCCAGTGGAGCGGCTGTCAGCAGACGCTTGGACCGAGCTCGACATCTGCCTCGGTGCCCGTCCTTGCTGCGGCTCCCGTCTGTTCCGGCCCGGCCCGCGGCTGCCGTGTAAAGGAATGGTAATAAGTGCCGAAATGAGAGAATAAAACTATAATTGTTCCCCTCTCTAGCGCACGTCGGCTGCTGAGTTGATGTAAGGGCTTCTTTGTGCTGAGTTGGGAGCAACACGAGCTCTGCTGTCCTCCGCGCTCGGAGCCGCTTTGCCTGCTGATCGCAGGTGGATCGCGCTCGCCGCCTCTCTGGGGACGNTAACTGGAACCACTCGCGGGGACTGCGGCAGGGAGGGTGCCCCGGGAGCNTCGCCGNGTTTGCCTCNGCTCGCNACCCGTGCCGCTTGCTGCTGGGAAGCTCCGATTCACGACCCGTGGANGGNAGCGGAAACCTGGGCTGCTTGCAGACCCCGCTGCTTCCCCACGCTTATTTACACCTGAGCCTGGAAGGTTTTTATTCGTGCCACCTTTGATTTGCACAAATTGGGGAAAATGAGGGGAAAAAAAAGCAGCAAAGCCCAGGGGTGGGTTTGCAGGGGGTCTCACGCTGCCTGGACACACCACGCTGTGCTGCGTGGCAGCCCTGTCCCCGCGTCCCACCACGCCACGGCTCCCGGGTGGGAGCGGTGCTGGAGCAGGAGGTGTGAAGCCAGCGGTGGCCCCGGCTCTCTCCGCAGCCCTGCCACCAGTTCCGTCCTGGAGAATGGGTCCCAGGGGCCCTGTCCTGCTCCCCTTGCTCACTGCCAGCTGCGCCCCGTGTCTGCTCATCCTCCTGCCGTGCCCTCCGCGGCGGTGCCGGCAGCTCTCCCGGCGGGACGGGGACTCTGGCCGTGCCACGCTGCTCCCGCCTGCTCCCGGGGCTTGCTGCTGCCTCTCATACCCAGCTGCAAATTCGGCTCCGTTCCCGGTGGCGCGAGCCTCNGCCGAGGCTGGGGGCCGTGATTTACCATGGCTTAATTGCCACGAGCAGTGCTACCCTCACCCCCTTCCCCGCAGCCGCTTTAATGACCTACTTTTAATCTGGGGACTGGGATAAATTAGAGGCAGAAAAGGCCTGGGAGAGGTTTTGTTTGGTCTTTCTGTGTTGGGTTTTTTTTTTCCCAGCTTGGGCAGTGCATCTGGGAGCCCCCTTCGCTCTCGGGGACTCTTTAAACCCTGCTCCTTGAAAGACTCCCCCAGAACAGCTTCTCTCCTGCTCTCTTTATTGCTGTGATTAAGCTCCTCTCCCCACCCCTGTATCAAATCCAGCTGCAGAGCTGAAGAGATTCTTGGCAGGAGGCTGAAGACAGAAACAATACCTCAAGTGGAGGAGGGGGGCCGAGGGCCAGAGCTCTTCCTAAAGCCCTGGAGAGCTGTGGGGCTTCATTAAGGGGATTTTTGCAGCCTGTGGTCAGAAAATCCTTCAACTTTGTAGCTATAAAAAGTAAATTTCTATAATCTGTTTTGCCCAAGCAAATTAACGTGAGCGTCTCGTGGCTGGCGCCTTGGCTGTATCAATCTGTGGATCACCTGGGTGAGGTGTCCCGGCACGAGAAAACACTTTGAGCAGGGTCTCAGCAGAGTTGGGTGGAGGATAGGGAGGGGGGCATGCCAAGCACCCACCAAGGACACAGTCTCCCCTGTGCCAGTCCCTCCCGTATTCCCCAGGGATTAGCTCCATGCACATCTCTGCTGCTGAAGGCACGCAAGGACCCAGGAGATGCGATGGTTTAGGGGAGCAAGGATCACCCCGGCTGCCGAGGTGAGGTCCTTACCCAGGTGCTGGGCTCTGCTGAGAGCTCNGATGTGGGGAGCAGTGGTCTGGGTGGCCAGAGGGTGCTGAGGGGGGGGTGATGCACCCTGTGCATCGTGGCAAGGAGAAGGTGTGGGCTGCTTGGGGAGATGGTGCCTGCAGGAGCCTTCCAGGCCTTGGGGCTGCAAATGGGAGATCATTAGTAGCTGGGTAGGGGCAGGAAGGGGTAATTAGAAGCCGTCAATAGGCTTGGGGAGGAGGGAGAGGGGCAGAGCCCTGCCAGTTGCCCATGGATGGGAGGAGTGGAGTGGGGTTGCTGTGCAGCTCCTGGGTGGGACATGCGGCTGCCGGAGAGCCCAGGACCAAAAGGCAGCTGGACAACATGAGATAAAAGCCAGGAAGGTTTGTAACCAGAGCGACAGCAATATTGGCCAGCCTAGCAGGGTGGCATGTCCCTCTTGAGGTGCCCGTGTACCCGTGCTGAGCCCCTTTCTGTGGGTTCTGGAGGGAAGGCGAGCCGGGGAGCAGAGGGCTGGGGCATCTGCAGCCTGTTTCAGAGGTGAGGCCGCCGCGGGCGAGAGGCAAGAGCAGACCCAGTGCAGCAATGAATGTGAGAAAAGCAGACTTTGCTCTGGGTGGGGAATCACTGAGGGATTAAAGGTTTAATAAGATCAGAGGGACAGAGCAATAATTAGCCTAAATTATGCTGTAATTTAGGAAATTAAAAACAAAGCCTCTAATGTCAGAGTAATAACCATGCCAGCAAACGGGGAAGAGATGAAGAGCAAAGGGGGACGTGACAACTTGGGGCGAGGAAATCAGAGGAGCGGCTGCTGCTCAGAGCCGGGAGCGGTGACGGAGGAGCAGCGGGAGGGAGGAAAGCGCGGCTCGGCCGGGGGGCTCAGCCCTGGGCCCCCTCGGCAGCGTGCGGGGCGTGCAGGTTGGGGCAGGAGCTTGGGTGCAGCCCTTGCCTTCGCCTCCCTGTCTGTGAGCAGTGGGTGGTGGGGCTGCAACTCGGCCCCGGGTCGCAGCGGGGGGGCTGCTGGAGCAGGAGGGGGCCTGTGCCGCTTTCGGGGCTGCCAGCACCCTGGGGCTTGGACCCCAGAGCGGCACTTCTGCTCCCCGCTTCCATCAGCTGGGCACGGCGTGTCCCCCCTGCAGCCTTGTCTTGGGGGTCTGCTGGCCACCACAAGCCCCCTCTGTGCCCAACTCTTGCCCCCCACCAGCACCCCCAGGGTCCCAGCGATGCTCAGCACTGGTGTTTGTTGTGGTCCCGCACCAAGGGGTTGCCTGGGGATGCCGTGGGACCCCTGCTCCCCCCCATACACTGAGGCTGGGGAAGCCGACCCTGGCTGGGAGTAGCGTTTTCGCTGGTGCTCAGGAGCTTGCCTGGAGAGACGATCAGCTCAGACCCCAAGCCTTAGCTCATTACAATAACATCAAGATTAAATGGGATCTAGAAACAGCTGTCCTAAAGCTCCTTAAAGGAGCTGAACAGATGTAACAAATAGATTTACACTTAATTTATTAAGTTTTTCCTCCCTTAACGTTTAGATCATTCAATTTTTTTAATAGTGTTTCATCTTTGCCTGGGCCTCCCCAGCTACCGCTGTCTCCCCCGTTAACCGGAGCCCCTCATCCTGCAGCCCGGTCACGAGGAAGAGACCCGTTTCAGGGGACCAGGGACGCTGCACTGGCCGTGGTACGGCTGCGTTTGGATCGGATGCCCAGCTGCAAATCAGACAAACGTGAAGAGAAGAACTAGGGCAGCGTGATGCTCAGAGCAGCTTCGGGCTTGACCTTGCTCAGGCCGGGCTGCTGAAGGCAGCTGCCCGTGGCTGAAACAGCTGAGTTCAGGCTCTGTCTCTGCCGTATCTGCTGTCAGACCAGAGATGGAGAGAGAGTGGTTGGTTCAGCCCTGCCAAATGGAGGGTGAGGGAGGATGTGATGACTCCCCGTAAACATATTTGGGGGAGCAAATGCCAAGGAGGGAGACAAACCGTTTACCTTAGGTGACAGTATCAGCACAAGATCAAATGGTTGTAAATTAGTCATTAATTAATTTAGACTGGAAATCGGGAAAAGGTTTCTGACCAGCTGAGGGGTGAAAGTCCGGAGCAGTCTCTGGGGAAGGGGATGTGCTGGCCGGGGACCGGGACCCTGGTTGGGTCCAGGAGGGAGCTCAGCAGCTCTGTGGAGGGGTTTGTGCTGCTGAATGTTAAGCCCACCAAACACTGCAAAGCTGAACAGGAATTCGAGTGCCTGATCTGTTAGATTGAGGGATCCGGCAATTTTGCTCTTTGTGTGAATTCTGCCTTTGTTGTATCAACCCCACACTCCACCCGTGGTAGCCGTGCACAGCGCTCTGAGCGTCGGGGCTGGGAGCTGGGGATGCTCTCTGCGAGGGGCAGCCTGGCCTTCGGGCTCTCGTCACACGGGACTGCGGCCGTGGGAGCCTGTGCCGGGCGAGACGCCGTGCCCGGGTCTGGCTGCGGAGCGGAGCCCAGCGTCGCGCTGCAGCCCGGGGGTCCAGCCTTGTGCAAACAGCCTCGCTGTGCGGAGTCGGAACATCTCCCACCCTGCCTCTGCTCAGCAATGGATGAAGGATGGGGCACGCACAGACCCCTGCAGAGCGGCGGGCGCTTGGCTGTCGGTCTGAGCGCGGTCGGGCTGCGGGCTGGGCAGCTCACGGAGCCACGCACCCATCCTCTTGCTTCTCCCAAACTCTTCTCCCCTCCTCGGGAGCTGCTGCGGGGAATGTCGGCCGCAGGGCACGGAGCATCGGCTGCGGGCTCCTGGGCTCCCCTTTCGCCCCCCGTCCCTCGCCCAGCTCACGCTTCGGCTGCAGAGCAGGGTGCTTTGCTTTTCCTTTGAGTTCCCGTGTTTGTGTTTTGATACCGTTTGCAGCTTGCTGGCTGCTGGTATTTCTGTAGACACACGGCCTGTGTTTACTGGGGTGCTGTTTTGGGCTGCATTTGCTAAGGTGCTGGCGGGCTTGGGCACAGGGAACCCGCAGAATAACACCTGGTAGAGCCTTTCCTGCTTTCCCTGTCCTGCACTACCGAGGCTGCATTTTTCCGCTTTCTTTTCTTTGTCTTTCCTTCCCCCTCCCTCTCCAGCCTTTTTCCTTATCCGTGCTTTCCCTTCCCCCATCAGGACGTGGTTTCGCTCGGATGTCCTGCGCATCCATCACAGGCACAGCCCTTCTCCCAGGCCCAGCCGTGGGGCTCCGCGTTCGCTGGAGGATCTGCTGACTAAATTGCTTGGGTGGGAAATGAGCACCTGGGCTCATTACCACTGAATCGGGGAGATGGTAATTATCAGCCTGCAAAGGAACGTCGGGGCCTTGGACCTGCTGGGAGAGCGGCTCCGGCGACAGCAACGCGGGTACCTGCGCCGGTGACCGGGGATGCTCACAGGGATGGACACAGGCTTAGTGACAGGCCAGCGCAGAGCGAGACTGCGAGGGACTGGCAAAGGAGAAAATTCGCCAGCTGACGCAGGGCCCCGAGCTGCATCCCTGCGTGCTGAACCCTTGCAGCCCGTGCTGGGAGGACAGCTGGGATTTTCGGTGATCCCAGCACAGAGCCCTGTGGAAAGGAGATTTTCCAGCAGGCACAGCCCTGGGGCACTGCCTGGACATGGGCTTTTGGCTTTCTTGGTCCTGTGGTCGGCCAGGGGGAAAGAGAGGAGGTCACAATCTCTGGCGGTTGTTATCAAACCGCAGGTTTTTCTGCTGAGCCTTTCCTTCTCTCCGTGATGACGGCTGCTAAAAGGCTGCCAGGCTGAGGCGATGGCTGCTGGCCCTCTCCTGCTCTTCTGTGCAGGATTTCGGGAGCCTCTTCTGTGGCTGGGCTCGTTTGGAGCCGACCCTCTGCTCCTCCAGCCGGGGAACGCAGCAGCACACTGCGCCGTCGGGCCGGCTCAGGGCCAGCTACCCCCCAGGACAGATTTTCGCCCAATTTCCAGCCCCTCTGCCACAGACGCCATCTGCCAAGCCCACCCCGGCACGTCTCACAGCCCTGCTCAGCCTCCGGTCCCGTGTCCCCTCCAAGGCCAGGCTCGCTGTGGTGGTTGGAGCCTGGTTTCCCAGAGCTGCTGGGCACGCGCTGCACACCCAGCGTGCGTGCAAGCGTCCATCTGTCCCCCGGTAGTAACTCTGAGCCCGCTGGCTAGATTTAACCAAATCTGACAGGTCTCTCGAGCACGTCATTCCAGCAAGTCTGCAGCGAGATGGATGCGTGGTAGCAAGGCAGCTACGCGCTGGGAAGCTCCAATGCCCAGACCTGGGGAAACGCTGGGAGGGGTCTGGGGCTAGAGTTGCCTTTTTCGAGGCAGGTGAGTATTGGAACAGTGGAGTCCAGTGATTTTTCAGCAAAACCCCCCAGCAGAGCTCACTGTCCCGGTCCCAGCCTTGGGAACGGTGGGTTTGGCACATGGTACAGGGCGCAGGACCTGGCAGCGCGGGCAGAGGGAAGGAGCCGTGCAGAGATGGACCCTGCAGCCAGGAGGTTTGGCCAGGGCTCCCCGCAGGGCAGGAACTGGAAAGGGGTCTTTGGCTAAAGACAAAGGGTCTCAGCTTTCCTGCAGCCCCCCGCTTTCCCAGCCCCCTGCCCGTCTGTCAGCTCCTCTCCCCCGGCCAAGGCGTTCTTCAGCACCAGCCTATTCCTCGGCGATGAAACGGCCACTCAGCTGCTGCCAGGCGAGAGACAGTGACCTTGTGTCTCCCCTCGCAGCCTCCTCAAACAGCAGCTGAAAGATGGGGACAAGGTCAGCGGCTCCCGCCGGCAGGTTTATTGCCGAGGAGGGGTGAGAGCTCGTCTGCAAGCTCAGCTGTCAGTGCTGGCGGTGATGCTGCCTGAGATGCCACCAACTCCCGCGGAAGAGCGCTGGCACATCCCCAGCTTGTGGGGTGCTGGTAGGAAAAGGGGGAGCAGCGTTTCACTGCAAGACGGTGGGGCTGGTTTGGGATGGAGGGCTGGATAATGGTTTACTCCCCTCCACTCCTCCATCTTTCCATGTTTTTCTCTGTCCTTGCCGGCTGCTGCCACGCTCGTAGCGGTGGGGCCGTGGGGGACCAGAAAGGTGGGACACCATGGTGAAGGCAAGTAGCATCCAACGCCTGCCTTTGGGTCAGCGTGGGCTCTGTGGGGCTGGGCAGGGGGTACGGCAAGGTCTGTGACCCCCGCAGTGGGTCTGTCCCCATCCTTCTCCCTCTTCCTTCGACTCCCTCCGCATTGCGTCAGGATGATCTCAGTCCTTCCTCCCCCGCGGGCACGCGCGGTGGCCGGGCTGGGTAATCTCTCCAGCTTTCACATGTGAGGTGGGAACTGGGTCAGCTGTGCCGCGATGGGAGCCGGCGCTGGCGGGCACCGGGCCGGTGATTCAGAGGGTGGCGGCTGCTTCCGCTGAGCCAGGGCTGATTCAGCCGGGCCAGGGCTGCCGCGCCGCTGCGGGCCCGCTCTTTTGGCCATTCCCCTTTTGTTGGAAGCAAAGGAGGGGTTTTTTCTTGTAATTGTACCCATTTAAGGCAAACTGATCGCTTTTACATCAGCGAGGGAGTGCGAATCCCAGCGTGGCAGCCAGGCACCCAGCACATCCCCTGCGAGCCCTGCATCCCGCCGAGCATCACCCAGCTACGGCGCGAGGCCCCGGGCAGAGCGAAGGTCCGGTCCTCGCAGCGATGCTCGCGCTGGTGTGCACCCCTGGGTGCCATCCTGTGCCCTCCCCATGTCACGGAGCAGGAATGTCCCCTGCGGGACCACCCCTCCCTGGCCACGTCTGCTGCCCACAGCCAGATACGGGCATTGCTGTGATGGGGCCTTGGGGACAAACACCCTGTTTGCCGTAAAATCCTGCTTCAAAGAGCTACCACGACTCCGGCGATAAAAAAAGAACTCGACTCTCTGTAACAGTTTTAAATCCATCACCAGGAGATTAAATTCTAGAGGGATTTTAGCTTTCAACATAAACAGCAGATTCTTAAGTACCTCTTCATTTTCTGCGTTTGGGAAAGACACAGAAAGGCCTAAAATCCTCCCAAATCCCTTAGCAAGGCTGCAGCCCCGAGCAGCGGTGGGCTGGGTGATGGG
>Ga0065711_1041043_pt1 | contig 16455 bp, 10 predicted proteins | sample Hoacrofraction12_FD_59098 | JGI IMG/M metagenome (GOLD analysis project Ga0065711, IMG submission 59098) | Hoatzin crop microbial communities from Cojedes, Venezuela - Epithelial fraction 12 v2 (version 2) | ecosystem: Host-associated > Birds > Digestive system > Esophagus > Crop | place... | reverse complement strand
GGAGATATTCAAGACCTGCCTGGACAAGGTCCTGTGCAGCTTGCTGTAGGTGACCCTGCTTCGGCAGGAGGGTTGGACTAGATGACCCACAGAGGTCCCTTCCAACCCCTACCATTCTGTGATTCTGTGATTCTGTGATCCTGCTGAATAAGCTTAACCTGGCTCTGCTTCTTGCATTTGTGCTGAGCATCATGGTAGCTTGTCTTCTGGTCTATGCCTGGGATTTACGACAGCATACTTTGGTCTGGGATAACCAGGCATTTGGCACACCTGGGAGAAAGGATGCTTGCTTTGCCTGCGCATTTGCTTCAGTACACAGATAGTCTCCCGCTATGGTTAAACTGGTACAACCATCTCTAGCCAAACACCAAATTACCCTCCTTTGCTCAGGCTCCTGTGTCTGCTGTGGGGCTGTGCACTATGGCTTTCGGTATTTTTGCACTTCTGGTAAAGTAACTGATTTAGAAAATACTCATATACATAGAAACAGTCATATATGTGACAGAATCATCTAAAACAATGACCATGTGTCTGTTGCCTTCACATTTCTATAGGTGAAATCATAGGTTTATTAGAGCTGGCGTAACTACTCCCCAGGCATCTAGTCTGTATTCTCCTTTCTGTAGCTGGGGAGTGTTGTACCTCAGTTACCAACCTTCGAAGAGGAAAACATTTGGAGCCTAATTCCTCCCTGGCTTAAACCTTTGTATTTTTTTGGCTGTAGATTTATGTTCCAAGAACTTGGATTTACATAAAGACGTATCTATTTGCACATAATTTGCAAGAGTTCCTTTTAGCCTATAATTGTGCTAAATACGGTTGTGGAGGCCACAGCATACCTAAAGTATTGCCGAATGGATTTTTAAGAGTAATTTTTTTCAGAAGTGTGCTAAAATAGAAAGATCGGAGGGGAAAAAAAAGAGAAAGAGACGAAAGATGGCCTTGTGGTTAAAATCCTGGCCTGCAATTCAAGAAATCTGGGTTCAATTTCCAGCTCTGCCACTTACTTCCTGCGTGACCTTGGGCAAGTTGGATAATCTCAGTGTGCCTCAGTTCATGGGCATACTAATAATATCGCCTTTGTCTCTGGTGCTGCCTAGAGCAGGAACGTGCCGCGTGTTTGTTTGCACAGCACGTAGCGCAACTGGGACCTGGTCTTGTCACAGCCTTGCTCTACTGTAACGGTAACAATAATAGTAATAATGTTTTCCCTCAAGATTATGTGTTGAAAGAATGGAATGGGTGGTATAAAGGGGTTCGTTTTAGTATCTTTGGTAGGTTCAATCAGAAGGAAGCAGCTTCCTTCATTCTGCCATGGGAGCCTATTTGTGACACCATCATGCACAGCTCTGGTGAACCTGAGAACCCAGCAGAGGTTGTTGTATACTAGCCGTATCTATTAACACCTCTTCGCAAGGTGTAAGAGGTCATAGAAGACAGGTGTAGTCTACAAAATCCTACAAAATAGTGTGGAGCTACAAAATAGTATGGAGCTGTGTGCTCTTAGGGCAGATATGACCCTATCTCATTGAGTGACATTATCCTGCTCTCCACCCAAGTAGGTCCCACTAACATGAGCTCAAAATAAAACAGTCCAAGTGTTTTACTTCCCAGAGCGAATAGGTTGAAAACTGTGAGGTTAAGTATGGCTGTAAGGGAGGAGTAGCTTATCCAGATGTGACTGGTTAAGCTTTGTGATGGCAAATTATGAGATTAGTGTTGCGGATTTAGATCACTGGCTGATTAGTCTAAGAATAATTTCAGTTTCTGGGGTCTGTCTTAGTTACCTGAGTTTTTGGAATAAGTGTCAGGGATCTGGAAATAACCTTAAAAAAAACCAAATAAATAGTTCACTTAAAGAAAACATGTGCTGTGTGTCCTGACAATATGTCATCTCTCTCGCCTGTGTCATTAGGAAAATCACTTTTCTTGTGAAGGAGAGGAAGGAGATTAGTCAAAGTCCCTACATAAAGAAAAGGAGCTGAATGAAACTGAATAGCTCCTGTGAGCTACTGTGGACATGCAGTGCTGCAAAATGAGGCCAAGACTATGAAAAAGGATCAGCGAATTTGAGTGCTTAACTTCCAGCAGCTTGGACAAGACCTGTTTTTTTAGGCACTGGATGTTCAGCACCAGGTGAAAAGCAAGACTAGGTGGACAACCAAAATCACAGTGTTCATGACACAAAGGCCTGATGGAAAACTTTTAGCAAAATGACTTTTCATTGTTGACACACTCAGTTGCATACATTTAACCTCCCTTTTCCACCCTATTGCCGTGGATGTATGAAAGCTGACGTTGATCTGCTGGCACTCTTTCTGGAGTCCCTGTCTCTCAGGGAGGCCTGGGGAAGAGGGCAGCTTGACCTGGGCACCAGCTTTAAGAAATTATTGCAGTAGGCACTTCATAGACTGCAACACAAAGTAATATTGTGAGAGCTGTGAGAGGTTTTGGGCAGCTCTTGCCCTGAAGACAGAGCCTCTTTGCAGCCCAACTGCTGCTGCAGCTGACGGAGGGCTCCACCTGAGCTTCCACAAAGAAATGGGACTTTACACGGACAGGGTACTGTTCACCACATCTTTCTAAGTATTTTTCAGGGTTTCTTTCACAATATTTGCTTCTTCTCCAAAATATCTTCCTAAGATTTTTCAGACATTCAGTCAAAATATTTTGGCCTGACAGTAAAGCTTTGAAAATGTTTTGTGTTTTATATATAAGCTGGAACATATTGTCAAAATGGGTATCTACCCCTCCACTTCATTTAGAAGGGAAATCCCCATATTTTTGATTAAATGTAAATTTAAAACATAAATTTCAGCCCAAAATTTCTATGACTAAAAGTTCACAGTATTTTGAAAATCAGCGATATAGCACAGTTTTACAAGACCAAGCTTTCAGTTTTACAGCATAATTTCATAGCCACATATCTTCTGGTTAGTACACAGGTAGAAAGACAAAATAATTTATACCAAAATAACTTATAGTGTACTATAAGTTTCTTCACCATGAGGGTGGTGAGGCCCTGGCCCAGGTTGCCCAGAGAAGCTGTGGCTGCCCCCTCCCTGGCAGTGTTCAAGGCCAGGTTGGACGGGGCATTGAGCAGCCTGGTCTGGAGAAAGAGGTCCCTGCTCATGGCAGGGGGGGTTGGAAGCAGATGATCTTTAAGGTCCCTTTCAACCTGAACAATTCTATGATTCTATGATTCTATGATAATGTCAGATGTATTCCTCTCCATGTTGCTGTATGGAAAAAGAAGGTACTTGCTTATATGAAATAAAAAGACTTTGATAGCACATAAAAAGTCCTTTTCCCCCCTTGTTCTCTTTTAACAGTCTTGTGGGGAGGTACAAGATGCAAAGTAAAACCCAAAACTTTCAAGAGACTTACGTTGTTTTTTAGGTTTCCAGTGTCTCATTAAATCTCAGAATTAAGAATGAAATACTTGGCTACTCTTCCACTGGTCTTTCAAGGAAATTACTTTTAGGCTTATTCACATATGTAATTTTTACTAATTTCCATGTCCAAACTTTTTGCAAACTCATTAGACTTTAGTCCTTTCACAGGTATGGAAAAAAATATCGTGCTCAGGAATTCTTCTTAATAACATTAACTTTGTAACTCATGCAGTTTTGGGACTTAGAAAGTTTCTTCACCTGAGGTTTTTGTTTGTTATTCCAAATTTTCTGCCAGAAACTTGACACTTACTCCAGAAACGTTTGTCCAAGATGGGTTCCAGAGATTAAAGACAGGGTTTACTTAAGCAGTGTGAATTTAAGACTATGAACTACTCTCTCTGTTAATATTCTTATTTGCAAGTTCAATTTGTGCTTACGGGATTGATTTAGAGCAGAAGTAATTAAAAAAAGAAACACTTCATTAGCTAATACAGAAAGAATTATGGTAGGCTGATAATTTATGTAATCTTAATTTCTGTGCTAACAGACACAAATTTAATCTACATTACAGTCTTGATAACTCTGAAATTGTGTTGTACTGGTATGAAAACGCTGTGAAATCCAGATCAGTTCTTTGATCCAGCAATTGCTGATAATTGTGGCTGTTAATCAAGGAGAGGGAAAAACTAGTTGCAGCACTAGTGTATAGGCACCACATTAAGGCATTTTGGAGTAGAAATTTTCTTATTTAATGTGAGATGGCTGCAAAGCAGACATCTAGAGCTGAGCTAGTAATGCATAGGCTCTTGGGAAATCAGTAGTGACAGAAATGCATTTTTAAGACATAGAATCATAGAATCATAGAATCACTAAGGTTGGAAAAGACCTCTGAAGTCATCAAGTCCAACCATCAAACTAACACCACCATGCCTACTAAACCATGTCCCAAAGTGCCACATCTACATGTTTTTTGAACACCTCCAGGGATGGGGACTCCACCACCTCCCCGGGCAGCCTGTTCCAATGCCTGACCACTCTTTCATTAAAAAAAATTTACCTAATACTCAATCTAAATGTCCTCTGATGCAACTAGAGGCCATTTCCTCTCATCCTATTGCTACTCACTTGTTAGAGCAACACCTGCCTCACTACAATCTCCTTTCAGATAGTTGTAGAGAGCTACAAGCTCTCCCCTCAGCCTCCTTTTCTCCAGACTAAACAGCCTCAGCTCCCTCAGCCACTCCTCATCAGACTTGTTCTCCAGACCCCTCACCAGCCTTGTTGCTCTTCTCTGGACATGCTGCAGCACCTCAATGTCCTTCTTGTAGTGAGGGGCCCAAAACTGAACACAGCACTCCAGGTGCGGCCTCACAACTGCAGAGTACAGGGGCAAGATCACCTCCCTACTCCTGCTGGCCACACTATTGCTGGTACAAGCCAGGATGCTGTTGATCTTCTTGGCTACCTGGGCACACTGCTGGCTCAGTGATTCCTCTGACGTGATTCCTCAGATCTATTTTAGATGTCCACTTTCAGACGAGAATCATGTGCTAAAATAGGACCAGGCTCACTGAGACGATTGAATTTTTTTCAGCTGAATTTTCATTTCAGAAAATGAAAAATTTCTGTTATTCATGTTGACATGACCCTTCATATAGCAAATGTGAAGTAATTTAAAATAAAATAAAACAAATGGAGAGATGCATAGTAGGTAGATATGTGTAGATACAGCTGTTTGTAAGTGCAATTGTGTGTGCCTGTTCATACGTAGATGTGCTTAAACTAACATGAAAGATTTATGGAATGACAGAAACCCAATGCTTTGACTGATCTGATGTATGTAGAGGGAAGAAGGGAAAATAACAGTGCAGAGAAGGGATTTATTCCCTGTGTAAATTTTCACTTTCTGTCTCAGTTTGTAAGGAGGTGCCCAGGCTCTGATGGCATAGGCACCCTAGTTCCCACATCTGCCTGCATTCCACTTCTGCCTTCAACTTGCTGAATGATTTGATTTTAGGAGTAGCAGTTTTTAAAATGGTACTGTTTTCTTTTCTGGGCTGCCAGATTTGGTCTGTCTTCAAGACTGAATCACCCCGAGCAAGCAGTCATTTTGCTAACCTCCTTAATTTGGTTTCACTTCACCTACAGATACCCAGCCCAGCCAATAATGATCCTTTGTGTCCATCGGTGAGCACGAGCTCAGCTCCAAGAGCTGTAGGCACGCAGTCAATTATGATTATTGCTATATAAAAAAGAGAAAATCTCCCAGAGCAAGAGTGTTTCTCCAGCTTGCCTTCAAACAGCAGCTCGAAATCCTCTCCAGCCCCAAAGTAAGAAAGAGTTATGTCTGGAATATTTCACTCCGTCTTTGAGAGAACAACTCTGTGTATTCCTCAGTGTGTGAGCACTGGATGAATGGCAACAGCAGTTCAAACTGTTTATTCCTTTCTTAGCAATAATGTTTAGGTTCATGAAAGCCTTCCAAGATATATAGAATTCCTCATGCTGAGTAAGGGCTCCTTCACTTATTGCTGCTGCTACACACTATGGACCATTCTTATTATACCTCCCTCCCCATTCATACCACTATAGTTAGGGGACTCTCAATGTTGTCATTATAAGCCCCTTATTTTTCAGGGTGTATAATTCAGCTGTAAAAAATTTGCCCTGGGCTGAAACTTGGCACATGAAGGCCAGAGAGAGGATTTTTGTGTTGATTATTTTTTTAAAGCAAGTTTTTAAAATAAAATAAAATAAAATAAAATCTGTTCAGCCATATTATGTTGTAAAAAGTGAAGGAAAAAATAGAAGTTAGTGGTTTCAGATGCTTCTTTCAAGCTTCTCCTGTGTAACTCAAAGCCAGCTTTGTTTTTTAAACTGAAATTTTCCAGGCTATTAGTCCATAATATAAACTTGTACCTTTCAGGTTTCTCTTTAAACACAGGCACACAGGAAAAGAAGAGTTGAGTTATTTCAATTAGGAACGGGGGCTGCTGTAATTTGTTTTATGTGCACTTTTTCACAAGGATATTTTTTTCCCCCTTCTGGAAAACACATGGGTGCACACCACCTGAATAAGCGTTGGGATGAGCCCCTCTGCCCCTGCCTGCTGGTGTCTGTATCTCTTTGCTGTGGGTCTGCTGGATCTCCAGACTGCTGAACTGGATGCTGCTCCATTAGCAAATCCACAGGCTTCCTCACACTGAATAAATGTTAAGGAAGAACTGGGCTTCCCAATGGGTGGTTTCCTCAGTGCTCAAGCAGGTCTAAAATTTTGTCTGAAGGAGCCAACACATTTGGATTTAGCCTTCAGGTCTCTTGGATCCCAATCTGTTGTCTTGGCCACAGATCCTTCGTCCTGTTCCTGAGGTGGGTTGAATGATATTTGATTTAAATTCTGGCTGGCAAACCCGTGAATGTGAAGGTTTCAAGCCTATTGACTCTTGAGGAAACTGTGGCCTGGAGTTCAGATCTTGTATTAAATCACAAGTTAAGATGCATTGGGTGGCCGGTGCCTACTCTCTAGTTTGTTAACAGTTACTAAACCACAGAATGATGGTGGACAGTCTTTATAACATGGCTAGGGCTGGACTAACAGTGGAGAAGGGCTACACAGAGGCAGAATTGCCTGAAAACAACTCATGCCTGTACAAGACCAACTTATCAAGTGCTCTTAAATGTTCAGTTTTACCAGTATTTTTTTCTCAAGGGAAAAAGGGTCCCAAGATATAGAAGACCTGGTGAGAACTGGCCTTTTGTTCCATTAAAAGTAAAACAAAAGAGACCTATTGCTTTCTTTCCATTTCTAAAATATACATACATTTCTCAAAGAAGAATTTAGACTGGTTTGTTAATTTTAATTTTATTTTGATAGCAAAATTTTATTTTGATGGCAAACCCCAGGCTTTTATGCATTTAGAATAATTATTAGTAGTGAAACTCTTTTGTAGAAGATCTATATGAGAAAAAAATAAAAATAAAGTAATATGGACCCCATAGGCAAATATAAAGTTATGAAATGATAGGGCATTACCTCTCCAAGCAACTCCACCAGATTTTCATCTTGATGGCATATTGTCTGTTGATGGGTTACTGAGGCGATGCTTATCAAGGTGAGCAGCTTGAGGAACTGTAAGGTGCAGGCAAAATGGCAGACCCAAACAAGAGCGTAAAAAGCCTGGCCTCAAACTTATTGGTGCCCTTACCCTCTGCATTTTCTGCTGTGTGCGGGTGCAGCTTTAGCAAAGAGACTCACCAGCAGTGTGAGGCACAAAAGGCTTCATAACAGATACTCGTCACTGGGACATTGTTTTTGAAAATGCTTATTTATCTGAGGGACCAAAGGCAGACTGTTTATCCAGTATTAGCATTTCCTGCAAGCCCAGTGCCTTCTCTCCAAAAAAGGCAATTGTTTCTAGTAGTTTAGTAGCTCACTTCTTTTATACAACTGGAGAAACTTGGGTGATTTGCCCAGCGGCAGAAAAAGAGCAAAGGGAAGCAGCTGGTAGATAACACATCTTATATTTGTGTGTGAGAGTGTATCTATAGGCGGTGGGGAGGAATTGGTCGCAGCTGTCCTTTAGCATATTGTGATCTCCCAGCCAGGCTTTCATGGCTCCCATCAAAGTCCACAGCTCCATATGTTACTGTGAATTTTGGGTTTCTAAGCCAGATATGACCACGAAGCTCCATGGGGTGGAAACCTGTTTTCCCTAATCATTCTCTCACCTGCTTGCATGGCCTGCATGTGGGGTTTTCTGTTCACTCTGGGTGGCCATAGGATGACGAGCCTGGACACATCAGTTCTGTGATTTTTCAGGGTGGAATTTGGACATTCCTGGAGTTCAAATTTGCTCATTTGTATTTCTTTTAGCCAATTAACACTGGCTTCAGGCAGGGTTTGGGGTGGTTTTTTTTTTGGTTTTTTTTTTTTGTTTTTTTTTTTTGCCTGGTTAATTCTGTGCTCCTACTGGGGGCTTGTAGGCAAAGAATATCACATACACAGGCACGGGGTCTTCCTTATGCCCTGTGTTGCAGCCACCATCCCTGCATACATGGAAGCCAAAATGAAGCTGCCTAGAAAGCCTGTCATCACGACTCACTAACCAGCTGGAAGCCGTCCTGCCGAGGAAGGGGAAGAGCCACCCCTCGAAGAGTGGGAACCCAGCCCCAGCTCTGGCCCATCCTCGCGGGTGAAGCGAAGCCCATGGGGAGGACCTGGAAGCTGTTTTTGGTGTGTGACAGCACTCAGAACCCAAGCCATAACAGCAGCACTTTGAAAACAGAAAAGAAACCAAAGTGTCTAATATTGGGTCAAGCCAACACCTATAAATCAATGTCTGTGAATTTATAAACTGTTCGTAAATTTAAGTGCTTTTTGGAGAGCTGTTTGTTATTATGTCAGGGCTGGGAAGGGGGGATGAGGGAAAGTACTTATAGTCACTCACTGTCTCCCGCTCCTGACTTGCTCATACATTGTTCGAGCAGGGAGAAGGAATAGAAGATGTCTGGGCAAGGGGAGGCGTTAGGAGGAGGATGCTTTTGTGCCCCAGAAGCATTTGGTGTAAAACAAGCAGAAAGGACAAGCCAGATTGAAACCACATTTGTGCCTTTCAAATTCCCCATCTGTCCTTTGGCTTCTGTAGCCCTCCACAGCTTTATAACACCCAGAGAGAGTTGCGGCAGTAGGGCCTCAGCCGCTACATCCCTTCACCCCCCGATGTCTCCGGGAGGGAGCAGAGGCACAAAAATAATTTCAGCAGCTCTGCAGCCCCTCTTCCCCCACGCTCTGAGATGTCATGACAGTCCATGATGACTCTTCCTGCAGCACACCTTGCTCCGAGGCACGTTGTAGTGTGACACAGTCTACTGGGAATGGGATGCCACTGCTGTCAATGGGAACTGGTGAACTACTCTGAGGGCGAAAAAAAATAAAAAACCCTCTGCAGTCTTGCTCCACCCCTGGTTGAAACTTTTTCTGAGGTTCCACTATATTTGGATAACTTTTCCTCCCACCTCTGCTCATTTTTATTCCTTTCACCACCTGCTGTTTCCACAGCCAGGATAGGTCACAAAAGTGTCCTTGAAAGGAGTTGTCCCAGCCTGGTGGGAAGCAGGAAGTATTGGAAGGCCTAAGAGGGTGTGAAAAGTTTTGGAGGTTGCGTTCACAAAATAAGACATTGTTCTGGTAGGGTGCTGCTCATTCAAGTATCTCAGCACTTTGCACGCATGAATGAGTTAAGCCTTATAAAACACCTGTAGGGAAATGGTATCCTCCATTTTATAGGTGATGAAATGGAAGTACTGAGGGAGCTGAGGCCAGATATCAAACCTGAATGCCTCCAGTTAAGCTTCTAAATCCAAAACAAGGCATTGAAATAAGCACATTGTACTGGGTCATGCTGATATGAAGGGAACGCCTGTGTGCTTAATGCTCTCCAAACCCAGGCTCCCTGTTGAGCAATGTATTTCTGAAAACTTGAGCCTGGGCTGTTACACCAAAGCTGTGTGATTAGCGGAGACAAGTTCCGGACACTGAGTGGTTGAATCCTAACACACGGGTGTGTGTTGAATGCTCTTCAAAGGATGTGACCCTCTTTAGTGAAATAAAAATCCTCTTGGCAGCCCACCTTGCTTCTGAACTGAATAATATATCCCAGGAAGAACCATCTTCCTCGAAGCCCAGAGCTCATGGATAGGCAAAGCAGACATCAGTGTATTTGCTAAAGACCAGGGGAAATTAATCAAAACCTTGTCAGAGCTCTAAAAAATGGTTTTGGCACCAGTTAAGTAGCCCTGGGCAAAGATTTGAGGTTAGTTATCTTTTTCACTTGAACATGACTTGAGTCGAAGCTCCTCATTTCTGTATTTCATGTCCTGAGTTGACCTCCCTGATTTCTGAGATACTCCAAAGCACAACAACTTTTCCTGCTCTTGCATGTTGAAGGAATAACTTGTCATGGCCTGTTTGCCAGTATTTACAATGTTTCTTCATGTTATGATGATTGTATGATCTGGTAAATCTGATACTTTCATTTCTGTAGTGCACATTGTCAGCCTCTCTAAGAAAAAAAGTAGCTGTCTCCATATGAAGGGACTAATTCATTTCAAAGAATTAAACATTTTACTGTTGTCATATTTATAGTGACTCTCTTAGCTCTTTTGTAAGGCTGCCAGGCAAGATTGTACTTAATGAATTTCAAATGTGTGTATTGGACTCCCTATCCAAACATGCTGCTTGCAGACTCAGGTAGATGTTGCTCCCTCGGTGGTATATAAGGCTTGTGGTTCTGGTTTCATGATTTTAAACCCAGTCTTTTCCACATAGCAAGCACCACAAGCTCTAATCATTTTGGAGCAAAAAAAAAATTGAGGGCTTGGAGCATCCTCAAAAGAACCTATGCTTACTTCTGAAGAGGCTTGTGAGGGTCTAGAGTCAGGATATTGTAGGGAAGAGGTATATCATGAAATGCAGCCTGTGCCTACATTCACCTGCCTGTAATATTCTCACTGCTGAGTCAGCAATCCATTATATATAGTAAATATATCAGCACTTTCAACCCTGCTTTGGACCGCAGTTCCCATCCCTGGCGCAGGGCGCAGGTCACTCTCCCTGGGCAGTGCAATTCATCCTACCTTTGCACGCGGGTAAGCCAGTGGCTTTTCTTTGGGGTGCAAATAACAAAGGTTACTCACACAGAAATAATTTTTTCTGCTTTTGGAAGCAGTTAGACTAAAGAGGAGATGACCCTGAGTGTAGACTGATTGTTTAGTAGAGCCTATCTTTCTGAAGCTGTGACAGGGAAGGCAGCAGCTAAGGAATCCATGCACACAATATGCATGCAGAGGTTTTTGATGAAGTGATATTGGTGGGGACCTACCTAGTGTTCTGGTTTGTCAATGTTAAATGGAGTCTGAATGAGATAAATGGGATGGTTCACTTGGAGCCCACTGCTTGCAGACTCAGGCATTATTTGGCTGCTTTATGGCAGTTGTATCATCTCTTAACCAGGAAGACGCAAAACACTCATTTAAATTAAAAAAAAAGGAAAAGGGGAAAATTCTGGCGTGGTTATCTGACTCATGGTGCTCTGGAGACATTGGGGCCTTATCTCCATATATTTCAAGATGCAGAAGCAATACACTGCTTGTACATCATCTAAAGAAAGGCAGCCCGGCAGCAGAGGAAAGGCAGTGCTGCAGCCCTGACGGCTGGGATTAGGCCTTCCTGATAGACTCAGAATAGACCTCGCTGCTGACTTAACTAGTAACACATGACAGAGCATGAATTTTCATGGAAGAGCTGCTAAGAAAATGAGTAGGAAGTAGCTCAAAGGAAAGCCAGGGAGACATCTATTTGCAGGGATTGCCTCCTGACGGCATTATCTAAAGAACCGAGCCAAAGGACTTAACGGGAGTGAAAAAAAAGCGTCAAAGTCCTGGCTCCAAAGTGCAATTCTGCATAGTCCCATTCGCTAGGCACACTTGGTCCCAGCTTCCCCTGGAATAAAAGGTAAGTCAAAGGAAAATGGTGTCCAGAAGTTCAGAGCAACCCAGACAGCCCTAACCACATGACAGGCCCAGAGGGAAGTTTTAAACCACCCACACAACAGCTTGCACAGCTTGCCAAAAAGTCAGATCCTTCGGCTGGGGGAAAAATAGCTTGCATCTGGATTCTGTGTTTGAAGCCCATGGTAGAGGAAGAAGAGAATGAGGAGGAGGAGTGGGAAATGTGTTCTGCACAGACCAGATTGCAGTTTGATTTGAAGCATAAAAGAAAGGAGTTTATTATTCTAATAGTAATAAGTCATTTCTCCCTATAAGCGTAATACAACCTTCTATGAGTGGCAAATCAGCCAAGAGCAGAATTAGGGCCATTCCTAGCATGGTTTCAGTCCAGCCTGCCTTTATTTATTTTAAAAATCAAGCAGAGCTCAGTATTTATTTGAATGGGTAGAGAACAGAAGGAGAAGTTCATCAGCTCCTAATCAAGTGGGCTATAGTGAATCCTTGGCAGCCAAACCCAGTGTGAAACAAACCCAGTGTGAAACAAACTGGCAGTGAAACAAGTCAGAGTGCTGGGGTTAATGTTCAGGTATCTCCATTTTGGAAAGGTAAAGCTGACCAAATAATAAGGTATCGACTTTCGAGCCAGAAGACCAAAGTGATGCTCATGTCCATGGCATTGACATAGTGCATGATCCTGAGTAAGTCATGACTGTCAGTCTTCTTTTTGTCTGTGTGGTGCCATTTGAGAGACAGGGGTGCTTGTCTTTGAAAATTCTTGAGAACAAGATATCCACAGTGCTAGCTCTAGTTGATGTTTGGCCACAGGGGCTAGATCTGGGAAACCAAATGGTATCAAGCCTTAGTCTGAGTGCTGCCACTTCATTGTTTGTGGCATTAAATTGTTGCAGTTGTCCCAGGCAAACTTTTGGCCTGGACCAAAAGTGCTGTCGGCTATTTCCAGCCATGACCAGGGAGTTACAGCAGGCCAGGGGCTGCTCCCCATAGGTATTTTGGATACGGTCACACTTTTGGGAGACCTAGGGAGTTGAGACTTGGAGCAAAGGTACGGCCATGGTCTCCCAGTTGGTTTCCATGATGGCGAATGGGCCCTGGCACCATTTAGTTTTTAGAACTGATGTAGAACTAAATGTGCATAGAATGGTTAGAAAGATGCAGTCTTGGGTTATTTGCAGGTGGTTTGACCTGTGGGATGCCTGAGGTTGTGGCTGTTAGGTCTGGAGGACATGAAGGGAGGGCTTGGGTCTGTGCTGGCATACGGAGCTGCAGCAGGAACTTTGTCTTGAAGATTGGGCTATGCTGGTTTTTGTGCATCGATAACATGGCATGTAGGCTGGCACAAGTGTAAGCTTAGTGGCATAACCACAGCTTGTGGGGATGAAGGAAAAATGTGATTTTTCACTACTTTCCTGGTACCTGTCCCATGCTCACATAAGACAAAACAGAGCAAGGACTTTGGGCACCAGATGACAGTGCTGCAGGAGGAAGATGCGTGGTGGAGCAGAGGATGAGGCATTCTGCTTGCGGCTTTGTCATCATCTCCCTCTAACCTCAGGCAAATTACTTAACCTCATAGCTTCCATTTCCCTTGCTGCCACATGGGGATAATAATACCATCACAGGATGGTTGTGAGCATTAATTAGCATATGTATAGCACTTTGAAGATAAAAAGCTTTTAATGACTGCTGGGGATTATTAAAGCCGTTCACGTTCAGTAAGTGTTATTAAAAAGAAACCAAATCTGAATGCTCTGCACTGAACCTCGTCAGATCCTGGGGCTTGAATACTGGTGGAAGGACGCCTATACCACACTATGTAATTCATCAGTAAATTGCCCAGGGGCTGAATTTGTCACTGGAAACCACAATCCTGAGAGCTAGCCAGAAGAACCAAGCATGGTCTGCTGTGACTCACTCCACCTTCCCAAAGAGGAAAAAAAAGCAGTGGTGTGGTTGTATTTGGGCTCACTTTTGATCTGAGTGGTAGATGCTTTCTAACAGTTCTGAACTCAATGAGTAGGTTGGGGATTATCTGGGGGCTGTTTAAAGTAGGAGCATCTGCTTCTCTTGAAGGCAACCAAGATGCACTCGGATGCTACCCGACTGAGGTGCAGCAACTGGTTCAGGGTTGCGTGGACAAGGATGGTGTACTGTGGACAAGATTCCTGGAGTTGTCTAGCATGAGTGAAAGTCTGTGAGAGACCAAGAAAAAAAAAAAAGGCAGAGGGATTTCATATAAATATGCGGTAAAATACTGAAACGCAGACAAACATATGTTAATTGAATGGGCAAGAAGGAAAAAAAATAATCATTTCAATCTTCCTACGCTTGCCTTTACAGATGAAATGAAATATCTGAAAGGCTGTCTTTTGCTTTTGATCTCTCTTTTCCTTGCAAGTACTGCTGTGCATGAGGAGTGATGCCTGTGTTGTAGGGGCTGGTGTTGGAGAACATGCAGGTTGGAACGCTGCGGATTTGCAGTGTGATTATGATGCATAACTCATCTCTGCCTCAATTTCCTCCTCTGCCGAAGAAATTAACATATCTCAGGCTTGAGCTGCCCTTAACTTACTGGTGTGTCCAAGCACTTCGATGCAGCATGTGGGTGATGCCAAGAATAGCTTCTGTCTTCTATGTGCTTAATTGCTAAGGACAAGAAGTTGATATCCTATAGTGACTCAAGGTAGCACCAGGATTTAATTCCACTAAGATTTTAGCCAGCAACTTTCCTTGCAGGTTGTCAATGAGAAGAATTTGCTGACAATTTTGCTGGCTGTTTGTTATGGGTTTTCTTAATGTCAAGTGCAACTGAATTATTATTTTATTTTTTTAATTAATACTATTATTATCACCATCATAATTGATATTATTATTAGTAACATTGATACTATTATTACTGTGGTTATGAGAGCACTTTGTTAAGTTTCCCAACTAACTAACAGAACCATTTTCTTTACCGCAAAAAAGAGAGACATAGGAGTGCTTGCATATGGACTTCACAATCTGTTTCATGAAATCAGGGCATTTTATGCAGATGTATTAACTATCTTTTATAACTAATAGTATCAAATAATTATAATCATTGCAATGATCTTTTCCCTCTGTTTTCCACACTGGATCTCATGGCTTTTCATGTGGTTCTACAAGAGATATTGATTGGTACTAACATCCATATCACAGGAATGCTAACACACAGAACAGAGCTCATCACCAGTGCCCAGCCTGGGAGGAACATCGATGCACAAGTAAGTCCTGGTGCTTCAGTTTGCTGTAAAACAAATTAAGCATATTCTGTGTCACTCCAGGGTTCACAGACATTTAAAGCAGGGAAGTGACCTGTGCTGTTTTGTTACACTCAGAGAATACTACCAAATAGCCTAGCACAAACCGCCACTTGGAAAATCATGTGGCAGTTTAATCAGCAATTCAAGTTTTCACGAGCCAGCTCTGCTGTCATAAGTAGCAGATGCATCAACATCCCTCAAGCTGAAAATTCTAGTAGAAATTTGTCCTTAGTTGAGAAAAGATCTGACTAATTTTAATAATGCCAGAAGTGCAAACAGGAGACATCCTTGAGGGAATCGTGAAAATCAGGTGCTATTTTCAGCATTAAAATGAAAAATGGTACAGTATCGCTGTTGTGCTGTTGTGTGGAAAGATAGTCTGAATATTTGGAAGGGCTTTTTCGACATGTGTGGACAAACACAGATGTATTTTTACAGACAGCTCTTTTAAATTCAGTTTGGTTCCCCAAATGGCTTGTTCTCCTTGACCCAGATTCATCCCATCCCTCTGGAATAGCCCCTTTTTCCTACCTAAGACCCAAATTGCCCCATGAAAGCATTTATTTTTTTTCACTGATGATGCAGGAAACCTTGGGATTATACCTCCAGGACAGACATCTCAGTTAAATGCCATCTGTGTTGTGGGATCCCACTGAAGCCAGCAGCTTCCCCTTTGTGGGAAATGGATTTAAGACCTGTTGGGCTGTTATTAAGGGTTTCCTTCTCCCATCCTTGGTTCTACACATGGTGGCAAGCACCGAGCTTCTTCAACAAGATAGTGTTAGACCCCTCTTTCAAGTCTGTCCATGCCACGCCTGGACTATAGAGGCACGGCTCTCACTGGGCATTTAATCTCATGGAAAGATTATTCTTATTCCTGGGGACACTGAAAAACCAGGGCTTCACTGCTAGCTGCTCACATCTGCCTTCACGATGGGGCAAAGGTGACGGCTCCCAGCTGACTGTGAGTACAGCCCTTTGGAGGGGAGGCTTGGAAAATCTGGTGGTGTGGATGGTGCCTCTCCGTGTGTGTCTGTCTTGCTTTGCTGAGTCCTCAGAGAGGTGTGAAGGAGGACAGGACTCAGGCTGCTGCTCTTGACAAGAGATGGGCTGCTCCTTCCCCTTCTGCAGTCACCCCCAGGTCGCACATTATCTGAAGACCCACTCTTCTTTTAGGCAGCAACTAAGGCACTGTCACTTTCAAAAACTGTGACACAGAGTCTGTGGGAGCTTAACTGTCTTCTTTTATT
>Ga0065711_1006765_pt1 | contig 16455 bp, 5 predicted proteins | sample Hoacrofraction12_FD_59098 | JGI IMG/M metagenome (GOLD analysis project Ga0065711, IMG submission 59098) | Hoatzin crop microbial communities from Cojedes, Venezuela - Epithelial fraction 12 v2 (version 2) | ecosystem: Host-associated > Birds > Digestive system > Esophagus > Crop | place... | reverse complement strand
AAAAAAAAAAAAAAAAAAAAAAAAGTTTGTACATTAGCTACAACCCCCTGAAGTACAGAGTTACCCCAATTTGGGTTTTGCAGTACAGCCACATTTCTTGTTCTCACCGAAGAGCAGTGAGTTATAAACCCTGCTGCTCCTGAACCCTTGAACTGTATGAGACGACTAGATGCAAGTGGTTTTTATAACCTTCCATATGTTTTTTTTAGTGTGCTGTGATCTCTAAAAAGGCATAGAGTAGATACAATGAAGTGAGTTAAATTAAAAAAGAAAGCATTAACAATAGATTTAATCTTAGTATTTAATTAGCTAGAGGCCATGTAGGAATAGACTAAATATCAGCACACAGTTCTTGATTATAATCTTAGAACAGATGGGCATTTTTATCTTGAAAGGATGACCAGCTTATCTGTAGTTTTCCAGCTATCAAGACTGATCTATACCTTCTTTATCCAGGCTAATCAAGTACAGAAAGTTTATTAAGATAATAACACTGAAAGTTATCACCAGTTAGGCTCTCTAATCTTGATACAGTTTTGCTGTGTACTGTGTTTCAAGAGGTCTGTCAGCCAACAAAGGCTAAAGTTTGAGGGGTATCATTTACAGGCCTACAATGATTTTTTTTGCTCAACAACAAGCAACATAAAACCCAGTTTAAATTGACGGCAAAAGGTTATTGTCATGACAACTCCAACAGGTTAAACACAGGCTCTGAAAACAGAGTAAAAGGTGGAAATCTTCCCCCAGGACAAGCAGGTTGCTGGGTCTCCCACTGACTCTACTTTCCCGGCACTGCCCACTAAACTGCTTTCTACAAATATGGAAGAGATTCAGCTAGTAAAAGTCAGAGTATTGGAATCTATGCCAAATGATGCAGACAAAATGATACATATAGCTAGTGGATGTAAGCCTAGGAGAGCTGACTGTTGGGAGTGTGAAATTAGTGTTCGCTTTTTTAATGCATGTACATTCTAAACATTGTTAAAATAGTCCTTCTGGTTTTTATTGTTAAGAAATCTAGTTTTAAGATTAAAAAATATTCCCCAAGCGACTTTAAATTTGGATTTATTTTTAAACCCAATTAAGTGATGAGAAATGTCCTCCATCCCATTAAGATGACTGCATTTTTGCGTAATTGAGAAGAATCAGTTGATTTTGGGTGAGTTTTACATCAATACATCACTGTGTCAATGATCACGTTACTGCACGATACTTCAAGTTGAAAGACAGTTCACAACAAATAGAGGTGCAGTGTTTTAATAGTCTGAAAAAGTTTTTGTGTTTTAAATCTTATTTAATCTTTTTCCCCCCCAAAAAAATCAGAGGCATGCATACTGTTGCTACTTGAATGCTAGAACCCCATCTTTATTTTGGAGGTCTTTACAGTATATTGCCCGAAGAGCTGTTCTGATGTCTGTATGATCATCTATATGCTTGTAGAACAGAGTACAGTCTATATTGGTTGTTGTGGCATTTCTTGTCTGGCCTTGACAAGTCAGAAATTCTTGAGGAGATGGGCTATGGGGCTCTTGACTGAAAGATCAATGCTTAAATAAAATCTGTGTGCTGATTACACATCTACACATTTGATCAATGAGTCACTGAAATTCCGTAACAAGCTAAATATTGATAACCAGAAAACAAATGTGTACAACTGCGCTTCACTGGTTTTTCTCTTCCTCTTCCTAATTTCACCCAGCCTTAATAAATAAGAGGTTGTTTCTGCCAGTTATACTACAAGTAACCAGTTATTGTGCTATAAAGTGCTACCATTTGCTGTTATTGATCTTACCTATCTTTTTAATTATTGAAGTGACCTGAGGCTTGGTTTGGTCAGCCATGCAGGTCATTCTTCCACCTTAATGATGTGAAATGTAATTGTCAGGGTGAGGGAATCAGAGTACCCATAGTTTAATGATCTTTTACATGCCAGTTATTCCCCAGACTATAGAACAGCTGCAGTCAATTAAATATCTAATCTGGAGGTCATCTGTCTTTTTGTTGACCTCTTTGTGACTGAAGCCTAACAATAGATATCTTTGGTAATCTTGCCTTTCCTATAAAAGAAATTGTGTACTAAAATTTATAGGTCCAAAAGCCCAGGTCACTTTTTACCTGAGACAAATTTGGGAACAGAGCAAAAATCATGGTCACATTGCTGGCGATCAACTTACATTTAAAACAGACATGAGCAGAAATACTTAATGTGGGTCAGAGATATTCTCAGCTTTGGCATGTGCTGGTTTTGCAAGCAAATGTGTCAGTTTTTCAAACACAGTGGTCATAGAGTAAAATTTTCTTCTTGATCAGAATATGGCCAGTGATGGCTAGTGTAGCTCTTAATTCCTGTAAAAAACCAAAGTTATATAAGCCTTAGAGACCATTTGGAAACTGAACCAAATGTTGAGTGCAGAATTTTGGTATCTGCTTAAACATAGCTTTTTAGGGGATGTGTCCTGGCAGGCAGCAAATTTCTGGCTAGTTCACTTTAATGGCATTAGTCCTCAGAGCCCTAGTGGCCTAGGATTTGCCTGTTTGAGAGTTTTTCTCTCCTCAGCTGACAGAGCAGTGGGCAACAAATCACTCTGGGTGTGATCCAAAGCCCAATAAAGTCATTGGAGACATTTGTGGAAGGGAGGTTGGCAGGACAATCTTTAGTAATGATTTCTCCAGAGCTCTCTCGTACAGTTGGTTTACCATTGATCTGATTTTTTTAACCTTTGTAGCAAGCTGAAAAATCCACTTCGCTGTTTCCACTCCACTGAGAAAGGCTGAGCTGAGAGCTGGGAGGATTTTTTTGCTTTCTTGACATTAGGCTGGTGAGTATTTGCCTATGGTCAGAGGAACATTTATTTTTCCAGTTTAAATTTTTGGGAGGGATGCAGCTGAAGATAGTTGATTATTGAGGGGGTTGTAAATATAAATGAATAACCTAAATTGTACTTATAAATGACTATAACAATCCCCTCTCCTACCTTCCTTGGGATATGTCTTTCCTTGTACTTTCCACTGCAAAAATAACTACTTGAAGCGAATGTGATTTATAATATTGCACTAGGGCGCTATGGATTTCTGAAAAGTACCTTTTTTTGTGATATGTTAAAAAAAATCTTGGCTGATTACAACTTGTTAGCTTTGCTGCTGCTCCAGTTCCGTTTAGGAAAAAAAAAATATGGCTTTATATTCCCTCCCACTGATTTTCAACTAAAACAGAACTTAGTTGCCTGCTGATCCTGCTGGCTTTTTTAAATGAAAAACTTATTCTTCTTAAACTACTGGAAAATTATGTTTAAAAATCAGCATAATTTCATTGCCTTTTATTTCTGTCTGTCATGAAAACTGCAAGGCTGCTTTCTGGAACAGCCCAATGTAATTTAATGCAGAAATTTAGTTATAGTTATGAATATATTGACTGAAAAATATTTTAATGATCCAGAGATATTAGTCACTCTATGGTAAAATAGCCTGTGTGCATACACTGGAAAAAAAAAAAGTCTGTCTATAGGTGTTTCTATCTTCATAACAGATAATTGTGTAAGAGTGAGAGTTGGCAGGTTTAGTAAGGAGTGACTTTGCCTAACCAGTGTACCAGATGTAGTTCAGCCATTTAAATGGCAGAGGACATAGAAATTAATTCAGAATTATGACCTCACATGCCAGTTATTTTTAAGAATGGTTAAGGACATTCAGGAGACCAGGAAATGAAACACTTCACTTGAAGACTGACAGAAAATGACAGTATTTCTGATTACAGGAGGATCTGGTGTTTTAGCATAATTTCGCATGTCTGTTCAATAAGGAGGATGTACCTTGGAAGAACCAACAATGGTGACAAGTTCAAATCTTGTGGAAGTCAAAACTCACATGCTGTTCTGAATCTCTTGTTTGTGAAATTTTGAAATGTTTTATAAAACTAGCCTTTTCTGGTAAAATTTCCACCATTCCATTTCCATTTATTCCTCCTGGAGTGACTGTGAACCTGTCCTTCTCAGTTCTCACACTCTCTAGTGGATAATTGTACAGAAGAAAGAAGATAGATATGTGAGCGGGACTACATATACAGATTGGTAAACCTTACTGTACCCTGTAGCAAGTAGTTCTGTGGGCAAGGCAAGGCATGGGTTGCAAGACAAGAATAACCACTAAGACCTTACGTAAGCCAGAGAATTTCAGTGGAAGAATTATTCTGCATCAAACCCTTCTTTTTTGACTGAGTAGGAGGCAGGGGAAACACTGACTACACTCATGGAAGAAGTTCATATGATGGAAAATCTGCTCCATCTCCCACTTTCCGATGGTTAGTTACATTCACTGTTCAAAACTACGTGCCTGGCTATGGTTGAAAGGATCGTAAGTACTTGAAATGTGCAGCTTGCGTATTTTAAATTCAGCCAGCTGACCATCAACTGAACCTTAATGGAAAGTTCAAAGTCAATTAGTACTCTATATTTCAGGTTTCCCGTTCCATGAGAAACCTTCTGGCATCTCCACTTTCCCTCCCTGTCTATACTCTGATTGTAGGGAAGGTATCACACAGTTCTAGCATGGCACTGTTTAGTCAGCATCTGAATAAAAATAAAATGGGGAAGCAAACAGTGGACGTATTTTTCTGTACTTGAGTGGTATGATTTTGTCACTAAAGGCTGGCCTAGAGTGTGTGATCAAAATTGCGGGAGTTTGTTATATGCTTAAAAATATGAGAAAAGCACTTCTATCCCAACACTTTTTGACTATGAAGGAATTCAGCTCACCCTGTGTCCTCAGGTTTCTAGAAAAAAATGTGTTTGCTGCTGGGTCCTTCAGAACGTGATAGTTGTTATTGCAGTGACTGTCATGTTAACAAGTCTTCAAATCATTTGGAATAAAGTGACTGCCATAATAAATCACAGTGGTGACCCAGTGATCCTAGTGTCCTGTCTTTAACACTGCCTGGGGATGGATGCTTCAGAAAAAGAGTCTTCTTACTTAAGCTCCATCTGTTGGCTTATTTGCACAGTCATTTTCTACTAGTAACATGATATTCATACTTATAGTGGTGGGAAGACTCTTCCGCCAATTCAGACTTGATCTGTTTCTTTAGCAGTAGCCTCTGAGCATTTCAAGGAAGTAGACACAGTCTTGTAAAGTTCAGCTTGATGCCGCCTGTACTCCTCAGGGACAGTTTCTCACTCATCACTTAAAGTGGGCGAGTGCCTTTTTCAATCCCTGTGAAACTGGTAAATCTAACAGATGGTAGATGTGGCCTATATGCCTGAAGTCCTTTCATATCACCCTGTCGTGTTTCCAGAACTACTTTCCAATGTGCTTTCCCTTGGAAGTCATTGGAATATTCCTGTTAGGGTTGGTATTTCCCTTTCTATTTTTTTTTCCCTAGCTGTAATTCAGAGAAATTAAGAAGCTTTTGTCATCATGTAAACACATATTTATAGCAGATTTTGAGGGAAGAATAGTTGGTTAGGCTAAGACTTGTAGCTCCTGCAGCAAACTTCGGGGAGCTATGAATCAGTTTCAGTGGGATTCAGGTTTATATCAAACCTACTGCTTCCATTACTTCCCGTGGACTACTACTGCATAGCTTAGCTTGCTTTTCCTACTCACATTACGTGTTTTAAGACTGTGGTGGGTCACCATCATTCTAAATGCCTGACAAGTTTAACAGCCATTGCAAGCACAATGGTTGCCTACCGGTCACAATCAGGGGGGTGTCTTTTGCATGCTTGGGTCAAAAACTTGGTGTTGGGGTGTTTGGCACATATGGTGTAAAAAAAGAGCCATGGAAAAGAGAGTTGCACCTATTTAAATGAGCTTGGATTGCCCAATGGTGTGATCACTCTGTCACCTCTCTTGTGCTGCTGGTTGTTGTATGACATAGACATTAAGCCTAGGGAGGATTTATGAAGCAGAAGTAAACTCCTCTGCTCTCAGTATACGCATTATTTTCTGGGTCACTTTTACCAGCTTTAGGTTGCCCTCAGTGAAATGAATTTTCTTCTCATCATATGGGGCCACAGCTGGTCCCATTTGTACAAGCTGGACAACACAAAGATATTTCGCCAAAATAGGCCTTTAAATTTTTAGCACATTACTTTTTCTAATTACCAAGCAAAAAAGAAAAAGTTATCTTCCTCGTGGGTGGTAGGTCATAAAAAAATATACTAATGGCATCTATATGCTTTCCTGCCAAAAGCACAGATCCACAACAGTCCTAGAGTAATGAATGTAACATTAGAGTCTTCAGAAATTATGTGGTGGGGTCATACGGACAAAAGGGAAGTTCAGGTGGTGAATTTTATCCCAGATTCTGCAACCAGCTGCAGCACTAACTAAACTGCAGCATCAAGCCACCTTCCATCACAGGTGTGTATTGAACTCTATGTAAAAATTACTATTGACTTCAAAGGGGATGGAATCGGGTCCCGCAGTGCTTGCAGTATGCACTTACTGCTTGCAAATAGGCTGAATATGTCAAGACTGGGACTTCAAGGACAATACTGGAAGGGATGGTTAGCCTGCACTCCAAAAATAATGCAAGGTGACTTCGAGAATGTGTGCCCAGTAGAACTGAGAATTTGAGTCAGGCATCTAGATTTAAAGCAATATAAAAAACAAGCTGTAAATTTTGTAGTGTCAAAAAACTGTAATCTATCTTGTGAGAAGTTTTCCGTTATCTTCTTTCTGTATGATGAGACCTGTCAATACCTGTGTGTGAGTGTGCATGTATGTTTTTGTGAGCACATAATGTTCCTTCCCTCTCCTCACTAGATTGGATTATTAAAATGTAGGTGAATTCTAGAGCTTGGAACATAGCTAGCAAATAGTGATAACAATCAAATTCAGAACTAAATGATCAGAATTGAATTTTTTAGAAAATAAATCAACAATTGGGTTTTAGTAATGCATTAAAGTAGACACTGAAGTTCATTTTCTTATGACCATTTTGCATTTTAAATTGATAATCAGTTATTTAAGGTAACTGAACTTCTATCACAGTACAATATCGAATACAAAGGTATTTCCATTAGCTTTTGAGACAACATTCAGACTGCTACTCCTCTGGACTGTATATGCTGGGACTCTTGATGGAAAAACTGGTTTATGTCACACAAGGAGAGTCTTATTCTCTTCAGCCAAACATGTTTGAAGCTCAAAGAGAAGAAGTGAGCATTTACTGTCCTATGTATGATCAGCCTGAAAACCTTCTGTGGGGACAGTTTATTTTCCTTTCTGTCAAAGTGGGTCTAATATTATTGAAACTGGTATCAATATCCCCATCACATTTTTCTGACTATTTCTACTGGAAATTATGGACTAGTCAAACTAGGAAATAGTTATTGAGGAGAGTATTTTTTGTAAATTTCCTAGTTAAAAGAAATTCCTTTATTTTTTTTTTTTTTCAGTTGACAGCATTTATTTGCTTTTGAAATCACTTTTCAGTTTCCAAGAGACAGTTTGGAACAAAGCAATGCAAAATAATTTCAACAAATCCTGTGTTTCTCACTCATGCTTCCCTTTCCTCTAATTTTTCATCAGCTGATGAACATTTTCAAAATTTTGACTTGTTCTGGTACAGAAGGGGAAAAAAACCACGTGAAAAATTCTCATGGGATAAAAAAGATGCTTTACTATTCTGATCTACATCTAATTTCTCTCTTTGGCACTCAAGGACATCTCTTATGAGGGGAGAATAGGCTGAATACCAGTCCCACTTCCCAGGAGTTTAGGTCCTCATGTTCTGCTAAGGAGTAAACAATTTCAGTCTCAGTGATGGATTTCTGTAAATTTATCTCCTTCCTTGCAAGACAGTATTTTCTTACAGCTTCTTAGAACTGTATTCTGCTAGCAAGATGGTTGGATGGCTTATGTTGCAGCTATCAGACCTGTGTATGTGTACTAGAAAAGTACATTATCTTTGCTTCAGGGATCACCACTGCCTGCCTCTATTTATACTCCAGTACTGTACCCTCCAGCTCTGTCACTCCAATAGTATTCTTGAAGCGAGCTTGATCCAAAGCACATTACAGAATTGCAGACTCTCTCAAGAGTTTTGTGGCAATGTGGCAAAAATGGTTACAACTTTTGAAATGCTGTGGAAATGTTTGCTGGAAGCCAACGAATTTCTTTGCAAAAATTTCAGAAACAAGTGGAAGTGAATAGAAAATCTGGAAAATCATTCAGCTTTTTGCAAATAAAACAAATGAAAAGGAAAATTGCACACCTCAACCCTCCTAACCTGTTGGGTTTTTCTCAGCTTTAATCAATTCTTTATGGCGTCCTCATTAGTCCAGACTTCAAGGTCAATGTATTGAGTCTTCTATCTGGAGAGGATCTTTGAAAGGAAATGTCATTCTACGTGGTGTCTGTACAGATCAAATATGCATGTGTTAATTTTACAGACTGGTGTCAGTGTTACATTTATTTATTTGGGACAGTGGTGATGATGTGTAAGCCATTTTGCTCCAAGAGAACAATGCATTGAGATATTTTTTAAGCATTAAATTCTGGTTTACTCAGGGCCTTCTCCACCCACTTTAGATGAGGGAGGAAAAAATCTTGGCAAGCGGATGCTCTGAGGGGGCACATGGAGGCGTGTGTAATCATCTTGCCAGTTTAATTAACAGTGCTTTTGACTGATATGTGTTAATGAGGATAATGTACAGTATGGAGGGAAAGAACCCTGTGTGCTATATTAAAGGGACAGGTGCTGGGCGTACTGGAAACTTCCTGCTACTAAAAGGAAACAAAGTGTATGAAATGACTTAGAAAGTGAGGGAAAGGAAACATTTCTCAGAGCGCTTGTAAGGGAGTAAATCTGTGCACCCAGTTTATGTGCCTTCAGAGTCGCTTGTGGTGGAAAATGAGGGAGTGGAGAAAATCTGCCCACCGGCAGGACAGTTCTTCATAGACAGGCAGCGGAAAGTGTCTCCTGTCTCCCTGTGCCTATTAGACCTCACCAGATTGACTCACCTGTGCATAAATGTTTGCAAGAGTGGGCCTAAAGTGTAACACATTTGACATTCTGCACTACTTCCTCTGAAATGACACCATTTATAGTTAAGAGCAATCAATGAAAGATTTCCTTCTGCATAAGGGCCTGATCGTCTGATGTTGCGAGAGCCTCCTGCAAAGTGCTGAGTACCCTCAACTCTAAGTGAAATCAGTAGGATTGGGCGCTAACATTTTTAATTCTTCTTATTTATGGGGTATTTTTATTCCCTTTCCTATGCTTTGAAAGTAGAACTAACTTTACAGGATTCATTACCAACCTGAAATGAAAGGTAAGAGTTCAGTGTGACAAGCTTATTTGTCTTGAAGATATCCTTAGAGATTGGCAGTGTCATATCAGGGCTTTTAAACTTTTATAAAATCTATGTCTTCCTACACTCTTTACTCCAACAAAGTTGGATACAAGTCTTTCCAACACAAAATCTTCACTTACAGGAAACAATGGTATTGATGGTCCAAGAAAGCTAAGTGCTTAGTGAGTGTCTCAAGATGACTTGTGGCATTTCTTTTTCCATGACCTTATTTATTTTGGAGAAGTACTGGTGAAGTGCGATATTTGAGTTTTAATATCCCTCACTGCCTTCAAAGTTCATACTCTTTAAGGGTTTCTATTCTTTTCTTTTTTCAAAAATTGTCATGTTTCTACAAGATTTATGTGTTTTAAATCAAAACTTATAACTGTGAGTTACAATTAAATTAGATCTTTACAACACTTTATGGCTTTGAATACCCTGAAATTTCATTATGTATGTTCGCTGCCTTAAACAAAAATCTGAGATTGCTACATATGTAATGCATTGAAAACTATCAGTATCTGTAAGTATATATGTAAGTTTCTGTAACTAAAAGAGAGATGATCATAAGCAGGTAGCCTGTTCCTGCTCTTTGAAAAGAAGAAACAGACACTTCTTGAAAAACAATTCCTCTTCTACCAGGGGATGTACTTGTTTTCTGTGAAACTTTATGCCAAGACTATAAATGGCAGAAGAGCTCTACAGGCTTGGGACAGGACCAACAGATGGTATAGCACCTATAGCAAGGAGAGGAAGATGTTTGTATTATTTTCCTTATACAAAAAAGAACCCCAAAAACCCTGCAAAAAAAATAACCTCATTTTTTTCTGGGAAAACCCTGTTACATGACTAGTTCAACGATAGGAGGAAATCAGCGTTTGCCCTCACAGAACAATTGCTTTTGTGTAAATAGCCTTAAACTGGTGCAATCCAGAAACCTTGAAGATTTTGGAAGCTAGTTTGCTGTGTTTTCTGGCTGTAAGAAACAAGCTGTACCCTCAGACAGGGGTGATTTGAGCAGTGGCATTTCAAAATAACTGTTAAGCAAGGCTAGAAAGAAGATGACTAAGTTATCTGCTGGCTTAGGTGTGATTAATTCTAGGGGTAGTTTCTTGGCTGTTTTCTTATTCTGGAAGGTCCAGACTTATAAACTGTTTCTCAAGACAAAGGTAAAACTATATTTGCTTTAGATTTTGGTGGGTCATATCAAAAGCAACTAAATGTGTCCAAAAATCAGGATGCAGGAGTATTTTCTATTTTTAAAATTTTAACAGTGTAAGTATAACAGATTTTAAACAGTGTAATCCCCTTTTCTCCTTTAAAATTTTTTTATGATATTTCTTCAACTAGAGAAGAGTTAAAATCCAAGACAATGTTGGCATAAGATCAAGTGGGTATAAACTGGTTCAAAATATATCTTGGACAGAAAGGAGAAGATTTATAACTAGCAGAGGACTGAAGTTCTGGAACAACTTTCAAATAGGAGCAACAAAGGAAAAAAAATCTAATAGGCTTTAACAAAGAATCTGATAAATTTATTAACAGAATTATATGACCTGGTTGCCTCCATTAGTTGTAGACTGGACCTGATTACACAGGACTTCACTTCTGTTTCTGTTTTCCCAAAGTAATGATGCAAGTACCAGTATTTGTAATGCAGAAATACAACACATTGAAAAAAACCCTGAGTAAACAGAAACCAAAGCAGTCTGGAATCAGCTTTTACCTATAGTAAACTGACATCAATAACCGTCAGACAGAAGGCAGAAACTGGCCCTGTATCAAAATGCAGGCCCCCCAGTTTTGACCTTCTTTACTTCTCCCATATACGGCAGATTTCAGACATTAATTTTATTCCATCTCTATTCAAAGAAGACATGAGTAAAAAGATTTGCTGAATGTACTGTTATTCATTTTAGGGTAAGTCTCTCATCCTCCCTGGACAGCTTTACACATACTAAAAGAAACTAACATCCAGCAGAGTTGAAAGCCTTGAACAGATCAAGGATCAGGCTCACAGTTTTAGGATCTGTGCCTCAGTTCAGCAAAGCATCTGTTTAACCCTATGTACACACTTCATTTCAACTGAAGCATATGCCTAAATATTTAGATGATTGCAGACAGACTCCAGCACATGCTTAAAGTTAAGATTACGTCTAAATGCTTTATTAAATTGAAATCCTGCTTAACCTACAAGAAGCACAAGTTATTAATGGATGATGCTATTTAAAGAATCATCAGTAATCTCCATTATTTTGATTTATGTATTGAAGCTTCCATCATAAACAAGCATCACAAAAATACCTGACAAAGTTAATGGTACAAATATTAAGCCATCCACTTATAAACAAGAGGAAACTAAGTAGAAACTAAGATGAAGAGGAACAAGAGATAAAGACTTTCAGTTAACTTTAAACTTCACTATCATGTTCATCGTAACACAGTAGATATTAAACTATATCAGATGCTCTGTTTTTTCTCCCACTTAAATAATGAATAAAAATTAAAGTACAACATTCCACACATTGTTCTTACCCATTATTATCTAATGATATTCCATTCTTTTTCATTCAAGCATTTCTGGTATTGTGTGTTTAACCATCTCACTATCAGTTATATCCCTGTTAGTCTTGTTGCTTCCCTGCAGACAGTTTGTTATAGGATTCAACAAATATTGCTTCCTCTGCTAGTAGGGCTTTTTTCTCCTCCTGTTTAGAATTCCCTTATTAATTTCATGACACTAATTTAAATGCACCTAACATGTTGTCTACGGATCCTAGATAACTGTTTTGACTGATTTTACTTACTGGGAAGAACATTTATTTTTTTTTTAATCTTCGTACATTATTGTAGTCTGAGTCTTTTTCCTCTCTTCTGTATTATGTGATATATATCCTGAAACATTTGTGATCAAGTTTTGAAACAGCGGGTGTCACATTCTCAGACTGAGTATAATAATCACGATGATTTGAAGAAAAACATTGAGCTCCATGGAAGTGGCAATAAAGTCAGAGAACTAAATATGTCATTTTTCTAGGGACGATGCTATTTACAAATAAATGCTTAATAAACCCAGATCTTGCATTTTTCTTTTGCATGATATTATGCTTCATATACAAATAGAATAATTTTATTTCGATTGTAACTTTTCCACTTTAACAGCATACAGTCCATCAGCAAATAACAAAGGTACACAGTGCCTTAGAGTTATGAAAATAAGCCCTCTTAAAACACCCATTGCAATAACTTCTACATTTACTTCTACCATTTTTAATACACAGAAATAATTATCAATCACAAATACTGTCTGTTGAGGGTTATATCTCAATTATTTGCATATAGTTTAATTTTGAAAAGGGATTTTGCTGTTGAAAATAACGTTACTGCCTCTGCTAGAGAACAGTTTTATAATTAGGCGAATACTGTACCATAAAATACTCATCACCATAGCAATGGTTTTTCATGGGGCGTAAGTAAGTTGATAACACAGACAATACATTTACTACAGAGACTATTGTGGTTGAATAATGTAAAGTTATAACTTCTAGTAAAGCACCTACTAACATAAGAAATCATGGCACAGTCACACTACATATTGACATTAAGAGTTATTTTAATGAAATACATTAATATTTTATACAGCATCCTTCATACAAAGCATAATAACACTGCAATGTCTTACGATGTAGTGTCTCATATACTGCCTCTCATCTTGAGGGGTCATGTGCTTGTGTGTGTGCGTGTGTATAGGAATCACTTCAACCACTCCTGAAATTCCTTTATTTATTTATATGTATTATTTTAATATTAACCATTGCAGTGTCTGAACTGCCATGAACCTCTCTCTGGAGAGCAGAACAAAAATTGTTTGAAAGTGGATTGCATCCCTAAACAACATTTAAATTCTGGCAGCAAAAAAAGGTTAGTCTATCCAACTGAACTCCAGAACAAAAATTCAGGGAGGCAGAATGCAATTATCCCAATTTGAAATCAGGCATAACACTGGGGATGCTATTGTGAAAATTACTCCGAGGTCTTTAATGGTGGCAAATAGCCAAAATAGTTTTGTTTCTCTTACTTCTGCTATAGCACAGTCAACTCCAAATGCCCAGCAAAAATACAGTTTTGTTACTGACTTCAAGTAATGGTGCCATTCATTAAGGCACAAACACTTTCTGGCTTTTTCTGGCTGCTTTTCCCTGAGCGGCTCTCCCATCTGAGGACTGATATACTCCTGCTTTGCTGAACTTGTGATAACTGACTCCCTGCAAGGGGAAGCTGAACAGAGAAATCGAGGTTTGCTTTGTACAGGTACACTGAGACTTATCTGGGCTAGACAGCAAGCAGTGTAACGCATGTGGAAATTCATGAATGGCACAAATAAGGACAGTAGATCCTCTCCTGCCGAGCTGAAGAGTCAATCACAAGCTAAAACAGACAGGCCGGCACCATAAAATACTGGCAAGCAGAAATAACAGCAGCTCCGGTGCAAGACTCCATCACAAGCTTTATGGCTGTGAGTGCTCCCACTGAAGTCAGTGGACATGTGCTTAACAAACGGCTTCAGGCACGGCCAGTAACGGAAGCAGAACACTCGTGAAGCTGAGATGTTTCATCTCAATGGGATCTCAGTGCTTAAATAAGCACTGCATACAATCATTACAAGGCCAGGAGTGGTAATTTTCTGTACAACAATTTGACTTTTTTTTTCCTTCCCATGTGGTGGTAACTGGACTGCATTTGTCCATATAGTTGAGAATTATGCTGTTTGTGAAATGCAGTCAATGGCGTGTTTTGAAGAAGACAAAGACTGAGGATTGCTGTGTTGATAAAACAGAAAGATGTACAGCATCATACTGACCACTAAAAATGTCCGTAAAATCTCACCTGTTCACTAGAGATTTTCGTAAAAATGTCAATATCATGCTTACTCATTTGATGAAAACATTTTTTTCTAAAACATTACTGGATTATATGGAGGACTCTTGAATTCAAATTTGAAAATAAGCAGAGCTCTGAGATTTGTTAGAAGAGCTCTGATAGCAGGAGCTATCATCTGCTTTTCAAGGTATTCCATCTTTAGTGACCTGACCATGTAATAACTTGATATCTCTTCTGAGACTGAAGTCACTGAGAATGGAGGTTACTTGGTAACAGGTCAGAATGAGCTTTCTACTCTTCAAGTCTTCTGAGAGCATCTTTTGAGTATGCCATATTTAAAAATTATTTTATACCTATTGTTTGTGCTGTAGGTGCAAAAAACCTTAGAATTACAGAGTATGCTTTCCCTTGGAATTATCCCCAAGGAATTTGTAAGCTTTTTAGTTTTGCTTAAGTGAGTTTAAATTTTTTATGGTATGAAAGGATTTGAGGCTTGTATAGTATCTGTGTTAGGAACACACTTGTGAAACAGCATCAGGAAAGGAGGGGGCTTGTTCTGAAAGAAGCGAACTGCTTGTGTATTATATTTCTCTTGAAGTGCTTCTAAACTTCTGATATTTAAAATGAGACAAAAGATTTAGCCCATTTCTACCATGTTTTTTTTTATATTGGCAAAACAGTATTGAATGCATAAGGGATGCATAAGGGGTTCTTGGAGCAGAATCCACATGAGGGAATTATAATCTAGCGTTACCACAGCTAATGGATATTTTTAAAACAAACATGTTGATGGAAATTAGGTCAGATAATTCTATAAGCATTCTATTTAGAAGGCAGGAAACTGCATAACATTTTTCACAGCATATCACAGAACCAGGTTGACATTCTAAAAAAGACATGGTTTGTTTCAGTCCTGTGCCTTTTTATTATCACATCTTATTACATTATGACTTGAGATAAAAATCACACCTTGGGCAGTTGAATACACTCAGTTTCACCTCCTCCCTCACAGGTGTCCCTCGAGGTACATTGTTATGTTACAGTATCACACTCCTTGTCATATCTTATTGCTTACTTGCAGATTGTGGTAATATTTTGAATCCTGACGGAGTGGGCACAGCCTCTAAGCATCAGCACCAGTTTGCACTAATGTAATGTGCCACTGTACCAGTACTAAAGACAAAAAAAGCAAAAAAATCTGTAAAAATGTACTGAAGACATCTCTGGAAGTGCATATTACTACTCTGCATTATCTGTCAATTTATCTATTTTAGGTAGGACTGCGAGAGCAACCTCTCTGTCACCTTAGCACTGCTGCCAAGGAAACAATCTGGATGGCATGAAAAACTTATGGGTTCATTGGCGTTTAGGGTTCGGTGCACTCAGTGAGAGACACCAAGTCTTGGCCACTCTGCTGTGTGGCTGCCAGGATGAGAGGAACAGTGATGGTGCAGGCTGGAGAAGGGGTGAACCACATCTGTCAACTTTCCCTGAGCAGCATCAGGCAAACACTGGAGCTGGAAACTGAGGTTTCTCTGCAGTGAGTAAGGGGGAAGAGGCATTTTCCGTTTCTCCTCCCACTGTGAAGGCCAGAAAAAGGACTGAAGGGGTGATATGGTAGAGATGATGATGGGTAATGTTGCCTGTTGTTGGTTAGTAGGTTTGAAGAGGTGATATTTCAGAAGGAAATTAGAGATTTGGGATGTGAAGGACATTTAAAAAATAAGAGAGGAGAACAAACTCTTCTGTAGTCCAGGTACTTTACGTCATATGAAAGGGCATAAAGATGCCAGCAAAAAGGTCAGAACAGTGTAAAAGGGAACTAAAAGTCAGAATTTCTTACTGGAGAAATGACAGAAGTCAACCTTAAAAACTGCTTGTTGGATTTGGGTATAGCAGATGCAGCAACTATGGAAAGGAGAAGTAGGGCTGCAACATGTAATGTGGGAAGACTGGCAACAGCATCCTGGGTGGGGATATCTGGGATGTGCCCTCTGTGTCAGAATCACAAATGAGGAACGAGTTGAGAGCTTGTGGGTTAGAATTAAGGGACAGGCTCACACAGGTGACATTACGGTGGGTGTGTACTACAGGCCATCTGACCAGGAGGAGGAAATTGATGAGGCCTTCTACAGGCAGCTACAAGCAGGCTCACAATCACAGGCCCTGGTTCTCATGGGGGACTTCAACCACCCTGACATCAGCTGGGAAGACCATACAGCTAGGCAGGCGCAATCCAGGAGGTTCCTACAGAGCATCGATGATAACCCTCTTGTGG
>Ga0065711_1041042_pt1 | contig 16456 bp, 15 predicted proteins | sample Hoacrofraction12_FD_59098 | JGI IMG/M metagenome (GOLD analysis project Ga0065711, IMG submission 59098) | Hoatzin crop microbial communities from Cojedes, Venezuela - Epithelial fraction 12 v2 (version 2) | ecosystem: Host-associated > Birds > Digestive system > Esophagus > Crop | place... | reverse complement strand
CCTGGGGCTGTGCGGCGGGCTGCTGGCGCTGCTGGGCGCCGTGCTGTTCCGCGCCTACGCCCTGCGCGCCCCGGCCATCCCCCGGCTGTGGGCGCGGAGAGGCGGCACCGCCGCCTTCAGCGCCGGCGAGAGGCTGGAGCTCAAGGAGGCGCTGCGAGGTGAGGGGGCCCGGCGGGGCCTCCCCGGGGCCTGCAGCCGCTGTGCCCCCCTCCAACCCCGGCTCGGGGCATCTTGCCGGCCCGCTGTTTGGCGGCTGGGGCCTCCCTAGCTCGCCCCGGGGCCGCGGGGAGAGGCTGGCGTCAAGCGCCGGCTGCGGGGCACGGGCGGGAAGGGGGCAGCGAGGGAGAGGGACGCTGCCTGGGGTGGAGACCGGGCAACGGGCACAAACTGAAGCAGAGGAAGCTCCAGCTGAAGATGAGGAAGAACTTCTTCCCTCTGAGGGTGACGGAGCCCTGGCCCAGGCTGCCCAGGGTGGCTGTGGAGTCTCCTTCTCTGGAGATATTCCAGCCCCGCCTGGCCGCGGTTCTGTGCAGCCTGCTCTGGGTGACCCTGCTTGGGCAGGGGGTTGGACTGGGTGACCCACAGAGGTCCCTGCCACCCCCTGCCATGCTGGGATTCTGCGATTGGCTCTCTTGAAGCCAGCTTGCTTCCTGGGCTGATTTTCTTCAGCCTTTCTCTCTGATACACACAGAATGCTCCGGGCAGCCTGTGACTGCGTTTGCCAGGCATCTCTGTCCACTGGATGAATCGTCGTTGGGTTTTTTTTTTCTTTAAAACTTTCTTGCTGGCTGCGCCCTTGCACGCTGCTTTGCTGCGGGCAGTCTGTCCACAGCAAGTCGTGGTGTGTTTGCACTCTCTGACACAGGCTTCTGCGCAAGACTCAGAGGATGTTCGGGTCTCATGAGGGTTGGCAGTTTGCGGGAAGCCACACTCTGGCATGAAGCAATGGTCCTTGTCTGTTCGAGTAGGGGTTGGGTTCCGTAAATCTTGTGCGTTGTTGGTTTGGAAGATTTATTGCCTAGAAAATTCTGTTTATGTACTTTTTTAAAGGGAAAATGCTAGTTATATTTCTTCTTGAGTAACGTGACCTTTAAAAGAATCTGTGCGCTCACTTGACAGATGCCCTTAGGAAAGGCAGCTGTCATTGGGACAAAGTTGTGTCCGTGTTTTGCATGACAGTGACTCAGTGTTGGAGAGCAGCCTTGTCTGGCCCTGTTTAAATGACAGAGCAGTCTAGAAGGACCAACAAAAGACCTGTCTGTCTATACATCTTTAAGGGTTGGAGCAGTACGAAAGCAGGTGCTAGAGCAATCTTATCATTGCAACCTGACTTACTGTTGAAAAAGAACCTTGAACTGCCAGCTAAGCTGCCTGCTTAGCTGCTGGAATAGTTTATGACTATGAGGAATCACTTCACCCTAGCAAAATGCAGCTGCTTCTGGGCAGTAGCGTTTCTAACAACATCATTCAACACTCTAGGATGAAAAATGGAGTTGGAGTATCTAGAGAAATACCTTGCCTGAAACCAGAAGAAAATCCCGGTGTGCTGCACGTGCACAACTTAGCTGAAGTACACCAGTCGTTTTTGATAGTGGCAGCTCTTACTGTCCTGTGAAGTAGTCTAAAAAAGTCTGGGAAGTATTCAGAAACATGAAGATTACTTTTTCTGTTGAAATGCGATTCAAGTATTGTTAGACTAATTTCTATGTCAATGATTTCTGTTTTGTATTTCATTGAAGGTGCTATTAAAATCCCAACAGTTTCCATATCTCCAGAGGACTTGAATACAACTGCCATGGCAGAATTTGGGAATTACATTCAGAAAGGTATTAAACTTTCGTTCTCAGCAATCTCTGCTGCTCAGTTGTATTTTCATAAACAAATTGAGGAGAGTATATATGGTTTTTGCATATAATGGAACAGATTTTTACTTTTTTCCTCAAGAAAGGACTGACAAAAATGGTATGCATAGGTCACCTCTGCAACAGTGTGCTTTGGTGTAGCAACGGCCTAAGCTAGAAGAGAGGAGACTCAAATGTCTTTTTGCAATGGTGGTTTTTGGTCCTTGAGATGGTTAAATGACTTTGTAATTTAAAAAAAAAAAGAAGAGGGGAAGACTGCTTTTTAGCAGTCCAGTCATTGCTACCTGCGAAACGGCTGCAGCACTGGTGCATAACAGTTCCTGCTTTTGCTTAGGAAAGTGTTAAACACAAAGTGAGATGGATTGGTAGAAGTGTGAGACCGAAGCTGCAGATCTGCTCCCTGAAGCAAATTTGTTGTGATCAGTCTTATTTACAGTGCTCCCCGTGAGGCTAAGTAGATGACTACTCTGTGGAGTATGTAGTGATAAAATTGGGCATTATTGTTAATTTTTCATGTGTTTTTAATTTTTTTCTTAACAGTCTTCCCGGCTGTATTTTCTTCAAAGTTCATTGAACATGAAATTGTTGGGAAATACAGCCATCTCTTTACTGTTCAGGGTTCTAACCCTGAAATGATGCCCTACATGCTGCTTGCACACATGGATGTTGTGCCTGCTCCCCCAGAGGGCTGGGATTTCCCTCCTTTCTCAGCTGCAGAGCATGAAGGTTTCATCTATGGACGAGGAACGCTGGATAACAAAAATTCTGCCATAGTACGTTGTGTTGGTAATATCATTTCAGAGAGATACAAAGCCTGAAAAAGGCAGACTGGGGGAATCTGTTCTCTTGAAATTACTGTATTGTCTCTCTTGCTCCTCTGTGAATGCAGGACTTTAATGATCAGTTCCTAAGCCCTGCAGTTTTCTCCCAGCTTTTGCTAGAGATGGAGTGGTCATTTATTGCTGAAGAAAACAGAGTTAAAGCTTTTAGAAGATACAGAAAAACATATTCACAGATGCAGATGTATTTGGTTAAATGGCATATTTAAATTTAGTGTCAAATGCTGTGTTTGAAATCAGGGATAGAGTTTATTCTTTTTCCCAGGTGTCATATGGGTATTCAAAGCCAAACTTGGCCCTTTGAAAAGGCTTGGATTTCAAAATAAACAATGTTTATTTAGTGTTATAGTCAAATAACCTTGCGTCTTGTATTATCTAGTCTGTGGCAGAACAAAGAGCTGTTCTACTAAGTACATTTGGGAGGAATGAAGTACAAAAAAGACTGATCTGTGGATTTCTCGTTTGGGAAAAGGTTGATGGAAAATTTAATAAGGAAAACAGTCCTTTGTGAGTTGCAAAGATTACTTCCATGACAGCCTTGTATTTAAATTTAAACAGGTTTAGCAGACCAGTGTCACAGATGCTGTGGCTGCTTCTTGCAGCATAGGCCGTACTCCTAGAAAGTTTCTTCAAGGTGTGTAATCATCAATTTCAAAGCCTTGCAACTTAAAACTTTGTTTTGATGCTTCCTTCTACTGTGAGCTGGCACAAGTAACACCACAAATAGACAATAAAAATCAGCAATTTCAGTGCACACGGCAAAAATGGGTGCTGACAAGGTAGAGGTGATACAATTTCTGCTGAAATGTAAAAAATTAACTAGCTTGAATTGAAAAAAAATGGGCGAGAGGGAATAGTACAGCAAATGGTAGATTTTATTTCTCATTCTTCATCCTGAGTTTCTTGTTCTTCTGTCTTCTTAGCACTTTCTGTGCAAAATACACCATCGTTACAATAAATGGGTTTGGTGGCTCGAGTCAGAGCCAAGCTGTGTGTAGGGTAGGCAGTTTAAAGGAACAGTGAATTCCTTGGGTAATTATAACTCTGTCGTGCTTCCCGTGTGGTGCTTCACTGACTTCCTCAGTAGCAAGAACAAGCCTACACTGTACTTTGTGTATGTACGCTGACACTGTGTAGCACACTAAATCTTAAGCTTATTATTGATCAAGAGCATTGCAGTGTGTTTTCCAGAGAATGTGAATGTCATCAGTAGGAGTTGTAGAAACAAAAGCTCAACTGTGCACAGGACAAAGTCTTCTTAAGGGCTGTAAATGCATCTTACTTCTTTTACGTTTATTATCCTTACCAACACACAAGGATAGTACAATACATTCTGCTTTTTTTTCTGCAGGGTATTCTGCAAGCGCTAGAATTTTTGCTGAGAAGAAATTACAGACCCCGCAGATCTTTCTGTATTGGCATTGGACATGATGAAGAGGTATTTCCTTTCATTTCATCAAAACAATTAGTTTGCATTTTCATGTATGTAACAAGGCTTAATTTTTAAACATTGTTTAGCTAGAAAGTCTTCCCTGTTTTTCTTTGTTATGTGGGTAGATACTGTGTCAGGCACGTGGTCATAGTTATATGTTGATTGGCTTTAAGTGATGTTGACAAAGTGTTTGGTGTGATGAGCAAAGAGAAAAGAAAGCAGTAGAATGTTCTTGCAAATTCTTTTCTGCATGGATGGTGCACTAGGAGTCACATTTTGGAGTATATATGATACATGAAAAGCTGACCTAAGATTTACATGGTTGTTGTGAATGATCAGTGAACTGTACAAGGAGACAGATGAGGTGGTTTTGTTTATTCATTTTTCAAAATACAAAGACAATGAATTGTTAGTAGTTATAATGAATACCTCTTTAAAATGACTAATTAGTCTGTGGAGCTTACAGCTCTGAGACATCATTGTGTTCAAGAACTAGTAGAATTCAAAGCCACATGCAGTGGCTTGTGAATGAGAGCATTGCTCAGTGTGGATCTAATTCATCTGTTACTAGACTGTTAACAATCTCATATTAATTTTGGTAGGAAGAATCTTTCACTGACGAGTTGCTCTAGAGCTGTGCATTAGGAGATGTCTTGAATTCTTTGCACTGTAGCACTGGTCACTGTCAACAGCAAGATGTTTTCTGGTTTTCTTCCCAATGGTGTGGCTTGATCTGACCAGTTTCACTGACTGGATTCTCACAGGTGTCTGGTCATAAGGGAGCAAAGAAGATTGCAGCTCTGTTGGAAGCTAGAGGAGTGAAACTCTCCTTCTTGCTAGATGAGGGGAGCGCAGTACTAGATGGCATCATTGCAGGAGTGGAGAAGCCAGTAGCTGTGTAAGTAAGAGAGAACACAGTTGACCATGATGAGTGATCCATTTTCAGTAATTAATTTGTGAGAAGTGACCTTGCTAATGTCAATGAAATATGTTTTCAAGGCATGTGGCGGTGTTCATGTTGCTAAAGCTACAGCAGTGGCACAAAGTGCAAGCAAAGGACCTTCAGCATTTGCTTGCTGTCCACTACAGCTATGCTGACAGAAGCAGAATGTTCCACTTAATGAGGGCAAGCATGTTAATTGCAAGCTGTAGAGTCTGCTCTGGAGAAGCAGCCGAGATGTCGGTTCTCCAAACATTTAAAGATTGTGTTAAGGATTTGTTGTTGCTGCTTCTTTGGTGTTTTTTATGATACTAAAAATAGGCAGAGTACTTCTTTTTGCCTATAGTCTGTGCATGTGTGTTTGGAGTCACATTAATCATTTATTTCTTTATCATTGACCAGAATTGCTATCACAGAAAAGGGTTCGATAACACTGAACTTCACAGTGGAACAAGAGCCGGGACATTCATCCTTTCCTCCTAAGGAGACAAGTATTGGCATTCTTGCAGCAGCGATGTCCAGGTGAGAGCTTCTCTGTCAGGTAACATTGAAGAGAGTCGAGCAAATTCCGAACTCACTGCTATGTGACTTTCTTTTTTAATATTTGCATTTAGAGTATTTTGCAAATTCCTGAGACATATTTGAAATTGAACTTTGTAGGTCACTTTGAAGGGCAGAAATGCAATCTGCAGTCAAGGGACAATTGCCAGAAGTCTGGAGTGTCTTTTCACTTCAGCTGTTCCTAGTGTCAGTTGATTCTTTAAAACCAAGACAATTGATGCCTCGTGATATCTATCATAATTTACTCTGTAGGGATAGATATCGCTTTGGGCTGCAGAATTTCTCTGGAATTTATCGTTGCACATACCTGCTACCTCTAGCTGGTAATTATCCAAGCCAATAAATGTGGTGTAAAGTCAGAATGTGACTGGGTAACTCATCTCATTCTGTGTCTGTGTGGATACCAAATTGGCCAATAAATACTTATTTTAGAAAAACTTTATATGTCCAGATATGGTGGAATTTGATATTTTTCTAGATTTCCAGGTATTCATTATAAGAGTCAGGCTTCTGGATTTTTTCAGCTGTTCTTGAAAGTCTTTGCATGTGACTGGAATGCTCAGAAATCTGGCGTGGAGGTGTGCTCGCAGATTTACTTACCAGGAGAGGACAGTGTGATTGTATCTCAAATACATGGATACATTTCACAAATCAAATTCCTATCAACCTGCTGGAGCAATAATAGCCAGAGATTTTTTTTTACATTTCAAACGTTGATTTGCTTTGCCGTAGACTGGAGCAGAATCCCTTGCGCAATCTGTTTGGCCATGGGCCAGAACTCATGACTATGGAGTACCTTGCATCAGAGGTGAGAAAAGAACTATCATATCATTCTCAGATTTTCACAGTAATAAGTGAAGAGTAACCTAGCATATGAACTTAGAACATAGTTGCATAGTTCCTGGAAAGGAGAAGGCCTAAGCTGGCCTTTCTCCCATGTGGTTGCTTCTGCTGTAATTGTTTCAGCTGTAGCCAGGTGACTCCACTGCCTTGAAAACTAGAAATTTTCTCATTCGTGGTTTTGTTTTTTCCACTTAGTTCAGGTTTCCTCTCAATCTCATCATGAGCAATCTGTGGCTGTTTTCACCTGTTGTCAGCAGGTAAGAAAATATGTCCTTGATGAACATTGCCAGCCTGTCACCCTTAAAAGATGAAGACCACTAGCCATTTCTGTTCTTCCCAGGAAACCGGTTATACCATTTCATAGTTCAGACAGTGTCAGTGCTTTAGCGTTAATAACCACTTTGTTAATTGAATACGCCTCATTCAGCTTATTGCCTGTGTGATTGTGGTGCTTATGTTTTATGGCTATTAAATTTCTTTGAAAATTTTTTTTCTTTACTTTTTTGTAAGGGTTCTCTCCTGGAAACCTTCCACCAATGCCTTGATTCGAACTACAACAGCAGTCACGATGTTCAATGCAGGAATCAAGGTAGTTTCACTTTTATTTTTCTCCATGAAGTGTGACGAGACCATTAGGACATTTGGTTTCCACCTGTTTTTATATCCAATTATAAAATCAGTACTGGACCTGGTGTTAGACCCTGTGTGGTGTCACCACCAGTCTCATTTTTACTTTAGATGTGGCTTGGATTTAGCTACATTTGAAAATTACATCTGATCTCTGTCACAAAAAGACCTCTGTAAACCCCTGTTAAGATTGTTTACATTTTAGGATGGACAAGAAAGAGTGTTTTCTATGTAATAATACAAAGTGTTGGTGACAGTATTTGAAACTGTCACATCCATAAATGCTTCCCTAGCCCAGGCGGGATCTTGTGTTTGTGAGCACGGGGCTGGCGTTTACCTTCGGGTAGGGTTAGTGTGCACCTTGGACGGAGAGATAACAGGTTCTGACTGCTGCAGCCAGGTCTTGCCCTGATAAGGAGGTGTAGCCATCCAAAAGTACTGTAGCCCTGGAAAATAAACAGGCTATTTGGTGTGTCCCTGAAAAAATCTGTTACTGAAAAGCATCACTGGACAAGAAAACAAGGTACAGTGGCTGAACAGTGACACTGAGTGGCCAGGAGAGAAGTGGCACCCTAGTTTCTTGTTTTTTTTCTAAAGGTTATACCTTTTTTGTTTAACAAAATTATAAGTATTCGTTCTGAAGAGTTATGTGTCTTCAGTAACATCGTTTGTTAAGCAATTTACATGTCTCATACTTGGAGAAAAGTAATACAACAATTAGGTAAAAATACTGCTTAGAAAAACGAACACAAACTTCAGAATTTCACAATATGAAGTTTCTGAAGGAAGTGGGCGTATCTCGGGAGGAAAACTTCTATGTAGCAGCTAACTTCATTTTGGTTGAATCGATGAATATCTGTTTGTGTGGTTATCTGCACTAGAGGTGAGATTTACAGTGTTTTAACACAGAGTACAGAAAGAGATATGACATTCATGGTACTGGAACCAGAGTGAAGCATAAGTCTGAGGCCTGGAGTTGTATGAGCAGTTTCTCAGTTTGCAGTTGACATTTTAATCTGTTTCTGTTTTTGTTTGGGTCTTTGTTTTTTCTAGATAAATGTCATCCCATCTTCTGCAAAAGCCACCGTGAACTTCCGGATCCACTCGGCAGAGAAGGCCGCGGAGGTACTGGCTGTACCCCAGCTGCGGGGCTGTTCTCCATCCCTTTTCGAGCAGAGCAGCACTTGGCCATTTGTGGCAGCAGATCTGTTCTATAAGAACACTCTTTTCATCTCTTCCTGTGTTCATACAAGCAGTGAAGGGAAAGATTTGGAAATTGGAGGCTGTCAGAAACGCAGCTTATCAAATGTCTTTTCTCATCATCTGAGATAGTAAACAACATACTTTGCAACCTATGGCTTCTGAATGTGGAGCAGAGCAGGAGGCAGGCCAAACTCGGAAGCGTGCCTTGCAGTTATGTCGAGCAGCTTTCAGAAGTCTTTTTGTACCAAAGATCACATGGATCATACGTGATTGTGGAATGGAAGTGTTAAGGTTTGTGACCTGTGAGAATATGGGAGTCTTGCACACCTCAGTAGGTGTGGCATGCCTGTCCAGCCAAGGACAGCTGTGAAACATGGTCAGTAAATAGTATCTTCCCTTCCCAAACCCCTGATGAAAATTTACCTTTCTGGAAGTTTTTTCTGGATTGCTTGCTTGGATGACCCAGCTACCAAGTAGCAGCAGGCTGACCGCCTGCCTTTCAGGACTGAAGCAGTTCAGGAATACTTTGAAACAGTGATGGGCATCTGATTGCACTAGCGGAAAAAAATCCACATTTAAGTATCAGCCATCCGCTGAGTAAGAGAAAGAGAGATTGCCACACGTTTCAGTCCTAACTATGCATCTGTATTTGAAGCCACAATTGGCAGTTCACAGACAAACGTTTTCTGGGAAGTGGAACATTTGCTGACATCCAGAAGGGATGGTCTCTGATTTCTTCTGCTTATTTCATCTCTGTGGTTTACCCATAGGTGCTAGACATAGTTAGAAAGACTATTGCTGATGACAGAGTGAAGATTGATGTTGTAGACGCCTTTGACCCGCTCCCCATCAGTCCGTGGGATGATCAGACATTTGGAGTCCATATTTTTCAAAGAACTGTTCTGGATACTTTCCCAGATGTTGACAGTGTAGTCCCAGGTAACAGCAAGCACGTGATGATTATTGTTTCCTCTCCAGCTTCCACCCTGCTTTTCTCTCCCCCATCCTCCCATATTGACTTGTTTCCATTTTCTGTGTATTTCTCCACCCCAGCTGTTAACTGCTGGAAACAGCTGTTTTTTCCTCTTTTTATTTGGTTCCCTCTTTATGTTTTAAAAGTTTTAATGTTATTTTTTAGTGGTGGAAGTAAAAAGGCAAACAGGAAACTGACAGAAACAATGAGTCTTTAATTTGACTCTGTACATACAAAGGAATCTCTTCAGGGAAGAAAGGAATTGTGAGGGAGAGTAAGAGGTCTTCTTGCTGTAGCTCTTCTTTTATTGTTTTCATAGCTGGCAAAGCCATTCTTGCTTTTCTGTATTGTTCCTTATGATCCCAGCCCCTTCCCTTTCTCGCAGCTCCTTCCTAGTTCTGTACTGTATGTGGACTGCAGTTTGAAGCTTAAGCTTTTGTGGAGGCTGAGTATCATGGCTGTCGTACAATTATTGAATTGCATGTTCAGTTTCTTCTGTTCATGAAGGAGAGCATATTCTTCTTCCAGGAGGTACCGAAAAATCATTTCCAATGATTCTGCTTTTGGTGTAGCTAGAAGTCGTATAGAACTCTTCTATCAGTTGCCTTGCCTTTCTTCTGGGAAAAGCGTGGGTCGTTAAATCGCTGCTGTCATGCAGAGTAAACCTGAGGTTTGTTTTCCAGGCACGTGTCTTGGAAACACGGACAGCAGGCATTTCACTAACGTCACAAATGCCATTTACCGATTTAACCCACTGCTCCTGAGATCAGATGATCTTCCCAGGTACCGTATTCTGTCTGCATGTGGGCAGCTGTTTGGGGTGGGGACTAGTGAAAGAGAAAATCGATACGTGTTAGGCAGAAGAAGGAAACCCAACCTTGTATACCTTGGCATGGTGATGTTGTGGCCTCGCATTCTGTTAGGCCACCCATTTCCTGCAGATTTGGGTGCTGCTCAAATCAGGGATGGTAATTACACTGGGAGAGTGTTAGTCCTTACTCTTCTCTACTTCAAACGCAGAGAAGACCTCATTTAGGTGTCCCATTCGGTAGTACAGCAACGCTGTGAAGCTGACTGGATCCATGACAATGCAGCAGTGTGGAAGGTGGTGTTCTGGTAGTTGGCCTTGTTTAAGAGATTGACCTGTATGTCTGAACACATGCCACTTGGAATTTATTTGTTCCTTAAAGTTGGAAGTTAGGTTTCCTGGAGTAAAGTGATAACAAAGAACATCATCATGCAAGGGATCATTTATTTAGCGTGTACTAGATTTGTCATTTTATTGAGGTGCAGATGATACAGGAGTAGAGTGTTCTCACAGCTGTACAGGACAGTGACATAAATGGCAAGAAATGGGCAAAGAGCTGGAATAGTGGGGTTTTTTCTTTTCCACATACACCATCGACTTAGTTACTGTGCTCTGAGCCTTAGAATCAGTATATTTGACTGGCCTGCGGAACAGACATTGCAGTTACAGTGCAGTATTTGATGTATATCACTGTATTTTTTTTTTGTGCATTGCTTTATGAAGTAGACAGACAAGTGAGGTGCTGGGTATATGCATGTGAGTCTCAAACGCACACTGGAATGAAGAATGTTTTTCTTTTTCTTCCAGGATTCATGGGTTGAATGAGAGAATCTCAGTTGAGAATTACGAGAAGCAGGTCGAGTTCCTCTTTCAGCTGATTAAGAACTGTGATACTGACAAGCTTCCAGAGCCTCACGCAAACTCCCACGAGCTGTGAGAAGCACACCTGAGAAGAGCAGCTACTAAGGTGGACTCTGGGATGGCAGGGGTCTGGGCCATAAGATGCAGTTGTGCGTTTCGTATTGAGCTGTGTCTGGAATTTGGTTTTTGCATATTGTGGTTTACACACAGGTGGAAGAACGGCTGGTTGCTGCTTTAGGCAAATGTACAGTTTGCCAGAAAGTGATAAGAACTCGGACAAAGCACAAGTGACCCTGATTTCTGTTCCTCCCTGGTCTGCCGTGCAGCCATTGATCTGACAGCATTAATTTTTTCAGCGCTTTCTTTAAGCCCCTGAAAGTGGTCGTTACTTAAAAATCTAAGTTATAATCAGCAGTCACTCACCTATCAGTAAAAGAGGTGGATCCTCCTATGTGTGCTTTTGACAAACTCATTTTATACAGTTAATTGGTTTTTCACAGAAGAAGTGTCTGTCAAAAGCTCACGCGAGTTGTTTGTGACATGGTGTAGGTTTCAGGTAACTGGCAGAGTTGCACTGAGAGTTTGTTGCACTGCTGCTTGGCGTGGGCTCTTCCCCGAGGAGGTGCTCTCAACCAGCATCGATGGCACTCTCAGCCAGTGTCAGTGTTAACTTGGTACTGCTGAGTTCTCCCACGCATGCACTGATTTCTGACTCTATTTTGAAATACTGAGCTCTAGAAGTTCTGGCTTGGTTGTTTTAACTGACATTGCCCTGATCTTAGACCTGCTGAAAACTTCTCTTCCTGTCTTTTCACTGACTTTTTCTTTTCGCTCTTTGGTATGGCCCAGGATGTGTCGTGCAGCTGGGTGTCACAATAAGGAATTGCAGTTTTAAAAAAGGAACTAAATCAATATTGTCTGCTCGTACATATTCTCTTTTCACTGAATCAGTTTCTGTAGAGTATGTTTCTCTTTTGTTCCCCTGAGAACTGGATTGTGAAAGATGGTGAAGCCCTTCAGTTTCTTCCAGTTCAGTGGGAGCAGAGTCTCTGTGCCGTCCCTGCCTATGCAAGCAGTTTTCACTGCGCTGCAGAACTTCTGTTGATTCAGCTCTTTGGGAATCCTGGTGTGGATGGGTCATTGATGTTGACTCTGTTCTACCTTGTACTAGCATGCCTAGCTTTGTTAGCACTAAAGGGTTAAGCATTCTTTTGGCCTTGATAGTCTCTTTAGTTGGAGTTACTATTATTAATTAAAGAAAGAATGAAGAACCAGATGTTAGCCAAAGTGAAGACTGGGTGAAAACTGCTTTGTTGTGCTGACTTTCAGACTCTGTGCTGTAGGTACTAGAGCAACTCCCCCTGTTGCACTGTTGCAGAGGTGTGTGACTTTTTCAGAGTTTGAGTTACACACTGGCATGGGTGGTTGTTCTGCTCTAAATTCATACTGTAAAATGTGCTGGAATGTACAGGAAATACCCTGAAAAACAGTGATGGAACTGTAATTCCTATTCTTTCTGTTCACCATTCTCTATTTATTTGCAGTTTGATCTTATCAGTATGGCCAATGGGCTCAACCTGTATCAATCGACCTAATAATTCAAACCAGATAGGCATTTTCATCTAATAAAAAAAGGAATGCAGGTTCTTTTCTGATTATTATTTAGTCTTTTTATGTAACTGTATAATTGTTCTAGTGTAGAATCAGGTGTGGAAATGACTTCACTGCAAGTTACAAAGTTTCCATCAAAACAAATCCACATATTTTCCATCCTGCTTTAATCTTTACACCCTCCCTGGTGCTCCGCTTTCTGTACAAAATTAGCTAACCCTGTTTATGCATTATTTGGTAGTAAATAGCTTGCATCTTTTACGGTTTATTGCATTTTGTCTGTGTGCTGTAAAGTCATTAATTTGTTTATCCACATGCCTGTGGCTCTTTTGTGGAGGTGTCATTCCTCTTGCAAACTCCCGTTGCAGACACAGCAAAAGTGATGTGTCAGGGTACAGCACAGAATAAAATACGTCCCCGGGAGTGGGAGGTGGAAGACTGTTTTTAGTTGTTTTTTTTTTCTTTGCCAAGTCTCTATAAAGACGACTAAGTCTAAAGCCTTGACTTTGGCAGCATGGGGCCAATATGATTTAACATCTTCATTAATGACCTGGGTGATGGGACAGTGCGTCCTCAGCGAGTTTGCAGATGATGCCAAACTGTGAGGAATGGTTGACTCACCCGATGGTTGTGCTGCCATTCAGAGGGACCTCAACAGGCTGGAGAAATGGGAAGACAGGACCCTCATGAGATTCAGCAAAGGGAAATGCATAACCCCGTGCTGGGGACTGGCTGGCTGGAAAGCAGCTTCACAGGGAAGGATGTAGGGGTGCTGCTGGACAGGTTGAACATGAGCCAGTAGTGTGCCCTGGAGGCAGAGGAGGCCAACAGCATCCTGGGAGTAAAGATTAGATGACGTCCCGAGGTCCCTTCCAATCTCAACCATTCTGTGATTCTGTTGTAGGGTACAGATTGTGAAAATCATGACTTAGGTCATGCTGTTGTGCAGTGAAGGCTGCGTAGTGGTGTGGACGGAGGGATTCGTTGCCTATGGTAGTAGCAAATGGGTCCTAAAGACATAAAGCATCCTTTACATTTTGTAATCTCCTGTCCCCAACCAAAAATCACTCATCTCTGTTTTGGTGAGGATTGTTTCTTTAAAGGACATTCATCTGGAGATTCTTTTTGCTGCTGAAGGAGAAGTGAAGGGCAAACAGCTCTGGAAAAGCAGAGTTGCTTTTGGCAGGTACTGTGCAAGTGTGTGCCATGAGGTATCGCTAATGCAGCTTGTCGCAGAGCCTCATTAAGTGCTGCTCATCAGCCGCTGCTGAAATCATGCAGTGCCTCTGCATTGAGTAAATGTTCAACAGAGCTTTACTGCAACCTGAAGCCGCTAAACTGAGGTGCTTGAAACAGACCTATCTTGCAGGATCCAATGGTGAAAAAGCACATTACCCACCTCTGCCCATTTTTCTCCGGTCGCTTCTGATAATTGTCTGTGCTTTTTTCCATGCAGCAGCTTCGTATTCTAAAGTCTCCTGGTTTTATCAGATTAGCTGCCTTGTCGTGCTTATCTGGCACAATTCGGAAGGGTCGCTCAATGGTTTGGTATCTGCACACCTCTCCTGAAAGAACAGCTTGCTTTCCACCCTATTTCGTTGCTCCCATGATACGTTTTCAGAGAATGTCTCTCGTCTTGAGTAGTATTTGAAATCAAATCATAGTGTCATCATGTAAATAATAGCATAAGGATGATGTGCTGGCTTTTTCTGCTGAGATCGTATACAGCTTTGCATTGTGTGAGTAGTCACTTGATAATGCCAGGCACATCATGAAAACAGAGTAATAGCTCTGTGAGCTATTCTGTTTTCTTTTTTGTAATGAGTCACTGTGCTTTGAGCATGTAGAGCAATTACATCTGATTCACCAGAGAAGCAGCCTGATTTTCTGCTCTGAAGACACCTAACTTGGTGTCATACCTAATGGGGTGTTGGATGCTATTTGTATTAGTCCGATTGCAGTGCATTAACATGTTCCTGTGTTATATCCATAGCAACTTCCTTTTTTTCCGCTTCTTCGTAGCCAAGTCTACAAACCTGCCGTTCTTCCGACAACAGTTATTCGAAGTAACATGTCTGCAGTTGTCTGGCCGTAGCAGCTTGCTAGCTAGCAGACCAGCTGATTTAGGGTCGTTTGGACCTGCCACATGATGGAGAAAAGGTCACGTTCCACACCTGCATTTTCTAAAGAAAGCTCTGTTGCTGGCCTCTGTTTAAAAGGACTTGGTTTATTTTCAGCTGCGAGTGACTATGCAGAGTTCAGGCCCAGAGCTGGAGGAGAATGCAGGAACAAGATGTTTACAAAGTTGTTTCCTCCAGCCTTGCATTTGACAGTTGCATTCTTGGGTCCTCCTTTGCCATTTGGCTTGGTATTTCATGCAGCTGCTGAAATCCATTTTCTCAAGCGAGGAAGCTTTCACAGCACCCGCTCCGCTCAACCCCTTCCACCGAGCCCTGCTTTTGCCAATGCCATAGAGCAAGACATCCACTGAGGAATCTGGAGGCCGCTCAGCCATGGCCTGCAGTGTCCTTTGCCATTATAGAGAAGCAGTCTCCACCTCCAGCTCAGCCTCTGACCCTTAGTCCTGACCTTCAAGAGTCTTCATTACTGCCTGCTGCTGCCAGGTTGAACCCCGCATGAATTCTTGCCAGTGTGCTCAGTCCTCATCCGCAGCTGCCCTGCAGAGCTTGCTGGCACTCTGAAACTGTTACAGACAGGTTTGTCATTTTAGTCCCCAAATTCGGGCTCTCACAATAACCCTTTAAAGAAACTGTGCTGCCATGACCTGTGAGGTCTCTAGTACAGCATTGGTAGTTGCATGCCAACATCCCTCAGTGCCTGTAGCACTGAGGCCTAGAGGTGTGCAAAGTGCTGCCCAGGGAATTATTTTCCTTAACCGGACACAGAGCCTTCGCTGTGCTGTTATCAGAGTTGCCGTGCAGGGGGTTTGGCTCCACTTTCCGATTCCACAGCTTCCCAGGGTAGCAGGGGCGGCAGAGATAAAGAGCTCAGCGTGGTGGGGAAGGGAGTGCCCTGCTCCGCTCAGTGGAGATCGTTCTGGCTGATTCAAGAGCTGTGATGGTGGGCCCCAGAGGAAGCTGCAGTCAGTTCTCAGCAGGAAGGAAAATGACCATATGGAAGGGTGGTTAACGCGGGGGTTAGGGGACAAAGGGTAAATGCTCTTTGTCACTGATGGATTTACCTATGAATTGGTCAAGGCCTGGGCAGTGGGCTATGAGAAGCAACATGCAAGTCATGTAGCATATCCCAGGGAGCTTTTCATACCTCTTCTAGTTTGTATTTTTAATCCAACATAATTGTATGCTTTATTGTAGCCCTGGAAATACTGGGATCACTTGAACACTGTGCCTGATCTTGCACTAGAAAGGCAACCACATGGCAGGGCCTGGCTGCAGTTCAGTTATTTAACTGAGTAACCAAAAAAGCTCCTTCTCGTTCACAGCAGTAATCCTCGGCTCGGTGATTGCGCTGCCTGTGTGTCAATGCCAGGGCTCTCTGCGTGCTCTCTGTCCAGTTATGACAGCGACAACAGGTTATTTTCATGTTGTCTGTATGGTGAAGATGATTAGAGAAAGGTAGCAGTGGATTACCATCACAGATTGATCCAATGGCCAGAGTAAGGGATATGTGAGCTCCGCCAGAAAGCCCATAGGAGAAAACCTGAATGTTTTTTTCCAGATTCTAACTATTTTGGCTGTGCTGCAGCCACTGAGTCTGTCATGTGCGTATCTAAACTACCTTTACACTTACTTGCTCACCTACCGATCTTAGTCCAGCTTCAGTATAAGCCAGAGTTCAGCCTACCTGAGAAGCTGCATAAATACTCAGGAAGAATAATTACTGTTTGCCCTGGAGCACTTTTATCCTTCCAAGTA
>Ga0065711_1041041_pt1 | contig 16456 bp, 10 predicted proteins | sample Hoacrofraction12_FD_59098 | JGI IMG/M metagenome (GOLD analysis project Ga0065711, IMG submission 59098) | Hoatzin crop microbial communities from Cojedes, Venezuela - Epithelial fraction 12 v2 (version 2) | ecosystem: Host-associated > Birds > Digestive system > Esophagus > Crop | place... | reverse complement strand
TTTTTTTTTTTTTTTTTTTAATACAGTTAACTCAATATACAGCCTACTTTGAGAATATCACATTTAGGTAAATAATTCTTTCAAAAAAAAAAAAAAAAGCCTTGATCTCTCATTTACTCTCAGTGGAATGACAGGAAAAAGAATAAAAACCCAAACCAAATACTGAATAAACCAGGACCCTGAAGAGACACTCACAGCCAAATTCCAAGCGTACGAGTCCTCTCCAAGCTTCGCTCGCAGCAGGTCACAGAAGCACTTTTAGAAAATGCCAGCACAGCTTTAGGGACTGAGCTTTGCTGACAGTTACATCCTAGCCTGTCCTATTTCGTCGCAGAGAATGACAGCCTAAAACCTCTCTCAAGACCAAAAAGATTCAATGTAAAAGTTCAGTATCTTGCTTCTAAGCAACCAAAAATACTCAGCTTCCTTTGAGGAAGGAAACTAAAAGGCCTCTCTGACTGGGCAGCACTGCAGCCAAGGAATTGCCTGCCTTCCGTGAAAAATCTCAGGGCTGCCTAGACACTGTCAGGCTTTTTGGCAGAAGCGATTACCAATGCAAACATAAATCCTGAATTTAAAAAGCAAATTGCTACTCTTACTTCCCCCCTCCCCCTGTCTTCACTATCCAACTGAAACAGTTTTTATCACCCCCACATAAAAACATCCTAGTTGGTAGCTTTGGGAATCCATCTTGGACAATGCAGCTGAGTACTGTTGTATTTCACATCTAGTTCCTGCTGCATCTGTGCAACCCAGACCTTAGTATTTTCTGGTTATGAATAACCATATTAACCCTGGTTAATACATCCATTTCCATTCTCTGAATTAAATGTGTTTGCACAAGTGACAGTGATTGGAGGAGGCAAACAATTCTTGTGTGTGCAAAGGAAGGCAGTCCACATTTCATATGCATCTCAATGGTGTTTACTTTGCAGATACTGCCACAAATGCAGTGTCTGGAAAACTTCTCAGTACCTACATGCCACATGCATGGCAGTGTCAGTGGTTTTTATTAAAATCCCAAGCATCAGAGAGCTAGTTAATCTTCACTACACAACTTCAAGACTGACCACAACTAGCCATAAGCAAGGTAATTTATTTTTGTCCATTGCATTTCTTTAACGGAACAGGAGAAAACAGTAGTGAGCCTGAGAAGTTAAAACAGAACTGGAGTGATCACAAGCTGTTGGCCCCTTGCACCAAATGTTTTAACTGTCCTTGTCAAAAAATCACATGAAGTTCCACTGAAAACTCCTCTCTGCAATAAAAGCACAGGGACAGCACAAGCCTTAATGTAAGTTAGAAGCATCTGAAGTTTATTCACCTGGAATAGCTGTTAACCTGCTGTGATCTCGACACATTTATGTTGTTGAGCTCTGGTACATTCAAGCTGGTGGTCGTGTGTTTACTGTGACAGTAAGATTGATGCGCTTTATTTGATATTACTCCGTTGCTGCAACTACTTTCAAACCCTGAAAGAAAGTTTTAATAATTGTAATAATCTACAAACTTGTCTGTAAGTACTGATTTACAGAAGTAAAATAAGCATAGCTTAATTGTTGTTGGTCAGTAAACGCCTGATTTGCCAAACAAACGAACCCAAACACTTAGCCTCCACGTTTCAGGTTTTTGAACCTTTAAGGCTTCTACAGTGCAGCAGTTAAACATTATTTAACAGGTACCAACACACACATGAAAAGGTTTTTCAGTTGCACTAATACACCAGTAAAACAGAAAACCACGTTAAAAGTAGAATAATTGCTTAGAACTGAATCATTGTTTCTGAAAGATCTGAAAAACTTCTCTAGGCCACTGTAATCATTATGAATGGAAGCAGACATACATCTTACTCATTCCCAATCACATAATTCTCTTGACAGATATGCAGTAAAATACAGCACTGAAAATACTTTACACGTTGCTACACTTAAATACAACCTCCCTCCTTCCCCATATAATTATTTCTGTTGTTAATATTGTATTTTGCTAAATAAAATTACGCCATACTGTGAAATTATGATGTCTGGCTAAAATCTCTTCTGACCCTTCTAAAATATAATCAAAGAAACTACTACTTGAAGCAAACATGTAATTGCCAGTTCTATGAAGCCCAAAAGCAGGAGCTCCCCAGTATCTTCGAATACAGAAACAGGTCATGGGAAGGGTTCATTATAAATAAAACACTTTCTGCCACTCAGGAAATCCCAAACCTCAATTCTAATAATACACTCATCAACTTGCTTATTAAGTGGTCCCTCTATTTTCAAAACTAGAAAGTTAGAAGTACTTTCTACAGCGCATCCCCATAACCACCTGAAGAACACACAGAAAATCCGAGCAGCCCTCCACTCACACACGTGACAGCACAGTCTTGACCCAGAGGGGAGAACAGCAGAGCTGCTGCCTGCCCAAGGGGGAGGTATCCTGGTGGCCAGGCTACACTGGCTTCCCACTCAATCCCACAGAGAGAAAAACAAGTAAGAAGTCCCCAGTCAGCTTCAGTTTGGATTTAAGAATGAAACAGAACTGAAAGTTGACAGCCTCTGTCTGCTACCAAGAGAGTCTTGGGTTCAGAGACGACACATGCACGTACCATTGTAGCACGCCCGACCTCTTCTCTGCAGGGCTGCTCTGGAAGGCACAGCGATCTGTCCACAGCTATGGGGCAGCCTGGAACACTCACGGCCTCCCACTGAAGCTGTCCCACCACCTAGATGCGCTCAGAACCATTTCAACTGTGCAGACTGAAATTTGGCTGCCAGCAGAAAGTCTCTTACCTAACTCCACCACCCAGCTCCTGGTATTTCCTACACAAGAGCAGCTGTTCCTGCTATTCCATGAGCACCATAGGAAATGGATCGTATACACCACTTACTGGACTTCAACCACCTTGCCCAGGCCGTAAATTATCACCAAAAGGGCAACAGCAATTCGCACCAGAACCTTCCACTTCCTGGAAGCAAGCATTTCTTAGAAGTCAGTGACAACCTACTTTGGAAACCCTTAGCAAAAGCAAGAGCACGTGCAAAAAAGATTTGATTCTATTTATACACTTTCCATTTCCCCAATGACTGAGAAGCACATACTCCAGTCATTAAAACTATACTTCTGTACAAAGCATTCAGTATCAACTCTTAAGTAAAGCAAAGTGTCAGTCTGCAAGTATCTGTAACTTCTCCCGACACTGAATTGTAAAAAAATAAAACCAAACAAAACCAAAACCCAACCCCACGTACATGGTGTATCCCCAGATCTAAGCGGTATATCTTCCACATCAACTTACCAGAAAAGTGTGTGCTGCTCCCTTTGCCTGTTGCCAAGTTGTGAATATTCATTCCATGGCTGGGACTCATGCTAGGACTACTGAATGATCGTGGGCTAACAGGGTAACTGTCTTGAGATTTTGGACTGTGGCCTCCCAAACACCGCACTTCACTGTCTGTACCATTCACCATCTCTATAAACTGGCGCACCCTAAACAAAAGGCAAAAAAGTTAAGCTAATAAAACAATTAACACACTTCCATTTACCAATGATAGCAATGATTTAATTTTACTGTTACATATACAAAAAGCCTGCCTCAACAAAATGCTGGATGTCAGTAACCCAGTCATCAGTGAGCTTTGGAGTATTCAGCCGAAAATACACAATTACAAAATTTGTGACAGAGGAGAACCGGAATATTATCCTTCGAGGACAGACTTTGGCAATAAGTCCTCAAAGTTCAGAAAACTAAACTGTATTTTCTTGGTTTAACTGTTTTCTGTTATTGGCAGGGGCAAGGTTCTTTCCTGAGAAGGACATGTCGTTACGTTGTCATGCCTGTCATTTCTCTCAAAATAAATGAGAGCATAGTTTGATCCTCTGGAACAGCAAGCATTAAATGGTAACTTCTAATATTAAACATTTGCACTAGAAAACAGTTTGAAAAGCAAGCTCATATACAAACCTTCCCTTTAGAGGCTGTTGCTCTTTGGCAATTTTATTCTAGACAAGGAGGTTTTACTACGGACTGTAAGGAAGCTCAAAACTACTGCTTCATGTTTTAGGCTTGGACAGCCTCAATAGAAATGGCAAAATTTAGAAAGACAGGTTGAGAACAAGGTATCATAGATTGACGTTACTGAGTGAAGTCTTTCACCAAAACGTTCGCGTTTTGTGAATTCTGTGACAAGTCTCCAGTACTGTCATGTGACTTCTGTCTGGCACTTGAGCATGCCAGACTTCAAAAACATTCCAAGTCACTTAGCTGAACACATAAATTGAAGTGCTTTGTTCTTACAGGAGGTAACAGATTTTTTCCGCATTCAAAGACTACAACGTGATACAAAGTTCTGGAGGATCAGTGCAGCTGGCAAGTAAAAACGCCAGAACGAAGGTGACTGTTGTGTGCCTGGGAAGCCAAGAGAACTCTTTGGGATTACCGAATTTCCACAGTAGTAGCCAGAGGTTTCGAGTAAAGTGACACGGAGTCAAACAGCTCATTTGAACTGGTCTTTAAAGTCAGTCACCCATTTGGAGGAACAGATAAACACTTCACCTTCTTGAATATGATACTGTATCAGTTTGCATGTTAAGTTTTACTTGACACCCGATTTGAATAAACTTTGAGCAATTACAAAACTTAGCTCTAGAGAACAGTCTACAGTGAGATGTGAATTATGCTGCAAAACAGGACCTTGATGACAAAATCTAGTTAAACATGTAGCAAATAACATAGCATTAAAAAAGTGAACTATACACATTTTCTAAAAAATGCTGCTTAACTTCGTTTAAATTTCTGTGAAAGCTTTAAATGAGTAACTGTCTTGTCTCAGAAGGTACTGTGTCATCTATAAACACACATCTGTATAATTTGAAGACTCACTTTAATGCAAATAAGAGATTAGGATTTCTTTCTAGTAAACTTGGATACAACTGTTGTGTTGTTTCAATGGCTTCTCCCATTCTTCCTGCTAAAACCAATTTCTGAATTCCTGTTCACCAAAAAACAAATAAGAGATTAGGATTTTTCTCTCGTAAACTTGGATACAGCTGTTATGTTGTTTCAATGGGTTCTCCATTCATCCTGCCAAAACCAATTTCTGAATTTCTGTTCACCAAAACCAACATCAGTTAAATGGACAGCTTATGGATTAATACATGTAAATTAACGATTAAAAGACACCGCAACCATCAATCAACAGGTTTTTTTCCTCTTGCAAAAAAATAATGTAAAGAAAGATCACGCTTCCTTAAAATGTTCCACAGGAAGATTTAAGAACGGCACTTCAACTACATATATCTAAATGAGTACTCGGTATTTTTATTTATTGGCAGCATACAACTACTTTGTACTCAGATTGCTCATTTAGAGCTGGATTAAGATTGCAGACGCTCTTCTGCAATTTATTTCTCATTTTCATACCTTTAGAAATAAACACATACTACACTAATGTAACCCAAAACCATCCAAACTGCATCCCACCTCCCGCAGGTTCAATTGGGACTGAGAACAACCAAAGTTAGTCTCTCTCACCTACACCACCAGTTGTTGGTGACTGTAACCTTCCAGCCAGGTTACAGTTGACTACACCTTTCCACAACAGTCCCTGCTTCATTGAGGTTTCTGTTGCTGTAACCTGGCACAAGTCTCCCAACAGTCTCACATCTCTATCCACCAGCAGAGACACTGATCCAAATGAAAAACAGCCCAATGAATCGGTTATTTTTCAACCGGAGCAGTTTCCCCGTGTGGTACACCATGCAGCCACCCAGACGCTTGTGTGCATACAGCAGGGATTTAAACAAACGGGGAAGGCATGGTTCAATCAGGCTGCCAAACAGCACTGCCACAGCAAGTTAGAAGTGAACCGCTGTTAGTTCTTGTTGTCCTCTTCCCCCTCGCATCTGTAAGCAGGAAAACTCAAATTTGCTTTAACTTAGAAAGCGTTCTCTAAACTCTACCCCTTTTCACAGTTGAGATGAAAGTCTAAACGTTTGTCAAGATTAAGTTTTATATTCCTGTTTGTGACTGACCATTAGCTTTCACAAACACTCGTTTAGCGACATCACCCACATTTGTTTAAGACAGATCACGACTTTCCATCCAAGAGAAAGGCGACGGGTAATTCACCACATTCCGCCACATCAAACACGTTCCAAAGCATTAGTGCGGAAGTTCATCTTAACCAGCTGCTCACACGTATGAACTTTACATGACAGCGAGGAACTGCACTATGGAGTAGCGCTGAAAGGAAATCTAGGATGCTGCTTAAGAGATAGTCTTATGCAATATTTGTTTCATGGAGGAAAAAAAGGATGTAACATGCTTTCCAGGCTTACTTTGTCTGTTTTTAATGGAAGCTAATTCTTCTAGCACAGTCTGGTCTGTGGATCTGGCGAATGCCTCTGCTGTTGCACAGTATCCATGGTGAACTAAGTAAGATGATACCATTCTAAAAATAAACAAAAACAAACCCCAGAAACATTCATTAAATACAGGTAAGAAACCAAGAACTTCTTGAATATAAAACCCCTTTTCTGAAAAAAGTGACTAAATTAAAGAATTCTACTTGAAATTCATAAATTTCTGTACCAGTCAGACAAAAAGTAATTCAGTTAAGAGCCAGTATCTTTTTTGCAACAGCGTACAGAAAAACAATTAAAAAAAATCAATGTATCATTTTATTATGATGACTTTTAATAAAAATTATTCATCCCCCAAAGGTAGGCTCAATGGAAATATTACCAACTAAGTTTCTTTTTTTGCTCACCACATACACTGAAGTGAAATTTCTGCACACTGAGTTTTGTTTTCACTGTAAACAATACAAAGCCACATCCATCATTTTTCCATGGGAGATGCTAACGAGCCACAATTTCACCTGGCACGCTGAAGGCTGAGAATGCGAAGGGAGATTTCCAGAGCCCAAAGTATTACAACTGCCTATTACAACCACTGCCATTTTTCTGAACTCCCCAATCCCCATTAGATTAGTCTATTTGGAATGGAAGACTTACACTCCTCATTACGAACTCTTAAAGTCATGATGTTGATAACTTTCCCCAAAATCTATTCATGCTCAATTTTCTTTATACTTATCAAACCTGTTAAGTCAACAAAACTATTTGTACTAGTTTTTAATACTATGTAATTTTTTGCCCAAGACAATTGCTACAATGTTTTAAAGACCCGTGAAATCATGTGATTGTTAACTTCTTTTTAAAATGAACAATATTCAAAGTCTTACTTCTGAATCATTGTTTGCCACTCTCCTTCCCGATCTCCTATTGGAAATCTGTCAATCTGTGCTTGAATTTTGGTTCTCCATTCTCTCATATAGTCTTCAATATCAAATACAAATGGGTGTTGTCCAAAATTAGCATCCACAACCTCTCCTGGTGTTTGAAGCCCTACTGTAGGGTACAAGTTTGGCTGCAAGAAATTTTTTCATTAGTTTTTTGCCTCTTATTCTAAATTCCCCACTTATTTTTTTCACCTCTGTAATAATATCCCTAATGCTACTAGTCGTGTGAAGAAGCAAGTACCTCTGGATCATCTGTCCAGCAGTTAAGGCAACTTCTACCAATCCAGCAATACAATGACCTGATCAATTTTTATTCCCAGTGGTCGTATTTTTTTTTATTTTGGAGTAAGAAAGCCTTACTGATCATTCTCTTTCTAGTCAGAAAATGCACTTTTTAAACTGTGCTAAAATTCAAAACTTTCGGTTTCAGTTTTTCAAAATATTTAAATACCAATTTTTAAATGATTGTTAAAGATGAGGATTAAAGTTTCTTTTAAAAAGAGAACAAAAATTAAACTTACAAAGTGGGCCATTTTCCTTTTGGGGTGAAATACTTAAAACATTGCTGAATTTTAGTGGTAAGAACTGACAGGATAGAGAACTCATTAGCCTCATTAGTGTAGTGCCTAAAAAGAACTGCAACAGTTCATTGAAGTTCTCGTGAATTCCTGGACTTGTATCTAGAAAAAGACTTTAAAGCATTTATTGTTGTCTCAGTTTTCTTTTCTGCTTAGAGATTAGGTCTCCATGCAAATTTGAAATATGACAAATATGAGAAAAGTAAAATCTGCCTGTTGGGTTCAAGTAACTTTCTTAAATGCGACAAGCTTCTCCGCAATGGCCATGCAATCCGTTGGGGTTTGGGGTGGGTGGGGTTTCCTTGCTGTGTCTTGTTTTTGTTGTTTTTTTTTTTCTAATTTATAAATACACCTGCATCATATTTACATTGCAATCAACAGTGCTACGGTATAATGGTGTGCTGATCTACATACGCTAAGGAAATTAAGGCTATCAGAAAGACGTTATCAACATGCAGGTCAGCAGGAAAACTGAAGTCCACAAATTAAAGAAAAATACTCTGGTTGTGAAAACCATGCCCCAGCCGATCTTGTCCCATCTTCCCCTCTTTTTTCTTAAATAAATCTTGCTCACAGTGTTACCTAGTCTAGACTAATCAACAAAGAACAAGTCTCAGATCTTTTAATGAGATGAAAACAACTGATTCTAGTGAGGAGAGGTCCAGCTTCAGAACTTCAGATTACAGCATCAGTTTTCCAACGCTGGCACCATGCACTGCCAAGGAGCCCCGCTGGCGTCCCACAGACCCGGGGCCAGGGCTTCCTACGCCAAGCACCCAGCTCTGTGGCAGGGCTGAGAGGCACCCTGGGTTATTGGCTTCATTTTTCCTTAGTATCCGTCCTTGTCTCCTAAGGCCACTGCAAATGGAGTAGCTGGCCAGATGGAAGCGCATCACACACTGCACGCTAACCAAATTACATCAGAAATGAAGGGGATGAGAAAAAAGTCAGTACAGTATCATGCCTGTACCAGTATCATAGGGAACCCATGTATCACGATTTTAAGGAAAGTACCACTTAATTGACTGGAAAGCTAGAAGACTTCAGACATCTGCAGCTTTCTTAAAAAAGAGATTTACTTTGATACATTTGATCTTATGGGTGAACAGTATAGAGAAAGTTCTTGAAAATTCGGCATCAAGCATGAGTTACCATGACCATGTCTTAAGTAGCCAGCCTTTCTGAGTCTGATCCACCACTGTGCACACACACACACAGAGTGCTGGTGTTTAATGTAGCTTTGACTTTGCATGTAAGGCCCGCATGTGTCAAAAAGCATGTAATAACTATTGGTATGTATTATTTTCTGCTATACTTCCGTTAGAAATGCCTGAATGTTAGAAACCTGAAAGGCAAAAGCCCTGTGAGGATCGGTGTAAAACTAAAAAACCTACTGCTTCAATTAACAAATCATCACTGAAATGAGGAGAAATATCTGATATTAAACTGGTTAAGATTATTGTTGTATTTCAAAGAAGCATAAGGTAAATGAGAGTTACATTTGAAACATCTGTTTATAATACACGTGAAAGCTATTTGAAAATGCACTTATCTTACCGGTAAATCTGTGAAAGCGATGCCTGCAATGAAGAGAAAATTAAGATTAATTTCCATATGTCTGGATTCTAGCCTCATTTTCTTAAGTGTATCATATATTCAGAAAACTCACCCAAACCATCTCAAAAACAAGCAGTTAAGTATGGTGACATCCATGATGCTTCGGCACAACTGATGTGCTTGAGTAATAAAGGGCAGTATTTGGCAAAAGTAATTTTCATTCCAAAGCACTCCATTTGCCCTCAATTTTTCAAAATAGGGCTTAAGATTTACAAAACATCGTATATACATGCAGGTTAAAAAGTACGAAAATGCTGGCTATAAAATAAAATTCACAGGAAAAATGAGACTATCTGAAGGTATTTTTTCACTTGCATGTCTTAATACTGACACACCAAGATTTACGGGTGTCTTTTCCTGTTTGCTACTACTTTTCTTCATTAGTAGGTATTATCTTTTCATGAGCAGCACGTGCCGACAATACTCCAAACCAGTCTGGTACACGTTTCACCTAATCCACACTAGGGTGTTTTGGTTTGGTTTTCAAACAGAACAGCTTAATATCTTGTTATGTAATTACAAGCATCCATCTACCCAGAAGACCAAAGCAGTGATTCTGCTGTCTCAGGATTAGAGAAAAACCTGACCTCTATACGCTTCATGAACTTCAAGCAGTTATTGGGGGGGAGGGGGAAGCTTTCAGTTAAAAAATATGTATCAGGAAATATCCTCTGACAGCCAAATGATAACAGTATTTCATAATTTCCTTTACTGTTGCAAATTTTTCTTCAATTCTGTTCTTCTTACAAGTGCATAACGATTTGAATCTATTTCTGCCTTCAAACTCTTTATTTATTTTGTATCACTGCCTCTTCAAATTTAAGATAAAAACAAAGCTTTCAACCTATGGTCCTAAATTCCACCCCTGCTTTCCAACTCCACTCTTCACCAAGATTTCAAATCTCAAGAGCATCTGGATTCCTCATTGGCATCTTTGATACAAAAGAATGACACAGAGAGTGAATGTGCCTCCTCCCATCACATCTCAAAACTGTCATTTCATTTATTAGCTGTTCACACCCTGACTTTTTCTAAGCTATTACTGCTTTCTCCGCTTGGCACATTTTGACACCCAACTCACCCTTTTCCAAAATAACCATGGCAGTAGGCAAGATAGATAAATGATGACTGAGTGACATGCAGGTATTGGGTTTTTTTGGGGGACTGGTTTTGGGTTTTTTTCAACCCAGGATTTGACATTTGCATAAATAATTGCTTAACCCTTTGTGTAGCATCAAATCCCACACTGAGCTAGAGATTTCCAATACTCTAGACTGCATCTGTGGCCCAGACAAGAAACATAAGTGTCCTCCAAGTCATGATCATATAGGAATTTTGGACAAAGCAGCAGCAGGAACTCAGCCAGAATTTCTCACTTCTTTTTCCACTAGACACAGAATCAGTTTTCCTCTGTCAGAAATTCAAGCTAGAAAAGCCCAGAACAGCAGAACAGCTGTCAAATTTCCTTCTGAAACCCACAGCGTTTGTCACACTCTATGACAGATGACATTTTACTAGCCTCTCCTCACCTAGGCCGTTCTGTTCTCCACTTTAAACAGATTTGAATCACTTGGAGTGCTGTTTCACAGTTGGCCTAATCCAGTCTGCTTTAGACTCCCACTGAAAGAGAAGGTCCTGCTCCTCCCTTCTTAGCTCTTCCATGCATGTGACCATAAGGGCAGTCAGAAAACCAGTATCTCTTTGGTTGATTAACAGTCTGATCCAACTTACCCGCAGGCACACTGTTACTAGTTCCCAAAAGGGAATAAAGCAAGAAAACCCTTCTTAGGTTTAAGCCAGTTAAAGATTAGGGTAAACGCAACATGAACCTGTTATATTCCATTTTGACATACACCCTGAAACAGGGCCAAAAAACAACTACACAGTGTGTGGTTCAAGTGTCCCACTGCTGTAGGTGTCACAGTATTAAGGCCAGGTATACAGACTCGTTCAATTTAGAAGAAACATTAAATCATGACAGAACAGGATCACAGAAAGGATTACTTGGCTTTGACCTCTGGAGGCATCTAAGCCCTGCTCTGAGTTGGGGCAGGACAACTCCAAAGGCAGACCTGTTTGCCCAGGGGCTGAGCAAACTAACAGGCAGTCTTCTTCTGGGAGACAAAGAGAAGAATTTAAACCATGTCCTTCCCCTTACTACTTTCCAAACCTTCCTCATGTTTGGCAACATGAGAAAACAGAATGACGAATTCAGGAGTTCCCATCTCTATAGCCCCATATTTCATTTCAAGCTAGTCTCTCTTTTCCTTATCACATTTCTACCCACGACAAAAACCTTATTTCTTCTTTCTGAGCTTTATCCCTTGAAACTGCCTGCTTCCCTCAGCACAATTCCAAGATCTCTTCCCAAGCCCTTGCTCTCTCCTTAATGCAGGAGGTAGATTCTTTTTTTTCTTTTCCTTCTTTCTTTATACTCTGTATCTTTGTTCACTAAATTACATTAAGTAACTGAATAATTACATATATTGCATGAACAGTTTTAATTCTACCCCCTCCTGCCATCTTCAAACTCAAAAATTGTTTTGCAGTGTTGCATAATGTTAAAATTTACCACAAGCACTTAATGGACTTAATTTCAGCACAACTTGTATACTTCACAGCTTTAGCCCAACTATGCACGACTCCAGACTGGGAATCCAAAACGATGTTCTCCAGCCACGTTCCAAATATTGCCCATCCAACACAAGGTTTTATCAAAGGTTAGGTGTCCCCAACACAGCAGCAATGAATTTTAGCTATATCCATTCTCCAGTTCTCTTACATCTATTGTATTATCTGTGGATTTAGTAGCGGAGTTCATAAACACCAGCCCTGTGGATTTAGATGCTATGACAAATCCTTCCAAATTCACAAGGAATGTTAGTGCAAGTGGCACACAAGAAATTATTCTTCCCAATTCTTTAATTAATTCACAGATTATGAGACTATCGAAAGAACTATTCAAACACTTTGCCCCTGCCATGAAGAGAGTTTCAGATTTACAACAGACTTACACACATAATGTTACCATTAAAGAGAATGTTTCTCCATACCCAAGCTGTGTCCATTCTTCGTGTAGAAGCAGGTATTATTGATGAGGTTGACACAACAACCAATGACATCGCCGGTAGTAAATGTTGGGCCGTATGGTTGTCCGGTTCCAGAGGAACAGAATGAATGTCCATCATCTCCATGGTAACCATATGAATGTTTATCCCAACCTAGAGAACAAAAGCATTTGCAATTTATTTGTTTCATCTGTTATGAAATGGAAAAATGATGCAAAGTTAGTACATTCTAACCAGGCTAATACAGTTAATTGCTATGCTCAGCTTTCTGATTTCTCAGATTTTCTAACAAATCTGATTCATTTAAAAAAATGACAACTTATTTTACCAAAAATGGCTGAACAAGCAATTCCAGCTGTAGTATGTAACAGGTAATGCAAATTCAGATAACACGTTTTTCTAAGTGAACACACAAAATTACGAACACCAAAAATATGATCAGCTACAATGCTGAAATTTGAAAAGCTATATGCAGATCTGACAGGTCCCAGTAAAGCAGCGAAGATTCTCCCGTTCTCCTTTTCATCCTGCAAAACTGTTGCTACCATATGTCATAATCAAATTCTTCCTGGCTAAAACCCAAACATGCATCTCTGGGGAAACACATTTCTACTCCTGATTATTCTTAATGACTGTTCAGCAGCAAACAGCCTCAGCATAACAGCAGAATCTTCAGACTACAGAGTCACTAGCTTTGCTGCCCGTACATATTACAAAAATTTAAAAGAAAAAAAAAAAAAATCAATACAGGTGAAAATCAGAGCCAGAGCCAGCAGACAAATCATTATGTATGCAACTATGGTGCTGATTTTGCAGGTGAGGAAGCTGCAGAACCAGTTAAGAAGCTTCATATTGTTAACACTACTCAATGACATTCACAGCAAGCAACTTTAGTCTGCGCTCATTTAAAAATAGCTGTCCACACTTTCTGCAATTCAATACTAAACAAAAACACATAGCAAAGGAATAAACTTTCAGGCACCACAAAGTATTCCTAAGGGATCCATTAAACACCCATTCAAAACAATATAAACCATGATCTTTAACACAATTCACCAAAATTTCATATATATATATATATACACACACACACACGCGCCTTCTGACTGCAAGAATTTGTACTGACAACACACATTATTTTTGAAGAGTAAAATGTTGTGGGTTTATTCTTCTTCCATCAAGCTGCTGCATAACAGGTTAATTTGAAAGTATTTTCCATACTCAGGCCCTTAATCTGTATGATCAGTAGCTTCAGCTGGCACCACATTAAGCATCTCTCAGTAAATTAAATACCTCAAATTACTGCAGTTACACTGATTAGTAGTATCTTTGATAATTACTTGCAATGCATCCTAAATCATACTGAAAATAAACTTTATGCCACCCACTAATAATTCACCACCCTTAGCTGGGCTCACAGTGTTACCGGGACTTGCCACCATCATAAGGATCTCTACCAGAACGTTTGGGTGAGAAAGTAGCAACACAAAAACAGAACATTGATACTGTAAGGTCAATTCAACATGATTTCACACTTGGCTAATAGTAACAATTTTAAAAAATCAGGGTTTTTTTTGTGGTTGTTTTTTATGGGGGGGATGGTTTTTTTTTGGTTTTGTTTTGTTTTTTGTTTGTTTGGGTTTTTTTAACATTTAAAGATCTATTAAAAGACCCAACATGTACACACACACACAAAACTTCTTTAAATGCTATACAGAGACACTGCAGACAATTGTTAACAAGACAATGTCCCTGAACCATGCAGGTCAACAGAACAGTCAAAACTTAAAACTATGCCATACATCATTACTATTAAGGTTTAAAGGTAATGGTATGGAAACTTACAGTAGGAGACCTCACTCCATGTTTGACAGCTTTTGTCATAGTAGCTCATCTTTATTACCAGAAATTCAGTTTACAGAGCAGGGAAATCTACAGCTTCATTTTTATCAGGAAACATGATGAAAATATTAAAATGTATTTGCTTGCCAGAAAGTACCTGCATAACGTTATGAATAACACTAAGAGTTGAGGGAAGTAGTACAGGACCAAATGTATAGTAAAACAATTAACGAAAAGCTAGACTTCTTCGCTGCAAGCTTTAGATAATTCAGATGACAGATACAACACAGATGTCATGCTACACTCCCTGTTGCTTACAAGATCTTACCATCACGGTCAAGCATACTTTAAAAACACAATTAAGCAATGTAACCCATGAAACACAATAAATACTGAAACATACCTGGTAGTCTGTTCATGTTCACACCCTGTGCTGAAAGCCCAATTCCCATGTAACTGTAAAAATGAAAGAACAAAATAGATTTATAAGTCTCTTAAAAAAAAAAATACATATATATGTGGGATATTGCCAAGAAACACTGCGCTGATTAATCATATACCAATTAAGCTACTCAGTGTTGGATTTGGGGACATTCGTTGATGAGAAGCTCAACATGACCCAGCAATGTGCTCTCACAGCCCAGAAGGCCAACTGTATCCTGGGCTGCATCAAGAGCAGCGTGGCCAGCAGGTTGAGGGAGGGGATTCTGCCCCTCTACTCTGCTCTGGTGAGACCCCACCTGGAGTCGTGTGTCCAGCTCTGGAGCCCTCAGCACAAGCAGGACAGGGACCTGTTGGAGCAGGAGGGCCACACAAATGATCAGAGGGATGGAACACCCCTCCTATGAGGACAGGCTGAGAGAGTTGGGGCTGTTCAGCCTGGAGAAGAGAAGGCTCCATGGAGACCTTACAGCAGCCTTCCAGTACCTGAAGGGGCCTACAAGAGACCTGGAGAGGGACTTCTTACAAGGGCAGGTAGTGATAGGACAAATGTCTTTAAGCTAGAAGAGGGTAGATTTAGATTAGAAGTGAGAAAGCAACGCTTTACTATGAGGGTGGTGAGGCACTGGAACAGGCTGCCCAGACAAACTGTGGATGGCCCCTCCCTGAGAGTGTTCAAGGCCAGGCTGGATGGGGCTCTGAGCAACCTGGTCTGGTGGAAGGTGTCCCTGCCCATGGCAGGGGGTTGGAACTAGAAGGCCTGTAAGCGCCCTTCCAACCCAAAACATTCTGTGATTCTGTGAGAGTTCATTTAATACTAGCACCACAGCAAGGGAACTGAAAAGTAATTCTGGTATATATTGCATAGACAGATTCTGTCCCTGCAGGAGGTAAGGACAACTTCATTCTCTTCTAGGCATCCTGGATTATCAATTGAGAATACTGATATTAGCCATAAAGTTTAAAGCATGAATGCAGAAAGCCAAAGGCTATGTCTTATTCTGAAAGCAGGGGTAATGCTATACACCTTCAACGTACATAATGTTTTGGGGACAAACTGGAATGAGTAAGTTTACAAAATACGTGCAAAATTATGCATTATTTCAGCAGCAAAATGCATCCTTGCACAACACTTATGAAAAGATCAGACTAAAACTTTACTAGGCCTGTATAATGGAGCAGCATGCTATCTTGAGAAATTTACCAGCAATGTTACTTAGCTGTTGGCAAACAAAAGAGAGAAAACATTCTTACTATACTGACCAGCAATCCTGAGTCTAAACAAGTTGTGGCTAGGTCAACAAAGTCCCCAAGTCAGCTTTACAAAGCTAGTTTTAATAAAGCCAGTGTCCAGTTCAATTGTTAACAATTTAATAGCAAATACTGGAAAGTTTAAATTAATAACATCTCCCCTGAAAAAAAAACCCAAATCACACTATTTGAAGTTAGTAAAATCAGTTTCACTCCTGTTTCTTAAGCAAAAGTAATTTCATGACCAAGATGACAGGAAACCAAAAAGAAAACCAGCACAAGGAAAAGCCAGGCTTTCACCCTGCCCCAAAAACCAAACCACCCCACCAACTAAAAGCAAGCATCAAAAAAAAAAAAAAAAAAAAAAAAA
>Ga0065711_1008346_pt1 | contig 16457 bp, 9 predicted proteins | sample Hoacrofraction12_FD_59098 | JGI IMG/M metagenome (GOLD analysis project Ga0065711, IMG submission 59098) | Hoatzin crop microbial communities from Cojedes, Venezuela - Epithelial fraction 12 v2 (version 2) | ecosystem: Host-associated > Birds > Digestive system > Esophagus > Crop | place... | reverse complement strand
CTCCCTGGGCAGCCTGTTCCAGTGCTCCGTCACCCTCAGAGGGAAGAAGTTCTTCCTCATGTTCAGACGGAACTTCCTATGCCTCAGTTTATGCCCATTGAGGAAGAACTTCTTCCCTCTGAGGGTGACGGAGCACTGGAACAGGCTGCCCAGGGAGGTTGTGGAGTCTCCCTCTCTGGAAACATTCAAGACCCACCTGGACAAGGTCCTTTGCAGCCTGCTGTAGGTGACCCTGCTTCGACAGTGGGGTTGGACTAGATGACCCACAGAGTTCCCTTCTAACCCCTACCATTCTGTGACTCTGTGATTCTGTGATGCCAGCTACCCTCATCCTGCTCCTCTCCCTCTGCACCCCGGGCACAGGGGCGCGTGAATACACCTTTGTCATCAAGATGTCCAGTGGAGGCCACTGGGGCAATTGAGGGAGTCATCAGCTTTGCCACTACAGCTATGTTAATGGATTTGAGCTGAAGGTAAAATTCTGCCTATTTCCCACCACCTCATGTCCCTGCACCCTGCTCTACAGCTCTCCACCTCCCAGGAGGGTCTTCTGCAGATTTTAACCTTCTGCAGAGTTTTTCCTCTTCCTGAGTATGGTAGTCTGTACATAAAACTATGAGTCTTCTACAAACTTTAGCCTAGAAAATGTTTCCACTGTAGTTACACCAGTAAAGAAAAATATCTTTTTTTTTTCTTTTAGGACAAGAGTCTCCCATTAGATACAGCAAAAACAGAACTACTGCCAGAACTGTTTTGCTCTCAGTCTGGATAGAAGTGTGCTGGCAGATGAGTGGTCTGCCTGTGGCTGGTGGTGCTGACAGAAGCCATGTCAGTGCTGAAATCTGCTGCTGGAATCAGGGTGAGAGGCAGCCTCCACCAGTGTCTCTTCTGGGACTCAGAGTCTCTGCCTCACGTGTTGGGTCAGAAATATCTAGAAAACACAGAGAAGAACATGTTGCAAATGTTATGTAGGTACGTTGCAGTTTTCCAGTGACAGACATCTTTTCCCATGTGCTTCCCAAGACATTTTCTCTTTCTCATTAGAGAAAGGAGTTGGGACTGTTTATGACTGGCATTTAAAGGACTTTTTCTGGGTCGCTTTCCCCTTGCCTTAACCTCTGTCCCTGTGTGACTTCTACTTCAGGTGGAGCCCTCCCATCTTGGAAGAGATTACACAGCTCTGAATGATGTACGCCTGCATTGTGAAGATGACTCATTCGTGAAGTCCTTGGTGGGGGAATAAGTAACACTGGTTTCTCCCGTGTTTGTCATGTACCAGCTCACAAAATAGCCATAGGTGTCACCATCTGCAGGGGTCTCTTCTCTGACTTGCTTCGTCTGCATAGTGCCGTAGTATGAAGTAAATTAAAGCAGGTGGTTGGTGTTTTTGTTCATTCATTTTTAGGGTAATTAAACATGATTACTTCACATTACCACCTTCTGTTTGCTCTTGAAGTTTCTGCAGAGCACTGTGAACAACCCAAGCATAGTCCCAGGGCTAGAGTCCCTCTTGGAAATATGCAACACCTGGGGCAGATGCAAGGAAAGGGGTTTTTAACCATACATTTAGAAGTTATATCGGTGAAGCGAACAGCACTGCACCTTCGGATGGCAGAGTGTCTGCTCTCCCTGCTGCCTAGAGCGTACTTGTCAGACAGGTCAAAGATTCCTCATAAAATCCACGTGAGCTCAGGATGTCCTTGGAGCTTCCACCAGAGCCATGACTATCCAGTCTCAGAATTCTTGGTGTTTTTCTGATAAGATATCAATAAAAAGAAACTTACAGCCTTGGAAGGGAAGGAAAAATAAAAAAAAAAGGAGAAAGTAAGGTGCCCCAGACTGCAGCCAGACGTTGTGCTGGTCACTGCTATGAGCAAGCATTAAGCTTGAGGGCAGCATGGTAAGTAGAAGGAGCACTTCACAGTGGTTTGCAGAGCCCAGACATTCCTTTCTGCTTTTTTGTCAGGTGGGGTACCTGGACTAGCTTCCAGGTTTGCCCTGTAGGCTACCTGATCTCCTTCTCACTGAGATCAGAGAAGTCCCAAGGAGGAGGTGATGTCACAGCAGCCAACAACATCCAGTTCAGCTGCTCAGATGTAACTGTGCTAGTAGGTGATGGACTACCGTGGGGCAGATTTGGCCCATGGAGAAAAAGCTGCCACATATGTGGTCTCCAGACCAAGGCAGAGCCCCCACAGGGGTTTCAGGATGACTACACATCATCGCTGCCTACACATCACATCCCATGTACCACAGCAAATCAAACATCAATAAAGCTTGGGTCTAGTTTTATACTGGGGCATGCCTATGGTGTTTTGACTGCTTGCATCCTGCTGTATTAGCCAATGCCTTAGATGATGAGGTCTTTTACAGATATGACTATGTTAGCGTAGCTTCTCACAGTTACTGAAGCGCATTTTGTTCATGAGAATCACCACATCGTGTCACGTCTGGTCTATCACTGTGAAAACGCCCAGTTTCTGACAGTTGCTCAGAGCTGAGGAACAGATGTCTCAACTTTTTTTCTCTCTGAATGGTGAGTTTCTTCAGGTTTGCTCTGCCCATTTTTCACTTGTTTGAAATGATGTTTGACCTGTTGACATGACAGACAGGGAAGAATGGTAATTAGTTTGAGTCTACTTGAGGTTTTTGACCAAAGAGAAAACAACCAATGAGAGTTAAAAGCGGTGAAACAGAAATTTGGGTGGGCTTATGAAAGTCATCAAGAGTTTGGTATCTTTGCCCACTCCTAACTTTAATTGCTTCAAGACTTGTACATTTTGTCTACAAGCAATCTGATGCCTCATACCTGAGCTTCTGCGTAGGAAACGTGGTTAGAACTGCTTACACTGAGCATTCACCCAAGTGTGGCTGCGGTGCCAGCTGGGTGGGCTGTAGCTCCCAAATCTCCCTTGTTGATGCTTTGTAGTGTGCACTGCTGGCTCACCCAGCTGTTAAGACAAAACTTATTTTCATGGGACTTGTTTTTTCATTCTTTGCCTCTGGACTTCATGCTCTAAATAGAATGGGGAGAATCCAAACTAAAAATAAACTGTGTCATTTATCAATTTTTTATGCTCCAATTTGTTGGATAGACTTGAAGTTACCACCTTGTCCTGATGTGCTAGATGTAAAGAATATACTTTCAATATGGGGGAAAAATTATGCCTGGAAACCATTATCGTGCCCTAATCTCTGAGCCACCAGGCCTCTCTGGCAAGAGTTCAGGAAGATTTATTGCCTCTCTGAGCACCTTCTAGGAGGTGTGGCTGTTGCTATTCCCTCAGAGCAAAGCATTATGCATCTTTGTGTCCTTGAAACAGGGTAGGGGCACGGTGGTGTTGTTCTCTAGGTGACTGGTTGGGCTGTGGGGGTGTTGTGCCCAGGAACACAGCTATGTGGAGCAGCACAGAGCTCATGGATGGAGGTTCCTTCTGCCAGTTCACATCCTCTACTTAGCACGTACACATCAGCCATCACGACTCTGGCTCCTCACCCGTGTGAAATTTTCTTCCTATCACCTCAAAAAATACTTGAATAATAACTGTATTTTCTTTTCAGAGGAATGGAATACAGCAGGCAAAAGACTAGAACAAACATGATATGTACTTTGGTTAGAAGGGTTTTGATCAAAAAGCAGGGGTTTGCTTTTGAGTAGATCACTGGTCTGTCTAACTCCATATACTGTCTCTGGTGGCAGTACTCAGTATCTAATGCTTGCCACAATAAAAAGTTTCTCTGAGTCAGGGAAGTGCTGAGTACAAATTTTGTTGGCAAAGCCAACTGCAGTCATTGGGTGTTGGGTGTTTGGTAACGTTCTCCAGTGCTGGCCTGAGGAGCATATAGCAATTTCTCATGATGCTTGTGTCATTTTGCCTCCCAGTCACGATTTTTGACAACACAGGGATTTTCCAGGCGGTGGGTGATGAGTGGAGAAACCACCCATACAGAAATTAGGACTCATTGTCTCTGCTGCAACCAGGTGGAGAATGAAATGTTTCTCTTGGCTCTGCCTGTACTGTACAGGGTATTGCTTCCCATCTTCAGTTTCCTGAGGTGCAGTTGGAATAAATGGATGCATCTCCATTGATATCATTCAAAGTTATTTCACGTGAAGCATTTACCAAAGCCTCAGTGGTGCAAGAAAAAAATCTTAGAAAGATTCCTGGATTTGAATTATTTTATTTTTTAAAAATTAATATGAAACTTTCCAGCCAGAATTTATGCTGCCAATTTGCATAGCTCTGATTTATATAGTCTCAGGATATGATTTATTTCTTAACCTTTTAAGCTGTGTTTTTTAAATAATTTGATATTTTTAAAATAATTTGATATTTTTAGGTGCTCCTTTGACTGCTTTCTGCCCTCCTCTTGACTGCAGACTTTTAAAGCATGCAACTGTTTTTTAAAAGAAATGCTTCAGCCCAGCCAGCACTTGCAATACAAGGGATTATTAGCTTAAAGGAAGCATTTTGTAACTTCCATCTCCGTTTGGGAATTTCTGTAAAAGTCCCTATTTGTCATATATTCAGCTCTCTATAAACATTCAAATCCCTCAGCTCTAGTACTTAGTAGCAAAAAAACCACCCGAAGTAGCAACATTTTTCTAACAAGCTGAACTAAATTAAATTAAAACTAAATTCTAATGCTATCCCATCAGAACTAGGGTTAACTGTGACCACATAGAAAATTAGCTTCCAAAATGACTGTTTTCAAACCCAACACATGGACATATCTTAATTTGCATCTAGTTGCTTGACTTCCATTTTCTTATGAGGTAGTGATCGTTTCATATTGTAAACTGACCATCCAGTATAATTAGTGAGGTCATATTCGAGGACATAAAAATAAAAATAGCTGCACTGATTAAACAAAACAGGCTTCCTTCAGTGAAAATGAACAGGAATCATGGTGACATTGCATCATCTTCCAAAGCCTGTGGAATCCATTTGCTCAGGCAGAGGCAGCTCCATGTACTTCACAGAAATCTTAGAGGGCCAACTACTGGTCATCTTCCACCAGAGCAAGTAGGACATGCAAAAATCATCAAGTATTTTATATTATAATATTGTATGATCAGTGTCATCAGCAAATGCATCAACATGACATTTCAAGTGTTTTTTTTTTCTCAGCATGTGAGTAAGTTGTGTGAATAGGCTGTGTGAATCTAAGCTGTGTGTGCAGCCAGTTATGTGTGCGGAAAGATGTCTGGTAGTTTCTCTGTTCTCCAGGTAGAGCTGGTCTCTAAGAGAGCTAATTTTTGGAACTACCATTGTCACTGAGCTGAAGTGGTAAAAGAATGAATTACTTTTCTTTTGAGTGGTTTGTCCAAGAAGTAGTGCCTGTTTTCTTGTGTGCATGTGTGCATATATGTAGACAATTGAAAACCTGAACTTCGTATAGTGCATTTCTGTTCCAGACGGTAGGCCAAGGTGGAAGACTCTGAACATCTGCTTCTTCTCTGTAAACGAATGATTCAGTTAAATTTGATGTTGCACTGGGGGAAGAATTATTCACGTCATCAGCAAAATTGACCTTTAATGCTTCCTTGTTGTACTGGGTGTAACATAGCTTCACACTGGTGTGTGAATAGACACTCCAAACGAGAGCTGTTCCTGGAAATGTTTAGAAAACCGAACACCATCTCCTCTTCATGTGCTTTCTCATGTATTTATCAGCAACTTCAAAATAAAATGGGGATGTTTTTGTCGTGTGAAAATTGATGGAATACTTCCAGCCAGGTCTTCTCTGGTGGTCTGCTTGCATTGCATGGGTCGCATGCAGAAAAGATAGGGTAAGACTGCAATTGAGGAGCTCAAGATGAGCGGGTCACAGCCATGTACTGAACTAATTGAAGAGGCATTTGGGGTGGAGAAATCAAATTAATTCAACTGAAACCAAGGTATGAAAGCATGAGCAAAGTGCACTGGATCTGCTGTGGCTGAAACTGGGCATAGCTGGAAACTGAGTAACTACACCTGCATTACTTTCCAAAGTCGCTGTGCATCCCTGACACATCAGGGAGTCAGGAACATGTTGCCAAAGAACTGCCAGCCTGTTCTTGTGGGATGACAATGGGACCAGTGGCAAGACCAAGGACCAAGCAAGGATTATCCCTGCGTCTACTGACAATGTGGCAATTTTGGGGCTAGTGTATGATTAGACTTGGGGAAAGCAAAGAGGAGTTTTCTACCCATCCATGCACATGTGGCACAGCTTCCAGGGAGGCCAGCAGAAGCAGCAGGTGTGGAGCTTTGCAGAAGTGATTTTTAAAAGCCAATTTATTTAATAAGACTGAACCAGATCCAGAACAAATCTGCTGTTAGTAGTGCTCAAGTGAACCAAGCTCTGAGACTCCTTCTAGAAAACGGATCTTAAAAATCTTAGGCTTTATTGTTGCATTGTTTCAGCTGCATGAGGAAAATAAATAATCCCTCCGTCACAGGTGTTCTGAAGCTTAAGTTGTTAGTTTTTGTGAGATGCAGAGAAAGCATCATCTGAAGACACTTTAGCTATATATGCTTTTTAATGCTATGCAAGATGGAGATGTGCACCTTGCTCGGTGTGTCGTAACTACCTTTCCTATCCCTTAAAGCCAACACTAATTAACTAGTATTATTGCCAGTGAGAAAACAACTTAAAACATCTGCTTTAGATTTTTCTGAGTATAGTTATTTGGAAATGTTGCTACAGAATGTGAGCAGCAGAGAATATTAACCTATGGGTCATGAAGAGAAAAACAGGGCCTTGGAGAGGTCATTCATGAAGGACTGAATTCTGGCTTCTATGCTCCCCCACAACACTGAGCCTGGGAGCATGCCCTTGTCCCCCAGGACTGCATATCTATGGCATTGTGATGGAATCCTAACTTTTTCATAGAATCTTAGAATCACAGAATTTTGTCTGAGAAGTTGTTGCATGGTTTGTACCTGCCTGCTTTGTCTCTGCAGAAATAGAGCCTATATGAGGCAGTCCAGGCTCTAGCAAGTGATGTTAGAAACTGTTGTCCTGGCAGGAAGAGGAGGCAGAAGGTACCTCCCTGGCTCAGTGAAAGCTGGGGAGACTGAATGAGTCAAGATGTCCCAGGGAAAGTGCTGTGTGGCAGTTCAGAAACACAATTAACAGCAAAGTGGCACCACCAGATGTATAGAAACCATATTTCTCTTGAGCAGATAATAAGGAATGTTTCTTAGAGTCTTCCTCAGAGACTTTCTTTTCTAGTGCATGTTTCCTGTACTTACCATATCCTACTGCAGCAAAACTTGGTAGACCTCAATCACCTCATAGCACTTCATGACACAGAATGACTGTATGTCTTGCTGAGGTTCGATGGCTACTGCAACAATTCAGCTAGATTGATGACATTTGGCTGCACTAACAGCTGGGCCTCTCCAACAAAGAGTAACAGCTCTTTTTGATCACTCAATACCAGTTCAATGGCAACAGTGGAGTAGTGGTAGTTTGGTTCGTTTCTTTGAGAACATAAACCATTACAATAGGCATCAATGGCCTCTTTAGTGGCTGCATAGCAGAGAAAACAAGTGCAGGTGCTGCAAGAACACTTGCATGAGCTTATTAACTCAGTTTGTGGGAAATAACATTGTCAGAGGGAACATGACCATATGGGAAGTTAGGTTGTTGCATGGGTCTTATCATGATCAGGCCCTGAACAGGTCTGAGATATGCCCTTTGTGTTTTTGCTGCTCTCCTTCTCAGGGGGAGCATTCCGTGGCTGTTCCGTGAATGACTTAGCAGTGCGTTGCCAAAAATGTAAGTGACTAACCTTGTTAAAATCCAGAAAAAGCCACTCATACCCTAAAGGACAACGTCTCTCCATGCTATCAAAAACATTTTAACCTCTTGCACTGATTCAAGTAGTAGGAGTAGACTAAAAAATTAATTCCCGAATCTGCTGTTGTGTCTAGATGCCTTTCAATCCTTGCTCCTCCCTCCAGCAATTTTTTTCATGTCAGTGAGCTTTTTATGGTGAGATAACCAGAAGTAATTTAGAAAGCAACTGTTCTTCTCAGCTCTTGCCATTATTGTGATTGTCAAATACTATCAGCTCTATTATTTCTAGCTTATTGCTATAGCATCCACAACATGTCTGGGAGTGCTGTCAATAGGAAAACATGAAATATAATCTAAAAGTTTATTTGAACATCCTCTTCTCTGAGGAGAAAAGAGAAAACTTTATTCTGACTCCTACCAGCTATGGTGTTTGTGTTTCCCTGCAACAGCAACTTCTGTGTGCTTACTGGGAAGAGCAGTGTCAAGGGGACAAAGTCCTTAATTTCAAAGAAGACTTTAATCTCAGGAAAAGTAGTAACTGAGCGAAGATAATGCCACTTGTATTTCTAGGTGTTTGCAGACACATAGCTGGGAACATTTCAGTGTTTTATGAAAAAACTTAACATTTTTCCTCGGAGTTACACTGGAGTCAGTGAAGATACACATGTGTAAAATAGAGGATAAGTGAGAAAGGCATAAACTTAGGAAATCATTATTCTATGATCTACCTGATGAAAAATTTCCTTTCAAATTTAGCCAAATGACTGCAACTTCCCATGTGAGATTATAACACCTACGCTACCGTGTTAAGTAGTTATCCAGCAGTACCTGCTGAGTTTCACTCCTATTAGAGGTGTGAGAAATCCACTGGTGTCCTCTCAGACTTTAAAACCCAGTTGGAAGTTTATCAGTGAGTTATGTTGGAGATGGCTTACCTTGAATGAGATACAGTGTCTCACTCTTGCTTGTTAAACAGGCTTTTATGTAAGTGTTATGGTTTCTATAGAAATTTAACTAAATCTTTCCTCCAGCATAATCCCAAAGGCTTTTACAGACCTGGAAAATATGTGGTGAATAGTCAAATCATTTTTTATGCTGACAAAAAGAATGCCACAGTTGTCACCCAGTCAAGTTTCTCACGTGGGGCAAAATAGGTTTAAATCCCACATTGCAAAATTGCCTTGCAGCATTCAGACATTTTCTGGAATCCCATTTCCCTGCAAGCTTAGGTTTATAAACCTCTAATGAAAATTTACAGAACTGTGTAAGCTATAGGTGGGAAATACCTTCCTCATTTGTCTTCCTAAAGCATGTTCATGGGTGCAAAATACATGAGAACAGAAACAGTACTTAAGCTGATGATCTCTTTCCCAGGTCTATATTCTGCATTTTCTGGTGTTCTTCATGTCTAGTTTTAAATATTCTCCTTAACTGTTGGACCGTCCACCATGTAATGGGGATTTGCCAGGCAGGAAGATCTCCCCTGGAAGTCAGTCTAGTGTTGTCTTGTGTAATTTCACCTCAGTTCTCTTAGCGGTTTAGGACCCCCTTTGCTTTTCTAGGACATGCCTGAAGATATTTCTTGATAGTGTTCTGTAACAGAGGTGGGGCTGATTTGTACTAATTGTTTAGCTTGTGGGAACTTTAATACTATCAACTGAAAGACAGCCAGGCAAGAAGCTTGACCACTGGGCCCAGACTCTTAACCCCTCCTTGGATGAGTTTTACCAGCCATCTATTTTTTTTGTTTTGTTTTGGTTTTTTTTTGAGTGTTACAGACATGGATAATATAAAAGAGATTTGGGATTGTTTGTGGTCTGCATGTTTTGTTCTTTCAGTGCTGAGACGTGCTGATTTCATGCCAGCTGAATAGCCAACAGAAAGAAAACCAAGCATGTCCAAGGTCTTTACTATCTTTGTGCCCCCGTGTGATACCAAGGTATTGGGAGATGGCCTCTATAAACTCTTTCCCACCCCTTTCCCTCCCCAGTTAGTTTTTCTGTCTCCTGCTTGATGCCACTACAAAGTCAAAGAAAGTTCCTATGTAATTTTTCCTGGTGTTGTTAATACAGTGTGCAGAAGGTTGATTCTGGATGGATAACTGGAAACATTTTACACCTTCCTTTCCTCACCATTAGAGCACAAAATCACTAATGATCTCATCTAAACAGGCCTGAATTAATGTTTAGGGTAAAATTTGCTGTGTACTGTTCCTGGATGCATTAACATGAATTTCTGCATTTTGACAATGATTTAACAAGGCCATTTGGGTCAGCTTTGAGATCCTGAGCCATTTGTCATGAAGCTTTCCTAGTCTCTTTGTAGTTATGTATGTTTTTTATTAAATCCCTGCATATTCAGTAACTAATCTATCACGAGAAGGCTTCAAATGCAGAGTTCATACCCAACAGTTTTCACAGATGGTCTGCAAATACATAAGACCAAGAAATGTGGAGCTTGACACTGTCTGCAGCAAGAAGCATGTAGCAACATTCCGTGCTCAGGCAAATCCCGCCCTACGGGTAAAACCTGGATTAAAAATAGGGAAAGTCAATAGCGTAAAATACTGAAAAAAAGACTACTGTGTTTAAGAATAATGGATTTTAGAAAACAGATCAGGCTGTGCAGTGGGACCCCTGATCTGTCTCCCAGTTTCCTGCAGTGGTCAAAATGTTGTGCTGGTGCTGACTCCTGTGATAGACTGCAGGTTCATGTTGCACAACAGAGATCTCTGGGAATATTGTCGCTCTGGGCTTGTGCTCTCAGACCAGGGAATGTGCTCACTGGAGACTGCATCGTCTCTCCACTCACTCTTTCACAGGCTCATGGGAGGCTCCTGGAGGAAGAAGTCCCCATCCCATGAGGCATGATGAAGGGAAACAAAAATGAGGTGTTTGTGTACTGTTTCAAAAACCCATTCATACTCAGCTGGGTTCTGTTTCTTGTAGGAGATATATTCAGATACTCCTGTCAGGGGAGGAAATTCTGGTGATATTGAAGTACCTTCTGCCAGCAGTATCTGAGTGTACTAGAAACTGAGGATTTTTTCTGTGGTGAAGCCAGCTACAATTCTCCCAAATCCCCAGGTGTAATGACCACTTCCAGTATATGAAAAGCTACTTGATGCTGGTCTCTGTTGAGTGTTTCTTTGGCATAGATAGAGCTGTGGCCTCATTCAGAGCCCATGGTGACACTAGCAGGTAAGAGGATTCAGCGGAGGCTGAAGCAGAAAAGCCTGAGGCTGCAGGAGCAGAAAGGGGTGAGTGTGTGGTGTGAGAAGGGGCCTTGTCCTGCAAGGGCAGGAGCAAGGTCTGAGCAGGGTATGGTGATCAAGAAGGGAAACACAAAACAGAGAGGAGGTGGGAAGGGGCTGTGTTCATGAAGAAGCTGCATTTATGTAAGGGCATTTTCAGGCCACCTCCCTTACACTGGGGTGATGGCTGCCGCAGTGGCCGGAGGCTGTGAGCTGCTGCTTGGTGCATCTGGTTCCTGAGACTGCTGGTGCAGGCACAGTCATGGGGAAGGAGCTTGAAAATCCTTCTGGTGTCTATTGGTATTCACGACAAATCACCACCTCTGAGCACAGAGTCCCTCTCCATTTTCATGGGCCACGTTCCCAATCCACTGATCATTTCTGGTCTACAAGTTGTCATCCCTATTGCAGAGGGAAACATCCTTCAACAACAGTTAAACACTTTGATTTCAGGAAGTTGCTTCTGCCACAGCCCTTCTGTTCCCCTGACTTCAGGCTCTTCTGGTGTTCAAATCGCAGTTGGTGCCTCCTGGCTCAGCCTGCTGTTCAGTCACCAGACCTGCACACCAGTTTGCTGGAGGAGCAGCCTATTTTTCTCTGCCACCTTGTGTGAGTCATTGTATCATTGCTAGGATAGAGGTTTAAGGTATTTTCAGCTTTGAGCAGGAGCACTGCTTTGGCCAGGTGCTTAGGCCTGCATGAGGTCAGTGACAGGAAGATATGAGCACCCTTTTATTTGAAATCAGGCTTTTTTTTTATTCATTGCAGTGAGAAAAGCATTGAACTGAGACAGGATTGGGCTGTGGCTGTACTGTTCTGAATGTCCATAAGAAAACCAGCTGATGTGGCTTGTGGACTGTTCCTGTTGCTGCCAGTTCCCTGTCTCAGGGCCTAGGGAACACAAATTATTTGCCATGTTTATATGTTGGATACAATAAGTGCAATTAGTTGTGTGTTAGGTATGATAAATGCCAGGTGAGGTAGCTGCTGTTTCACAGAAGCTGGAGTGCAGGTGGGCACCAGGGTGTCCATTAATGGGTGGGTGGGTCAGGGAAGGAGGACCTGGGGACTTTAAGGCATGTAGGATTCGGACTCCAATGAGACATGGAATTGTGAGCATGGCACGCACTTACACAAATGAAACCTACTCACCTCATTAGTGAAAGGATGACTTGTCTATTAAAAGCAAGGCCTCACAATGGATTTCAAGTGCTATGAAAATCCTAAAGGGCCCATAACCCTTTGTCATAATGATTGAATTCTGTCTGCCATCAAAAATGCCTTATTATGTTTATTATGCCTTATTATATACACCAGAAGGCTTTGCTGCCATTCAGCATGATCTGGACAGGCTGGAGAGCTGGGCACAGAGGAACCTGATGAAGTTCAACAAGGGCAAGTGCAGGGTCCTGCACCTGAGGAGGAACAACCCCATGCACCATTACAGGCTTGGGGCAGACCTGCTGGAGAGCAGCTCTGCGGAGAGGGACCTGCGAGTGCTGGTGGATGACAGGTAGACTATGAGCCAGCAGTGTGCCCTGGCTGCCAAGAAGGCCAATGGGGTCCTGGGATGCATCAAGAAGAGTGTGGCCAGCGGGACGAGGGAGGTTCTCCTTCCCCTCTACACTGCCCTAGTGAGGCCTCATCTGCAGTCCTGTCTCCAGTTCTGGGCTCCCCAGTTCAAGAAAGATGAGGAGCTACTGAAAAGAGTCCAGTGGAGGGCTACTAGGATGGTGAGGGGACTGGAGCGTCTCTCCCACGAGGAAAGGCTGAGGGAGCTGGGCTTGTTCAGCCTGAAGAAGAGAAGGCTGAGAGGGGACCTAATAAATGCTTATAAATATCTTAAGNCTGGGTGTCAGGAGGATGGGGCTAGACTTGTTTCAGTGGTGTCCAGGGACAGGACAAGGGCCAATGGGCACAAACTGAAGCACAGGAAGTTCCAGCTGAACATGAGGAAGAACTTCTTCACTCTGAGGTTGATGGAGCACTGGAACAGGTTGCCCAGAGAGGTTGTGGAGTCTCCTTCTCTGGAGATATTCAAGACCCACCTGCACAAGGTCCTGTGCAGCCTGCTGTAGGTGACCGTGCTTCGGCAGGGGGTTGGACTAGATGACCCACAGAGGTCCCTTCCAACCCCAAACATTCTGTGACTCTGTGATTCTGTGATCCTGCAAAAGTTCGTTCTTCTGCTTATTTGTATTTAAGGAAAAAACCCCACCCTTGTTCTACCTCAACTTTTCCTTGTTTAGCTTTCTTCTTATACTTTTTGTCTTGGCTCTGAATACCTTTTTGCTTCTGAGACTATGTATATTGTTTTCTATGTATATTGTTACCTTGCAGGTATATGCAGTCTGTGATCATTGTTCCTTTTCTTGCCAATATGAATTGAACTCTTTCAGTGTCTATATGATTTATTATTCCTTATGTGAAGCCAAAAGAGCTATGTGGACTTGACTTCTCTAGAATTTGAATTTTAAAAATAGTTACAATATTTTTAACTGTGGAATAGACAAACTAACCTCAGTTCAGTGTATGTAAAAATTTTGTAATACTTACTAATAGCCAATATCTATCAATACCAACTTAGAGGATCTGGAAATATGATCCTGTGAATTCAGAAACTTTTTGCGATCTGAATGGGCGGGCTTGTAAAAGTTGAACCTGGATACAAGCATTTCATGCTGGAATGGTGGACAAAGTCCTTTTGAGTAGGTAGCCCAGCCATTCTTAGGAAATATAGGCTGAGATGAGAATGGCTTATCTCAGATCTGTATTTAACTCTGCCTGCTATTTTACTGTATTCAGGAATGTGAGCAGAGAGAGTTGAAACTCTATAAAATCCAGATGAAACTATTATGATTCCTCTAATTAGCACTGTATAAAGTTGCTTTTTTTCTGAAGTTTTAAATATAAACTCCTGCTGAAACTCAGTTAAGCAATTGAGCATAGGCTTAGTGTAGGTGTATGAATAGTCTTGTCGCTTTCAACATTTAAAATTAAACATGAGCAGGTGCTTTATTAGAATAGGGCTAAAATTTCTTGTTAAAATTATTTATTATGAACTATCTGAACTGCCGTGCCGCCAGGTGCTATATACCTCCGTAAACAGGGGCACCTGTAATGTACAGTCCACGTGCTTATGAATGGCAATGTCCTTGTCTTCTGCTCCTGTTACAGGAACAGCATCTGATATTTAGCAATAACCAATCCTATTCTTTCTCTGTTTAAAGGAGGAAAATTCAGCTCTTCCAGCTTGGCACTAGGTGATATATCCCAATCAGAGAGGGACAAAACTCCCGAGGATCTGTTTTGGGGCTGCAGGCTATGGATGACCAACTGGTGTGGATGGGAATCGATGGCTTAGTCACAGCCCTCCAGACACTGGGTGCTTACTGTGCATGCTGTCCCTGCCAGAAAACAGATGGTCTCATCCACAGCGAGGAGCCAGGCAGAGACCAGACCTGGACAGAAATCTCCCAGACTCCACATGTATCTCTGCTTCACGTGGGAGCGCAGCACAGCTGTCAGCTCTCATTATGTTTCTGTGAGTGAACTCACTGCCTTCCCAGCCATGCTGAGACCAGACTGGCTGGTGGAGACCCGAGGAGTGTCAGCCGCTGTGGGGACCCTCTGCTTCCATGAGGTAAAATCCCTCCCTGCTTTGCTGGCTGTCCTGAATGCTTTCTTGGGGCAGAGCAGAGGGGCAGGGAGAACGGCTGCACCTTATGTGCTCCTGGCACGGGGACAGAAGGAGAGAGGTGAGCAGTTCTTGTTCAAGCTGCCCTGCTTCATCCAGGAGGTGACACCCAGGCTGTCAGCAGGACCGAGCTGCAGCTTTGAGGAGCTGCAGAAATCATCAGGGGCGTTAACTGGGCTTGAGAGGGGACAAGGACACAGAATCACAGAATGTTAGGGGTTCAAAGGGATCTCTGTGGGTCATCTGGTACAACCCCCCTGCTGAAGCAGGGTCACCTAGAGCTGGCTGCACAGGACCTTGTGCAGGCAGGTCTTGAATATCTCCAGAGAAGGAGAATCCACAACCCCTCTGGGCAATCTGTTCCAGTGCTCCATCACCCTCAGAGTGAAGAAGTTCTTCCTCATGTTCAGATGAAACTTCCTGTGCTTCAGTTTGTGCCTGTTGCCCCTTGTCCTGTCGCTGGGCACCACTGAAAAGAGCCTGGCCCCAACCTCTTGACACCCAGCCTTAAGATGTTTATAAGCATTTATTAGGTCCCCTCTCAGCCTTCTCTTCTTCAGGCTAAACAAGCCCAGTTCAGTCTTTGTCTTCAACATTTTCCACTGTCTTCAAGCTGAACCAGATGGAGAAGCAGCTGTGAGAGAAGCTATTGTTTCATGTCTCTGTGCGTAGCTCCAAGTATAAGAGTTATTTCCTTAAACTTTATTTTTCTAATTAATTCATTTTAATTGTAGTTTAAGATACCTCAATGTTAGAAAGTCACAAGCAGGCTGACAGTTGGTACTGGTTTGCTCTAGCAAGGCCAATATCCCCGGGGAATTGGTTGGTATCTCCACAGAGGTGATCTACACATCTCTTCTGGTGATGCTCTTTCCAAGCTGCGGAGCTGCCAGATGAAGGGGTTAATGGTGGAGCTGAGCCCACTACATGGCATCAGGTAGGATAAACAGGAGACTGCCCCTCGAGGCAAGAGCCCAAGCCCCATGTTGCATGGAAGGAGGGATGGTGTCAATGCCCAAACAGGTGGAAGGTGGAGACTCCCATGGTGGGGATTACTGGATGCTTGTGAGCTTTTGCAGTAGGAGGAAAGTTCCTTCACCACCTCAAGAGGTGCAGGACCTCAAAAAGTGAGCCCAGGAGGTTGTGCTGAAGGAGGTATCTGGGCTGGCTGAGCATGATCCGTGCACTGGAGTCAGGAAGCTGTGGATGGCAGTGGTGGGAGGCTTCGTCCTGTGGGTGACAGAGGCACCACTGGCCCGTCAGGCTAGATGTTGCAGGAGGTCGGCTGCTTGACTAGGGCTGTGATATAGGATGTACTAAAGAGACTGTGAGAACTTATCCAGCACTCAGACTACTACTCCTTGCTTGCTCATCCGCATGGGCACTAGGGATTCTTCCAGAAAGACCTTCAGTATATCAAGAGTGGCTACAGGGCCCTGGTGGCACTGGCCAAGGCCATAAGTGCTCAGAAGGGATTCTCCCCAGTCCTGCTGGTGGATGGGAGTGGTTCAGGTCACAATTGTTGTATCTTGTTGGTCAAGTTTCAGTTGTGCAGCCAGTGTCCAAGACAGGGCTTAAGCTGTGACATCTTTCTTGGAGTAATCACAGAATCACAGAATAGTAGGGGTTGGAAGGGACCTCTGTGGGTCATCTAGTCCAACCCTCCTGCCGAAGCAGGGTCACCTACAGCAGGCTGCACAGGATCTTGTCCAGGCG
>Ga0065711_1041040_pt1 | contig 16458 bp, 8 predicted proteins | sample Hoacrofraction12_FD_59098 | JGI IMG/M metagenome (GOLD analysis project Ga0065711, IMG submission 59098) | Hoatzin crop microbial communities from Cojedes, Venezuela - Epithelial fraction 12 v2 (version 2) | ecosystem: Host-associated > Birds > Digestive system > Esophagus > Crop | place... | reverse complement strand
AAGAAAGGAAGAGAAAATAAAAGGAGAGAAAAGAAAAGAAAGAAAAAGAAAATGAAGGGAAGGGAAGGCAAGGGAAGGGAAGGGAAGGGAAGGGAAGGGAAAAAAACAACCTGCAACAGGCTACATTAAAAGTATTGAAACAACAATTCACATAAACGTATTCTATTGACAATATGCACAGAGTGTTGAAGAGTCATCTGAATTTTTCCACTGATTTTTTAATTAATTTTTTATCAGGTCACTAATCCAGTACCTATGCAACTAGAAGCTACACCCTGAATATAAATTTATGCCCTTTGGTTAATACACAGACAAGACCACAGGAAAGCTCTGGGGGAGGCTAGGTGAAGTCCTGGCTCCACTGGAAGCATAAGGAATGGACCAGGCTGGGCTGGTGCAGAGGGGGAAGGTCAAGAGACCATCCCTTCCCTGCCACAGTTAACAGGAGGTCACTGTTGTTCCCCTGAGTTATTAAAAAATCATGATCTTCCGCTTCCAAAGTAACGTGACTGGCTCAGTAAGTTTTTAAAAATGCTTTTTGGTCTGTTGGGTTTTTTGAATGAGCAAGTGCTTTCTGAAATTTTGGGGTTTGCTTGCTTCACATTTTTTGAGGTTTGATCTGCAGTTCCAAGGCCTGGAAAAGGACACCCTGTCCAAATAGCACCCAAGAACAATAAAGTCTCTCTGGCAGATCAGACCTTGAGATAAGCAGAGATATAATGTTTATGATAAAGCTGAATTTTATCTCTGCTGTGTTCTTTGTGTGTGCTCAGAAGGAGCAGATATGCATTCTCTTGAGCACATGGTCCAGGAGTAATGTTGGTTATCTTCTGGTTCACTGAGCTCTGGAAACGCTCCCAGTGTCCTACCTGCCCCCTCTGCCCATAGGGAGCCAGCAACAGCACGGGGCCGTTCCCAGGCAGCCACAACCATGGCCATGGAAACTGCTGAGCTGAAGGCTCTGGGAGGGGAAGGCTCCGCTTGCACATGGAGGTTGGGCATATGGACGCCTCTTCAATGTGACCTGCAGAATCTGGCTTTTGGGCAGAGAGCATGTGTGACTCCAGAACAATGGCACTTCTCCAGCAGATCTCCAAAAGTGAGATGTTGCAGCTGTTCCTAGTCCCCATTGTGCTCTTTTGAGAAATACCATGAAGCAATTTTAACCACACAGAAAATGAGCCAGTATCTTACTGCAAAGTCCCATTACGAATCAGTAATCTACATCAGAAACTGCAGGGTTGTGCCAAAACCTTTACAGAGAACACAAACATAAAAATAGAACTGATGCTTTACCACATTTTATCTTACCTCTTCACCACTGGTCCGTTTTCCTGCAATGGCTGGCTATAGAAAAAGAAAAAGCTTGATTGCAGGAACAGCTTGGTGAAGTGGGGAGAGAGGTTATTGAACTGCTTGTTAGTTGTTATTTTGTTGGCTGAAGCGGTTGTAAAAGTTAATCTACGGCAAAAGGTCTCACAGCGGGAACATGTTTGTGAAAATTGCTTGTACCAATTAATTACTGAAATTCTTGTTGCAGCATAATTTTTCTGCTCTAAGTGAAGGAAGAAAAACTGTTCCTGCATTCACCACAGACTCATATATATATGGGAATGTGCTGGGTTTTGTCATTGTTATTTTTTAATAAATGTATAACTAGGTCACTGCTGTGGATAAAACAAATGTAATAAAAGAAGACAGCAATACAAGATAGTGTATTCTGGACAATGAAACAGAGATCTTGCTAATAACTATTACAAGGAAAAGCATGTCAATAAAATAGTTCATTACTTTACCTCTGAGTTGACAGGGAAATCTTGATTAAATGACAATTTCTTATTTAAGCTAGGAAAGAAACAAATCAATACCATTGACTAAAAACCACTTTCTTTATCAGAAAGGAAAAAATGTGTCAGATGTTATCTCTAAATACACTGCACACAATGCCCGTGCAGTCAAAGCAATAAGCACAGTTGTAAAAAGAGACATCTCTTTTGCAACGAGTTATTTTTCTGGGTGCTGGTTGCTGTCTTTTTGAAAAGGCTAGGTGGTTATACACACAGATTTAGGAGAGTTCGTTAATGTACTGCCCTCATCCTTTTCCCTTGTCAGCCTCTCCCCCATCATCATTCTCTTTAAATTGAATGATACTCCAATGACGGTACCCTCTGCGTGCTATAGTGTGCATCTGTAATTTGAGTATGTAGCCTGGGGGAATATCCTGGTGGGCTGATAAGCCCTGCCATACTAGCCTTTTGATGAATGTTTCAGTAGTGTTGGCTTAGGATATAGATAGGAAAGCATAACTCATTATTACTTGTGAAGCTGGGGAAACCGCATATTCAAGGCTGGTTTTAGAGCTCCAAAATGTGAGGCTTTCCTTTTGCTTTGTCTTGATTTTGGACATGGAAATCAATGACACTACTTCTGTGTGAAACAGAAAAAGATTGAAAAGATGGCTTAGCTGCAACAGCTCTGCTGCGTAGGCTGAAGAGGAGCTGTAAACCAGGGAGGCCCCAGTGGGAAGGTGCCCAGGCAGGTGACCCAGCTGGGGATCTCTGGTTCCTTGTCTTGGCAAGGCAGGCAGGAGACAAAGGGTCAAGCAAATAAACTGGCAGGACTCAGTATTGTGCCTTTCTTCTTGGCAAGAAATGTGCCAGCAGTGTCCTTGCTGGACTCTCTCAGCCTTCAACCGTCTTCTGGAAATGCTTTTGGGTGTTGTGGAGCCCGTCATTCCCTACTCGCAGGAGGGTGTCTAGGTTTCGTTCAGCTAAGTGAGATTAGCCCTGAACTGCTTTTCAGGCAGAGCAGGAATAATGCAGCTGAGGAGGCATATATTACAGACTCATTAATGTCATATAAAATGAATCAGTGGTGGAAAGGATGGTTTGCTGTATGTAATAGAAAAATTATAGGGAGTGCATATGAGATCTCAAAATAAAATAATCTAAAAATAAATCAATCAATTTAATGGTGGCCTCTTACCTAAAAAACTGTAAAGAGAAATATTAAAAGGGGAATGGCAACAGGACCCGGCAGAGCTAGCAGAAGCTCAAGCATCAGCAGTGCTGTGGAATGTTGAAGACTCTTCAGCAAAGCCCTTAAGCAATACCTGTGGGGCTCCATGGAAGACAATAGGATTTAGAAAATGTCAACAAGATTAAAAAGAAATGCTCAGCCACTTTCCTAAAGAGAAGAGGGTGCTCAAGGTTAAGTGTATACCTGCAAGATTTTGCTTGTCTGAGGCTTTAAATCTCTCCCCTGCATGGTTCTGTCTCCAAAGCCTCTAAATGTTGCAGATCAAGAGGGTATTCACCAGTTCCTTTAGATGGATTAACTCAGGCTAAACTTCAAGGCTGATCCTTCATGATGACACAGGGATCTCTAGAGACCCTTGAATGTGTACACTGTAGCAAACCAGCAATGAATACACTTTCTTTCTCACCATGCCCTGTTAGTTTCTTAAACCAAACCCTGCCTTTTCTCCACATCTCTTCCCCACCACGAGGACCCTTAAAGACTTTTAAAAGAGAGGCAGTCAACTATCAGTGGTCGTTTAACCTCTTGCTCAGTCCTTAGCTTAATTTTTGTGTCTCTATGTTGTCTATAACTCAAAACTTTAATGAAATAATCAAAATAAATCTTTAATAGCACCAGTAATAGCAAAATCACTGCAGTGAAAGTGAAATCTTCACTAGTATTACTTCTCTAATAATGTCAGAGCAGAGATACTTTAGGTGGAGAAAGATCCTACTTCCATGGAAATTAGTGCAAGCCCACAGGCAGCTGCTAGTCTGGTTTATGGAAACGAGATCCTACTTCTTTTAGGAATGAGTGGAGCGCTGTTATCGGGGTACCTCCTGAAGGCAGGAAAGCCTGTTTCACGACACATATCTGCTGGCAAATCTCAACCAAAAAAGCAGGTAAATTTCCCCTTTTAGAGATTTTTTTGAATAGCTCTTGGAAGAAGGAGTGAATGGGGAAAATAGTATCCCACCTCCTCATGTTAGGCATCCTCAGTGGTGTTACTGCTTAGCTGCTATGGGGACAAAAGCAGCTTACTGCACCTCACCTGTCTGTTGAGGTGATTCTGCGGAAAGTTCCTGTTTTTGAAAGGAGACACTGCCCAAAGTGGGACCGAGTCCCAGAGATTCATACACAGTGCAGCACTGCAAATCTGCCCTTGTCAGGAAACCCATGTTAATTCATGCTCCCTCCCTACGCTTCTGTTGTGTGTGAAGCTTCAGCTGAAAGTCCTTTCAGGGAGGAGCAGAGGAGTGATCAGAATTGATGGGTATGTAAGCTGTGTTTATGTAAGCTGAATTAGCAAAGGAGAGAAGAATTAAGATCACACAGTCTCCATCTGTAAAAGCTGAACACCGTGTGGTGCCTTGATTTTGAAATACATTTTTCATATGCCTAATTGAAAGAAATGTTCTATGAATTTATGTTATTAGATGGAGAGACTTGCATTACGCCAGGATTACCAGGGAAAATGACAGCTAGAGTCACTCAGAAAGGTGTCATACAACCATAAAATCATAGAATGGTAAAGGTTGGAAGGGACCTTAAAGATCATCTAGTTCCAACGCTCCTGCCATGAGCAGGGACATCTTCCACTAGACCAGGTTGCTCAGAGCTCCATCCAACCTGGCCTTGAACACTTCCAGGGAGGGGGCATCCACAATCATATTAATCAGAAATGTGGATTACAGAAATAATCTCTTGGTTCTTCTTGTATTATGATTTATATTTTTTATTCCTTGCTAGTGCATATATTTTTTAGTTTGGGAATTATGTCTTTGTACAAGAATATATCTATATTTTCAGGAACAGCAACCTCTATTGCTGAGGAAAAAAAGAGCAATTCTGTCCACTTCCACAATAGTGTTGAGAAAAGAAACAACTCTGAAAGCAGCATACTGTGTCAACACACAAGTTTACTTAAAGACTTATTTTTGTGTAAAAAGCAAGTAAATTGTGAAGTAACTTTGACAGAGTGCATTTTCCCAAAAATCTTATTTTTCCAGAGGAGCTGTCCCTTCATCTCTGTAAACAAAATGAGGCCTCTCAAAAGCCTTCGTAGGCTTTTGAGATTCATTAGGCACACTCACCTAATAGCAGTACTGATGTGCTATGAGCCAGTGCGGAAGCAGATCACTTGAAAGGCAGGAAAGGAGAAAAATAAAAACCAGGGTAAAATACATTAGAAATTACAAAGAAAAGTTCTAGCGAGGGGGTTGTAGTTTCACACTGACAGGAGCTCCAGGGTACAGCCCTTACAGGTTTTCTGCTGTGGCAGGGTTAGAGGCCACAGGGCAGGGAGATGGTGATAGAACGTGTGCCTTGACGCTGTTAGGCCTTTTGGCGTTCACTTGAATTTCTGACATGCAATGGCAGAGCCCACAGGCTGTATTGCTTATCCTGGCCCATAGCCTACAGCTGCAGACGTAACCTGGAAGCTGCATGACCTGTGGTGGCAAGTGCTCCCAATGTCCACCTTCCCCAGAGCCCTTGGAGAGACGCCTCTGATGGTCGCAGACTGAGGACGCATGCACCTGGTGGGGTCACGTGGGGTGACGTGGTGGTGAGGGGACTGTAGTTTATGGTTTCCAAAAGCGGAAACAGTATGATACGGTCATGGGATCACAAGCAGAGCTTTTAGTCAAAGCTCATTCCTTCACTTGGCCTCCCCTGAAATCACGGGGAAGCAGCACGCACCCCTGGAAGGATCATGGGTCAGGAGAGGCACGCTGGTGACAGGTAAGGAGAAGCTCTCTCTGAAAAAGCCTACTCTGCTGAGGCCGTCTGGTGTGGCTGTCTAAGATTTAGACCTTTAAGCATGAATACCCGGTACCTGGGATGGGTTCTGCCCTAGAGCTGATCTTATTTAATATTTCCCATGATGTTTTAAAAGATTCTAGAAAGAGAAAGCAAGCTGACATGCACCACCTCGTTGGGCGGTGGCAGGGGAGGGGGGGTAGCAGACACGCTGGAAGTTGGGACGACACCTCAGAGCGCTCATGGCAAACAGAACAATGCAACAAACTGGTGTGAAATAAATGGGGTGCTACTCGATAAGGAAAGGTGGAAAGTTCTGCACCTCTGTAGGAATAATCAACTAACTGCCAAAACAGAAGACAAAGCAAGGGTGGCTATAGAAAAAGAAATGTGATTTCAGTGAAATGCTGCCACCTCGATGTGCTTCCTACCAGCACCACACTGCTGTGGAAAATCGACCTTCTTCTGGGAGTATAAGCAGGCAATGCTAGGTGTAAAACAAGCGAGGTGGTTTTTCCCTTGTTCCAGTCAGAAGAGCTGTCTCAGAAAGTACACTGCATCCTGGTTTTCTATGGCTTTTCAAGAAAACTGAGGGTAAAAATTAAAAAGAATTTAGAGAAAGAAAAGAGTGATTAGGTCAAACAACTGATGTGTGAAGACACTGAAGGAACGACTGAAGGAACTGGAGTGTTCGTCAGTCTAAGGAAGACTGAATGAGGATGTCAACGCAGCCTCCAACCGTGTGAATGTAGCTGCAAAAAATGAAGGACATAACTGTGGACTGGACAAAAAAATAGGGTTGGATGCCAACAGAGGAGGTAGATTTTAGGGAAAAACAAGTATTCAGTCATGCTAAGGAGTATGCTTTTTAGGGAGAAACAGATTGTCCATCAAAGGAGATCTTAAAAAACAAATTAGATAAAAGTCTGTCAGGAATGATACGGGGTCTCAGCATGAGATTAGGACAGTGTTTATGTTAACACATCTGGTGTGAGCAACTAAGTCATCAACTTCCATGGCTTTTTATATTGTCTGCAGAAAGATATAGGTTAGTCAGGACATCTAATTTGTACCTATAGCACTCTGTTAGCTATATAAAGAGCTAGGTGAGGCTGGTCTCCTTTCTCAGTCACCTATATTATGTGCTTAAATTTAGGCACCAGAGTATCCCCAACAATAGCACAAAGCCAAGATAAATTTTCAGGCACAATTTTACACTCCAGACTCTGTTCTGTTTGAGTGCTGGCCAGAGTGACTGCATCAGGAAAGCCTTTAGCATTAGCCTGTTTCTTTAATCTGGTGTAATAATCTGAACCTGCCAAGAAAGATTTCCAGTGCTGCATGTCTGCAGTCTCTGAGAGTCCAGTCACCTGTAAATCCCAGTGCTTAATCCCTTTCTCACAGATGAAATTAAATTCAGTTTAGCTTTATTTTCTGCAGAATGGAGAAATGATGATCTGCTTCTAGACAAGACTTTTACTGGTATTTAGTCATCAAGTCATTTTCTACCAAGAGGACCTCCCTCAACTCCAGCAGTCTTACGCCACCAGTGGAGCCTCATCAAAACGAACTTGGTGGTGGATGAGTAAACTTGCCTGGATGGGGCTCCTTCCTCCTTGGTTGACAGGAAGAAAACGTGGCAGTGCAATTCAGGTTCTCCCAGCCTCTTCCTTGATAAAATCCTTGAGAGGACAGAGCACTATTTGCGGGTTCAAAGACCACATTTTGTTTTTTTTTGTATTAGCAAGGACCGCTTGCTCTTGATCAGGCTTTGATTTGACCAATATTTCCTTAAAAACCTGGCACGACGTCACCAACAGACAACTGCAGGCTAGATAACCAAGAAGACAGGATCCAAGAGGTGGTCTCTCACCTAAGAAGTGCTACAGATTATGTGAGCATTGACATTCATTATAGTATATATTATTCCCTGCTTTTTTTGGGGGGGCAAATGCAAGGGTGGGTGACGAATATTTATCAAACAGGCATCCGTTCCTTCAGAAGAGATCTTAAAGTGTAGGCTATTCCCGCCGTTTGTGGTTTTTGAATGATGAGAAAATGTGCAGTAATCTTAGACTCGTTGTAAGAACTTCTATTTCTTTTTCAATTTTAATTTTCTATGATTTTCTGCTATTTAATTCTGCTCCTGCTAGTCAGATTGGTCTAACAATGTCTAATGCAACAGTAGCTCACTAATTTGCACTAATGATTAGAAAGCCTTTTGAAAATAATTAAATTTGCAAATTAACAAGTAGGTAAGCAAATGGAAATGTGCAGTCAGTTTAAAGGTGTGATCAGCTCATTTATGTTGTCATTCCTGATTTGTTATTTATGACAATGCTGTGTTTTCTGTCTGCTGTACTAAGGCAATTCTTCATGGTACGCTAGCTAGTCCATGCGCTGTAGCTAGGAGAAATGATGCTATTAATAGAAGACTGCAGTACCTTCCATTAAATCTTAGCTGAGAGGTGGGGAGAGGCTGCCAACTTCCGCTGCAGATTATGAAGTGTGCAGTCTAGCAAGTGCATATTAGCTAGATGCAAGTGCAAATATATTGCTATCTACGCCAAGCCCATTAAAATGTACAGACATTTACTTTTTTGCCATTTCTGCTGCCATAACAGAGAAATAAACATGAGTCATCTGGTGAAGCCATAGCAATGGTAAAGACTTCTATCCACACTGTCACCGTGATCTGTGGTAAGAATTGTCATTAAACAAACCTAATTGCAGATTTCTGTCTTTGAGCAACAGCAGCATCTTAAATATGCTGCAATGAACATTACAAACGAAGGCAGAGCATGACCAAGATGGACTGCCTATACGGAGGGACATCTCCATTCATGCAGAAAGAAATGGGCAGCACTGCCAAATGCCTGCACGGAGGCAAGGCCTACCAGGCGCAGCCGCCCAGGAGGTCGCAACGCGGCGGTGCAGGACCACCATGGCAGCAGCCTCCACCACCTCTCTGCTGCTGGCTACGGGTGCCCTCCCACCATGCCGGCTGCACAAGCCACCTTCAGCTGGGGGCATCCGCATTCCCGGACTCAGTTTCCCCGTTGCTGGATTTGCACAGCCATGGGAGCATCGCACCAAACGGGGCTGAACGGGAGCAGCCATTTAGAATTCGTTTTTGCAGCTGCACCTGTTAACCGTATTTATTTTCTACTGAGATCTTGCAGAGTTAGATAGATCATGACAATGCTGCTATCCAGAATGCATCCATCGGAGGGTGTCCAGGTCTCATTAATGAGAATACATAGGTATGGGAAACTTCTAGCTGTTAACAAAACCTGGTATGACATCTCCACCCTTAGGAGCGGCAGATGGAGGATGTCTCTCCTACCCGCACTGCTGAGAGGTTCAGTTACTGACTGTGGGATGAGTCCCGCTGAAGCTCTATGTGAAAGGGAGTGCTACAAAGCCCACTCAGAGGAACCTCCAAACTGCTCCTCACTCCTGTAGTCAGGATAGGATTCAAACCCAAGTCAACTGAGACAAAAACTTCCTTTTTTTTTGTTTCTGAAATTGAGTTTGCTGCACAGAACTGCTGATTGCACCGTTGTTTTAATACATTAATAAAACCCGTGAGACTTTGGGCTTGATCACTTTGCAGAGGAAGTGGAAGAAACCTTTAAACCTCTGCCCCTACATGGAAGAATAAAAAACCTGTGGGGTACTCACAGCTCTGCAATTTCAAATAAGGTTAGTATTTTTCTAGCTGCTTATTCCTAATCTTTGCCTATGAAAAAGGTTAATGGGATCACTGCAAGATCAAATGTTTATATAGCAGTGGATTAACCTTTCCTGCTAACTCAGTGTCTTGCAAATGTAAACTGTATTCAGTACGGATACGGGATAACTACACTACGGCAATATGAACAACAGTTCAAGCCTTCATTAACTGAGTGGTAAATTACAGTGGTAATCATGTAATTTTGAATCATTTCCATCCTTCTGTATTGCTCATTACAACACAAGCACAAATGACACATTCATTCAAAACTTCAAAAAACTTGAGTGAGAAATAAGAATTACCATTTAAACCCACTCTGCGAAGTTGACCTTGATATAATTTTATTCCGTTTTGTGGTAAGAGCATTGTAACTATCTAGGGAGGCAGAGATTTTCAGCTTAAAAATATGATTCAGATGTGGCATCTTTATTTCTTATCTAGACTAGCCTTATTCTTCAGATTGTCTCCAAAGTGTATGCTACAAGAACAACGACCAATGGAGATTTTTCTACCTTTTTTGTGCTTCTGCCTGTTTCTGAAGGATAATGTGGTAGATTTGTGCTTTATTACTGCTAAAATGGAGCTCTGGAATGGGATCAGCCACCAAGAGAAGGATTATCCAACATCTGAAGAGCATTCAGTGTGGATGGGAAGCCTCCCTTGCTACTCTGGCCTTTGCAGGGACACAGGACCAGAGAAATCAGATGCAGTTGGCCCTTCTCTATGCTTCACTAAGGTCCAATTGCTGTGCTTCTTCCCAGCAGTCATGGGGAACTGTATGTGCTGATCGAGGCTTGAGGCTACTCTTAGCTATATGCAGCTTGTGAGATTACAGTCTTGTAATTCTTTGTGCATGTCCTGCATCGTCATGGATTATTATTTTAGAGCTAGAGTCCCAGAGTCAATTGTTTTCTATAGGTTTTTCTGCTTCTGGAACTTCAGCCGGTCGCTTTTTTTTATATTTTTCTTAAAATGTATACTTGCTGTAAAGTTGAGGAGGAGAAGCAGAAGAACATGGCAGGATTAGAATGACCTTTCCAAGGGCTTTGTTCCACAGCACCTCCACCCACATTCCATTTTGGGCTGCTGTGCTCAAAGTATTAGATCAGCAGACAGTCCTGGAGATGAGATGTTGCTGAAGATGCGGTAGAACCAGACAGGAGGAGTCTGTTTCCTTGTCTCTTTGAAAGGAATTTCTGGTGAGGCTAAACTGAAATGTGCAAGTCACAAATCAGCTTACAAACAACTTTGCAGTTAATTGCTAAATAGCATTATCCTGAGATGAAGGTGGACTTACTGGTTAGTGTCTGTTTACAGACTCTCAGCTATCAGTGTTATGTTTCTAACTATTTCATATAGCAGGAAAAAATATTTCCTTCCTTTTCCTATATAACATAAAGGAGAAAAAAACAAAAACCAAAACTAGAATAGGGATTTGTTAATTTCTGATAAAACGACATAAGAAGACATTGGGGTAACAGTACTGAAAAAAGATGCTCTTGAACATCAGAAATGCCATGTGCATTAACTCTTTCAAGCTCTGGCCAAAGAATAGACACAGAAAAGTACAACACATGAAATTTTAAAGCTTTTGTGTCACTTCAGTTAGGTACTGTATTCTGCAACTTCCAAAGTTATTTAGGAAGCCTTGTTTCAGCTATATTGGTTAATTTCCAAGTGCTAGGACATATATTTAGCAGAGGAAAACTGCCACAGCATGAAGCATCTAGGGAGCATACCCAGGAGTGTAAAGTGACGAACCTTCTTATGTATTTATATAAGTCATCATTCTCAGCTTTGCATCTCATGTCAGGGCAAATATTTAGCTTTGGATTGTACTAACTTACAATACTGGGATTTCACCAGAGGAAAGGTATTTCTTAGTGAGGACACCAAAAACAGTTCAGTTTAAAGAAAATCTTGCCCTTAAGTTTCCTTATTGTGCTCAGAAGACTCTGCCTTTGCAAGAGACTTACGACTTCGACTCTTCTTTGACTGTAGACTAGAGGCAACCTTGAAAAGGTTGAGTTTCCACAGCAGAAGGCCCACTGAGGATTTTTCATGCTGTTCAGGGGTAACACTTGCCTCGTTATCCCATAATAATCCAAGAAATGTTGCAAACACTCCAGAGAACGTATTTTCAATCTTTCAAGCAGAAGCTGGTAAGAAAGGTCATATTCCTTAGCTCCCAAAATTGTTTCTTCCCACAGTTTTGACCACTGCAAAAGTATTGTCTTCTGTATGGCCTTCATCATTATTGTAGAGTTCCATCACACCACAAAAATAGCTGGCTAATGATGTCTATCTGAGGCTTTAACTATCCTTGAACGTAATTTAGGCCTAAATTACGGATTATGTCAAAGGTACCACTAGTTATTTTAAATATAACTCCATGCTCTTTCAGAAGCTCTGAGGTACTTACGGTGGCTGAGGACATGCACTTTTTGTGTATCAAACTTCCTAATGTATAAGGTTGTAGACCTAAGCATGTTGCATTGCTAGCAGGGGGCAGGTCATCAAGTGTGTGTATCGGCCAACATCTGCTGATGGGTAAGCTCACATCATCATGGCGGTGAAAATAAGAGACTGCAGTAGGGTTCAGCAGGTGACTGAGTGGGCACTGCTGTGTGAGCGTATAGCAATGGGGAATCACCCAGGACACTAAAGGAGTACAGCCTGACCTGAGTATGTGTGGTGTGTACTTAGAAAGAGGAGCCTACACTGTGCTTGGGAATTCTTCAAAATGTTCCTCCACTCACCTGACTTAAGTTTGGCTCAGGCAGCTACTCCTTATTCATTTTTCATCTTGTCCAGCTACACAATTATCTTAGTATGGTTGTATTTGTTTCATTTGGTAAAGATAATAAAACCTTTGAATCATCATCATATTAAAGGGAGACAAGTCTGTATTATTACTATGGTTGCTTTTAAGAGTTGCAGAATGACCAGAGAGACAACTGGCCAGACAAGAAGTCTGGCTATTCCCTATCATCTGCTGAGACAGGTTTATAATCTTTCATTTAATAGCGTTCTGTACTGGGAAGTCTACATAGAAAGGTTTCTTGAATGCTCTCCAATGGATCATCGTGGACACATAACCATAGAACAAAGACTTGGTCAGAAAGATATCTCCTCACCTTGATTTTGAAAATAAATTATTTCAGATTTCATTAACTTTTGTAGTTATTGAATTACTCTGTATATAAGAAGATTTGCAGTAGGAAAGCAATCTATTTTAGCTGACTTGCTGATGTTGGAACATGTGATTCCAGAGCTCGCTCTTTCCTAACATGACCACAAAACAAAGCTGGAAACACAGAAGTTACCAATACGGTAAGAAGAAATATTCCTAGCATATTCCTCTGCTCCTCACTCCTTACTTACCAGTCCGTCTCATCACTTTTGATGGTTTCCAGAACAGAGATGCACTGGATTTTCCTGTCTGTCCAGGATGAGTAAAATCTGGTTGAATCTGTCCTCTTTTGTAATTCTTCTCACCCTTTTGATTTGGAAGAAGCAATTTGTGACATTTGATAACATCCTGGAAGAGAAACAAGAAGATTTACTTTAGAGGACTTTTTTTTAGAGGATTTAAGACACCAGCTGAGAATTCCTTCAGATAGTTCCCTGCCTGTTTTATTACCTTGATCATGATCTTGACCTTTTTGCAGGAAAATAGCTGAAGAAGATCTTTCTCTAGCATTTCATTCATAATATTCTCTGTTTCCTTTTTTTATTTCTTTTTTGTTTTATTTTTGCAAATATATATCTTCCCTCCCCAAGCTCTGCTGCAAACATTTTTAGTGGGCTTCAGGCCAGATCTAGAAAGCATTTGTATTTAAGAGGTTATAAACTCCCAGAATCATTATAAGTAAGAATCGCTTGCTCCATAGCCACGTCAGAGCTGCTGAAAATCATTAGACATCTCCCTCTTTGACTTCAAAGCCAAAGTTCCCAGGTCTGAGCATTTCTGGTTTGAATATGCTCTCCTAGTTAGAGTCCTTATGTTCATATTTCCTGCCTAAATCCTACTAGAAGTCAGGCACTCGGCAGAGCGAAAGTCCACTGTGGGACTTCATGTGGTGCCACACATGCACACACAAAATCTGGCCCTCCACAGAAAGCCTCAGTGGCTACTTTGCTTTCAAAAAGTAGGAGGAGGAAGAGCAGTCATTGCGCACCTTGCATATAAGATATAACCATTTCCCACTACAGCACTTGCCCATTCTCAGCCTACAGGAGTCAAATTCCTGAAATGGTTTTCCAGCCAGGCTGGCTATAAGGTTTCCTAAACATGGCCATTTCTTGTTTCTAGTAAGACCCTTATGGAGTTGCTCATGCCTGCAGACAGTTCTGATACCTTAGGGACTCTGAGGTGGGATTTTCTTAGAATTATACTGGAGCTCAGTGTTTAATCCACAGGAACAAGACCTTGGTACATAAATTCCTTAGGTAACTGAAAACAGCCTGTGTTTGGGTAGCCTGTGTAAGGGGAACCATACAAAATACAAAGAAAAGGGACTCCTGATTCATATATCCTGATTTCCTTCTCTCTGTACCAATGTGCTGGTGCATTTTCCTGCCAAATTAGTCATCAATACAAAAGTATTATATTAGAGGTCACATGCACAGAGCTTCACATGCTGATGTGTATAATCCTTTTATCACGGTATTTTACTGGGGAAATTAAAAACGTGAGATGGTTAATCGATTCTTAGACAGAAAGATCTGTGGATTAAGTCTATGTTGTTTTGCAGTTGGTGCAATACGCCAGGATAGCAGCATCCTTGACTAAGGAAGTAGTAGCAGTAACTCATGGTAAGTGTTTATTGCTATGGAAGGATCAAGGCTAGGCTGCACGATAGTCAGTAGGTTTGGGGAACTTCATTAGGAGGATAAAACATAACAATTTATAGGGAAAGATAGGAAAAAAGGAACCATTTCTTTACCAGTAACAGCCAAGCACAAGGAGGGAGAGAATTCAATATTCACATGATTTCAGCAACAGTGGGTAATTTATGGGACTGCATGATCGGGTTAAAAATAAGCTAGGGGAGGTGACCTAGTTCAGCCTCCTGCTCAAAGCAGGGTAAGCTATGAGATCAGACCAGGCTGCTCAGGGATTTGTCCAGCTGGGTCTTGAAAACCTCCAAGGAGGGAGACTGCACAACCTTTCTGGACAGCCTACTCTACTGTCTGACTGTTCTCATGGTGGAAAAGCTTTTCCTTGTCTCTGGTCTGAAACTCTCATTTCACTTATGCACAGTTGTATCTCATTTTCCCACCCTGCACCACTGCGAGGAACCCAGCTCCTTCTCCTCAATGACCGCTTGTAGGCACTGGGGGACAGTTAGGTGCCCCTGAAGCCATCTCTCCTCTGGGCTGAACCAGCCCAGCTCCCCCTGCGTCTCCTCACAAACCAAGGGCTCCAGCTTCCATTGCCTTGGGGGCCCTCCAAAAGCTCCCTCCAGTTTGTCCATGCCTTTCCTGCATTGCCATGTCTAGATATGGCTTGATAAGTGCCATATAGAGAGAGATGATAATTTTGCTTGGTCTATGTGCCATGCCTTTGTTCACGTACACGGATGCTGTTGGCCACCTTTTCTGCCAGGGCACAACATGGGCTCATATTCAGCTTGCTGCCTGCTGTCATCCCAGGCCCTTTCCCACAGAATTGCTCCACAGCCCCTCCATCTTTTTCTGGAGAGAGAGCCTAGATGATGCCTTATATTAGGCCCCTGCCTTGCAGATATTTATCTTTTCCACTGTCTTGGGTGGAATAGAAACTGTCATCCTAACATGCGCTCTCACAGAAGGTTAATTTAGTAGCCTTGACTTTACTGGGATGACTCATGAGTCACAAGTTACTCATGTGCATAAATGTTTTCAAGATCACGCCTCGAGCATGTACCTGGGTTTGGAGGACTTTTGATTGACAAATTTATTCTGTCCTCTTTTCTTTAAATATTCATTTGTTAACTTAAAAATCTACTTATTCATACATTACTCATTAAAATATGAATAAAGTTAGTTATAAAAGGTCTAGCCTAAAAAAAACCCACCTGCTTTTTTCTCAATTCTTTTGCAAGCTCTTACGAAAAGTGTTATTCCTATTGTATTTGAAGGATGCTGATGTTAACGAGATTCATTATTAGAGGTGTATGCTGATATTTTAGCACTTTGAAGATGAAAAATCTGGGCTTTTCATCAAAACGATTAAACTGTTATCTCTGTCCACTTCAAAATCCCTTATAAAAGATCATATATTAGTCATAAAGAATTCAGCTGCCTGGGAATAATGCAAGGACATTTTAATTTTCATTGCTTAATACAACAAAGTGAGAATTCTCAGATTTCTATTTTTCAGCTTGTTTTTAATTCTTGAATTTCTATCAAGGTATCTCTATAATTTACCTCAACTGGTAGCTAATTCACCTCACTTTTTGCATCTTCACAAGTGCATCCTCCCACCAAGCACTGTGAAAACTTGATGTGCTGGGTCACCTTTGTGAAAACCTTTCCAAGTTTGATGATTTCTTGATTTATTGAAACAAAATTTGCTGACAGAGAACGATTCCAGCTTTGAGATGAATTTACCCAGGGAATTTTTTGCATTAGTAAAGAAAAGGGATGAAACTTGTTTTTTTGCCAGATAGTTGCCTTTGACTGTGGATACATTTTACCTCCAAGAATGAAGCCGAAGTACAGGATGAGCTTCATTCTTGTTTGATGGCAACAAAGGACCATATCCTTCCTTTTCTGCTCTCTTTCTCTTTTCAAAGATTTTAACTGAAAATGATCAGACTGAGGAAGGAAAGGGACTTACTGAATCACTGAGCATGGAAAAAATGCCCAGTGACAGCTTATTAGAGAAGTTAGATAGAGGTAGAAACCCTACAGATATTGAAAATTGCCCCTCCTTCCCTCCCTCCCTCCCTCCC
>Ga0065711_1041039_pt1 | contig 16458 bp, 4 predicted proteins | sample Hoacrofraction12_FD_59098 | JGI IMG/M metagenome (GOLD analysis project Ga0065711, IMG submission 59098) | Hoatzin crop microbial communities from Cojedes, Venezuela - Epithelial fraction 12 v2 (version 2) | ecosystem: Host-associated > Birds > Digestive system > Esophagus > Crop | place... | reverse complement strand
CAGTTTGTGCCCGTTGCCCCTTGTCCTGTCACTGGGCACCACTGAAAAGAGTCTGGCCCCATCCTCCTGACACCCACCCTTCAGATATTTATAAACATTTCTAAGGTCCCCTCGCAGCCTTCTCTTCTCCAGGCTGAACAAGCCCAGCTCCCTCAACCTCTCCTCGCAGGGGAGATGCTCCAGTCCCCTCCTCATCCTCGTAGCCCTCCGCTGGACTCTCTCCAGTAGCTCCTCATCTTTCTTGAACTGGGGAGCCCAGAACTGGACACAGTACCCCAGATGGGGCCTCACCAGGGCAGAGTAGAGGGGGAGGAGAACCTCCCTCGACCTGCTGGGCACACTCTTCTTAATGTGAATTCTTCAGGTGAATCTTATGTCTCTAACTGATATATGAAACTGTACCTGTCTCCTTTCCTCTTCCTTTTTTGCACCCTTGGCTGCTTTACAGAAGGCCACTTAGAGAATGGGGTTTGAATTCCTTGAAACAGAATCGTTTGTAATTAAAAAAGTTCTACAGGCCTTAATGCTAGGCTTGTACGTATTTTTCTTTTCTTGGATTACTAAGGTGCTCTCTTCTTTAGTTCAGAGGTTGGTTTTTATGAGACATATCAGAATGTCAATTCTATTCTTTTTCCTTTTATAGGTTTCTTTGTTAGGCTTTGTTATGAACATCAGTAAGAAATTAGTGGTGAGTGAAGTACGAGAATTATGTACTCATTTTTAAAAGTAGACATGTAGAAGCTGTGCCAGCAGTCAGCAGTTTTTAGACAGTGAAGCTGAAGGGAGCAGCAAGCTTTTAATAAAAGTAAATGAATAACCAGGTGACCTGCACGTCTGATTGTTTCTTCCACAGGGGTAGTGCAGACAGTTTATTTCAAATCTTGTTGCCATATCATATCATTACCTGTGCAAGTGTGTTTTATTTTTTTTTCTATAGCGTTTTGATTATGCTTCTGTACTTTCTTTTGGTGTTTACCAAGAAAAATAATAGTCATGAATCAGTAGTATTTGGGGGTTGTTTTAAGATACAAAAGTATTATGTGATGCAGCAAACAAGAAAATAATTTGTAGTCAAGATTCCTAACTGTATGTGTTTGTTTACTTGGTTGTAAATGATTACCCTGGTTTTGAATCTTGTGCTTTATTTTCATCTTTAATATACCATTTTTTAACTATGGAATGATCATTTAAGTATTATAACAAGGACATTCCCAGAACTGTTACCATGAAAAGCAAGTGTGATAGAACACACGCTAGTCTGACATTATTGAAAAAGTCAGTTATGTCGATGCTCGTTGTGAAAAGAGATGTTCTTGTTTAAAGAATAAAAACATTTTCATGAAATCTGCTGAACTTTATTATCAACCACTTTTAATTTATTCTAAACAAAGATATAATAAGCATGTGTAGAATATAATAAAAGGACTGGGATAGTAATTTTGAGATTATAAACGCACGTGCTTAAGGGATATCCGTGTTGAACAGTCATGAGAATTAACAGATCTGGATGTGTTCAAATGGCATTTAATATGAATAGAAACCAAATTGTTCATACAACTGATCATGCAGAGTTTTATCCTATTATAGTCATTTATTACTACATATGAAATTTATTATACTGATGAAAAAAAGTAATTCAGCCACACACCTATGTCTTTGTTGACTCATCTTGCCTGTAAGGAGCAAACTACATATGTAAAGAAATTACAAATTGGAACTAAGTGCACATCTCTCTCAATCTTCCAATAAAAGCTTTTTGAACCAAGGGCACAGACTGCCTGACCAGTGAGCCGTGTGATAAAGCACAAACAGTGCAGGAAATGAAAACCCTAGGAGTAGCAGATGATGTGGGCAGCAGGCACAGGTATTTCACTCAACTCTATCTGGTTCACTCCCCAGGCTCTCAAAGAAAACTTAAACATTATTTACTCAACCATGTGCTAGTTAAAACCAATATCTCTAGGCCATCTGTTCAGGAAGATGACCTCATGCAACTTTATGCCCCAACATTACGTCAGTGTAATTCTGACTAATCAATCTCTGCTTGATCACATTGTCTTAGAGTTATCCTTACCTACAGGGGGAAAAAAAAAAGTAGCCTTAGATTTAGCTGGATATTTCAGCATCATTTTGTGAAACAGTGTAAAACCCTTACTTGTTACAAAGTAGCTTGGCTCTGCTGGATTATGGGAGTTCCTCTGATAATATGCCAAAAGAAGGGCTTGACCATGTATACTCAATCCTATAATTGTAGTCTTTCACTATGAAACGTGTTCCTTTTCAGGGCACCTTTCAGAGGTATCAGCATTGTTTGGATCTTCAGGCTTTTCTCGTATCTAACTATTCTAGTCCAAATGTCTTTTCATGTTAAAATGGGATTGCTTTTATAAGCAAAGGTTGTAGTGCAGTAAAAAGGCTAAAATACTTCCAAGCAGGATTAACACATCAGTGTGAAGTGCAGTTGTGCCTCGTGGACCTTATATGTAAAAGTGGCTGTTGGGTATAATAAAAGAATTTTGCAAACAAATAAGGCGCAAAGTAGAAAAACAATTCAATATGTTAGCACAGAAGTTTCTGAATAGAAACAAGTGTGAAGAATGAGCAATGGTCTTTCAAATTCAGTGTGTGAGTGCTTGGTGTTCAGGAGTTTAGCACAAAAACGGGTACTTGATGAACACCTAGAACTGAGTCAGGAGTTTTAATCAATTCTACCTCATCTGTTGAAGGTAATGTTGGATATTTATCTCTATTCGTACTCAAACAAGAATACATTTATTAATTTGCTTTTTCTCCAGATTTTATATTGTGCTTGTTTAGTCAGATCCAGTTTACATGTGTGTGCCTTAATCCTACTTTAATGGTGAGCAGAATTTAATCCAACGATCCCGTTGAAACGTCGTGAAAGCCTGGTCAGATATTCTAGCACTGAAAGTGGTTTTAAAAGGACATTTTCACATGTCCCTGTCACTTCTGTTTATTCATTCACACCTTTGCTGCTTTCTGATATAGTTCCTGTTTGTTGCTAGGCAACTATAGCTGTATTATGCAGGGTTCTGCAGTACACCCAGAACTAAATTGCAGTGCACCATAAAGCAATAACTGATGTTAGGCTGTACTTTTTTTTTTGTATCATACCATGGCTCCAACTGTCTGTCTGTGGTGTTCATCTGAAGGATGGAAACTTTCCAGATACATAGTGAACAGAAAAATAAGATCGATCGGGCATATTTATGTTTTTTCCTGAATCTTTTGAAATACATTTGGGATGTGCCATGGCTCTTTTGAGGCATCACCATTATGATGTGTCTTATGCTTCTCAGCTTAAGTGTGTTACATCAGATTGCTAGTGAGCCAGCAGTACTGTCCAGAAACAGGCAGAAATACTAGATGATTGATTAATCACTCTTTATTTAGATGGTTGTAAAACCTTCAGGCACAAAGAGATTCTCTGTGTGCATGTGTTTTTATAGCACAGTGATACGTGGAGTTGGTGGCTACTGCTGTTCTATCCATTAGAGCTGTAAACTTCTTTAATGAATCTGGACAGGAGACTGCAGGGAAAACATTTTGTAGAAGAACCTGAAAAGTCTCTCTAAAAAGACAAATAAGGAAGGAAATTTACAGTTGCTGTGAATGAATACATGTCTAATGCTGAGGAGGATAAATCTCATGTGAGGGAATTCATTTACATACTATTAGAGTTGACATGCTAATATCAAAGCATTAAAATATGTAAATAGTATAAGTATGCACAAAATCCTAATTACTGCTTTACATTATCAACTCATTTACTCTTTATGATATTTTATGACTATTTAGCTGTGTCAGCAAGCAATTACAAAAACCTACTACAACTTGATGATAATGCATTTCTGTATATTTCCTTTTCTTCCTAAAAACATTTTTCCAGTCCTAAAAGAGAATGATGTGGAAAAGATTCATGTTGCTGAATGTCCTTTTTGCGTGAACAACATATGCTTTGAGTTTCTAGCAGTTCAGTGTTCTTTCTCTTATCCTGCTTACCAAAACAAAGGTAGATTTATATGCAGGCTAATGAGAACTGACATTTCTTACATTATCTGATACAGTTATAGTACAGATTTAATCCATTGCAGGTGTTATATCATTACAAAATAAGCTAGAGGCACATGAGCACCAAGGAAAAACTTAACAGTTATCATCATAGGAAAAGATGCTTCATTTTATGAAGCATTGTAGCTTTTCAATCATAAAGTCTTTACAGCAGGGAAGAAATTTGTCGTAAAATCTGTACTGCCAACCTGTAATAAGACAGTGTCTTTTTCCCCCCCAGTAATCTCCAACAGTTACTGAAATCAGAAAGCAGTGATGTGGTTTTTCTTGATTTCACTAAAAATGTCTGAATTTTGTTCAAGTTTTATTCATCGCAAACAGTTGCCTTAAATTAAATGAAAATTTCTTTTGGGACGTAACACTGCTCCTGTAATGAGTCTTTTGATTTATGACAAGAAACATTTCATGTCACAGCAACTTGAGACATACCAGATTGTGTTATACCAGTATCTTCAGTGGTCTTAAAGAGCTGTTGTATAGAAAAAAATAAATTTGGGGGTGGTTCCTAGACTACTTGTATAGAAAGAACTACTGTTACAATCAGAGTTTTAAATGTGTTAGAAAACTGGCCTAAACCCTTAGTTTGAAAAATTGACTTTGCATTTCATTTAATTGGAAAAAAAAATGCAATTTTTAAAAGATATTTCCTGAAATTATTTTAATAGTTACTTTTCTACAGAGGATTTATGTGAACTGTTTAGTCAAAAAGGGAGTCAAACTGTGGAGGATTTGGTCTATAATCTGAGCCTATGCTGTTGCTGAGGAACAGATGAGATAGACAATAAAGGGAGCTAAGAGATCGACAGAAACAACTTCTGTTAGAGAAAGTTAGAGACAAAAGGCTCACACAAAACGATTTTAAGTCAAAGGCAGATGACACAAGATTTAGAATTTAATGAGCCTTAAATGCCAGAGAATGTGCCAGATGTACAGTTATAGCATAAAGTCTCCGCACAATTGCGTACCTTCCCAAAACATTTTTTTTAAAGGCTACTCAAAGCTCACATACTCATAAATTCAGTCCTAAGGAGCTCAGAAATGAAGCCCAAACCATTTCAGGTGGTTGCCATCCTCTATTCCATGCTAGTTTTCATTTTAACTGTGAAAGAGTGAAGCTCAGTTTCCCCAACACCACAAGTCACTTCCCCAGAAGCAGCGTTTTGCATCCTCTCACTGCCCGCTTGCGTGACACAGGTGGGTGTAACTTGTTAAGCAGCACCCAGCAGCAGACCGAGTCCCTGTGCACTGCGCAAACATGCATCTCCACGGGGTGTCTTGGAAATTTCCTTTCCAATTTGTGACTGCTGCTCGCCAGTGCTCACTTTCTTTGTTCTTCCTAACTTGCTGGCTTCCTATACAGAGAGTTTGATCAATCACAGTTCCCACTGACGTCTTATTTTTGTTTCCATGTATGTTAGGGCTGCATTCAGATCTCCAACATGTAACAGCTGTATGCCAATTTTGTCCTTAAGTGCAAGAGAGCTGAGACTGATTTAGACTGCTTACTGTCAGGTTTGGTAGACCTTGTGTGCCAGTGCAGATGATGGGGAGAGGTAGGTAATATATTCAGATCATTGTTCGGAATGCAATTGTACCATATTATCTTAGGTAACTGAGTGGTTCTTCGAAGTTTACGTTGTGTAGGAGACACCAACGTCTGTCCTGTTTCTGATAGCAGTCATCCAAGCAATGCTTATTGCTGTTTTAGATAATCTGAAAATTATCTGTTTTAGATAATCAGAAAATACTGGCTTTGAGGTATAAATGTACAAAATTATTTTTATCAACAGTATTTTTTCTGAAAATATTACTTCAATGGGATGAAATTATCTTTTTGTCAGTACAGGCTAAGCTTGACAAGCCATTTCAGCTCCAGTGAGAAAGAAAATAAAAATCAGATATACTGAAAATTTCTTGCAGTATTTTAAAACATTTTGATTTAATAATTCTAAATTGCTTTTACTATTCAAAATTGATACAATTTACAAAATAGGTGTAGGAAAATGAAAACAAAAAGCCATTGCACTTCAGGGCAAAGAAAAGTTTTCTGAAAATCAGAATATATTTTACAAGTTGTGATTCAACCGTTAAAACAAAATGTACATCATCTACTCAGCTATTCTGTGCTTCTACTTTTTACATTTTGCCTTGCAGTAATACCCTGATCTGATCTAGTCTGAAATAGATATTGTAGCCAAATAAAATGATTGCCTATGTGTGTGACAGAATACAAATAACAGTAATAGTTAGGGTTCTGCTTTTGCTACCTATAGACTAAGGTGTTCCTAATTACATCACACTACTTTACAAAAATATATTGTGGGACAGACTGGCTCAGTGTTGCTGGAGGCAGCATGCTCTGTGGTGTCCCTACTTACACTGCAAAAAGGAGCTATGAATGCTCCCTCAGAGCCATATGGCAGCATACGCATGGCAGGAGCCATGGGGCCTGAGAAGGCCCTGTGCCAGCTGGCCATGCCCTGCTGGAATAACGGACCACTGCTGGTCATCCTGGCTTGCCCTCAGCCTTGCGCTAGATCTGTATCTTGTGTTTTTCTTTTATATTGCAGCAGGGAGAAAATACTTGCCATACTATCTCTCTCTTTGCTGTATCACTGTGCATGCTAAAGATCGAGCAGCATATAGCCTCTGTGTACAAGCTGTTTATAATGGAAATAATGAGGGGTTTTTGTTGTGGATTATATGATAATTTTTCGTGTTGAACTTCCGGATTGGAATAGAAGCTCATTAGTAAATTCAGAAAAATACATGTTTCAGCACCCAAAATGAGAGAGAGTCATTACAAACATGTAGAAAACTATTCTGGGGGAAGATATAGCTTATGGGCTATATCTTACGTGTTGTAAAAATGCAGTGGCTTTCCATAGAGTTCTCAGTTCACGTTTCAGACCCTAACAAAAAACATGTGCAGGTGTAGAGATGAAGGGGAACAAAAAGTGATGCTGAAGTCAAAGGATGGATGATTTTATGCTCTGAATGCATATTGCCAGCTCTATGTACATCAAAACCAGTGAAATCATCAAAAGTGTCATTTAAATATCTGGGAAGAATAAACTTGGAACATGTTGCACAGAACTGAGGAAGAGAAAAGAAATGAGAAGTCCTTCATTTGCTTACTCTCAAATGGTATAGGTTTCTTTACTATTTGTATTTTCTTTTCCTCCCATCTTCCTTCACTCAATAGACGTAAAATATTTTTTTTTTTACACAGACCTTTCTTCTCTGCCTTTTTAAAAATGATATTCTTAAATAGAAAGCTACTTTTGCATGTCTGCACTTTGCCATTATTTCTTGGGATCTTGTTTTTCTGTAGTAGTAGCCAGATTAAAGATGTGTGAGTTCTGCTTTAGACTAACGCAGATGAGACTCTACCAAATGACGAAACTCTGGAACCTAGAAAAAAAGACAACTCTCAATCTCTTCTGAAGTCATTCAGTTACGAAAACAAAGATTCTCCACAGATGTATGAATTATGGATAGGGTTAGAATCTTTGCTGGAACTTGTTTGGCTTTTCTTACCTTTCATCAAAATCTCATATTGACTAAGAATTACAAATCTATGCACAGTTAGATGTATAGATAGACTAGAAGATTTGTCTAGGGAATATGGAATTTTTCATATTATCTCAAGTACATCTCTCATTCAACTCTTCTGCCACCTATTCCAAACTAGATACCATCTTTTTAAGAGGGCAGTTTTGTCCTACAATAAGACCCTGAAATTCTGTACATTGGGGTATCATCTGAGTTTGTGGAAAGGGAAGGCAGATGTCCTAACTTCTTTAGTGTTTGATATCTGCAATGCACTATGCTGGTAGCAACTAACTAATTACCTGTTTTTGAGATTAGGTGAGGAAAAGTATTCATCTGCAATGGATACAGGCCATAGAGGGATGGAGAGAGCTGACTAAAGCTACACAATGATTCTATGATATGATAAAGATTAAATTTTCAAGGACTTTGTCTCAAATTCTGTGAGAAACTTGAGCACATTCTATACTTGAAGTATTTATTGATATTCTTGCCCGTTCAGTAGGCCATGAAATCCTGTACATGTGGGCAGTATGTATCAGTTCACACTCAGAGTGTCTGCTAAAAAAAAAAATCACTTTTAAAAGAAAGTAAAGGTAAAATCTTCAGAATTGTTGTTGTGCTAGATGTATTTGAAACAAATTGCCTTTGACATTGTCTTATTTTTTGACCTTGGTAGAATTTTTCTTACAGCTCAAATACAAGTAAATACACCTTGAACTACATTTTTGTCTTTATCTTGGAGAATTTCCTTGTGGACTTACCTGAATTCAGCTCAAAGTCTTGATCTGAATGGATTGTAATACAAATAAATGCAATTCAATTAAAAAGAAGTTGATCTCTAGTAATAAATTAGCATCTTGTCTTGGTATTAGTGGCTGAAGTGTTGCATGTCAGTTATTATACAATATTTGCTGGGAGAAAATTAAAATAACTTGTGTACCACACAGCTAAATGGTTTCCAGCTATGTGTTTCTGTGCATGGCTGGGTTATTGCTCCATTTTTTTATTAGGTAAAATAGAAAAAGAGATTATGAAATTAATTTAATTTAAACTGAATAAAGAAACAGAGTATATATTTTTAATCTCTAAAATACCAAAAATACATGATTGTTATTAGCAAGTTGTGTTTGTGTTGTTCCAAGAAGTGACTTGAAATTAGAATGCTAGTTCTGTCATGTATACCCTGAGATTTTGAAGGCAATTCTCCATTGGCTTCCTGATATTTGTTTAGCAATATTACCATGTGCTTGAGAAGAGTGACAAACACAAGAGGGATTTTAATATTTGTACGATTTAGGCTTACTGTGGGCTGCTTATCTTTTTATCTTAAGCGCAAGATGCTGAAGAAAATGTCTCTTGCTGTTGTGATTTGAAGTCCTGCCAGGCCTCAGGCATTGACAGTAGAATATTACCTTGGCTACTTGCAAATGACTACTGACATTAATCCACTGCCAAATACACATAAAAACCTCCTTACAGATAAAAACAGATCAGGTGATATGAACAACAATGCAGATAACACATCACCAGGTGAAAATATTTGTAAAAACTTAGGCTGAGTTACTATCCTCAGCTGAGTTGTTTATTCCCTATTTGTTCTGTGGACAATTTCTCATTTGTTACTGCAGCAGATACTGGAGGAGTTGACCAAAGTGTGCCTGTGGTGATACTATTGAGATGTACTTCATATCTTATTGGGTAAAATATGTGTTTAATTATACACACCTGGCCAGATTCTCATCTCAGTATAAATCAGTACATCTTCATAATCTTTAGTAATCTAAATGACCAGTCAAGCATCTTCGCCAGTGTTATAGCTTTCTCTTCAGAATGTGATAAATTATGTACCAGAACCTCATAATTTGATGCACAGGGGGGTTTTTCTTACAAAATTCAAAAAATCTTCCATAAGTATAGCCTTAAAAGTTGTATTCTTCTAACAGTCATCTTCTCCGTGTCATTACAACTTGATTAAAACATAACTGGTGTAACTGTACCTGTGAAAAACTTGTTCAAATCCTTTTATGGAATTTTTTAAAGTATAGGATAACTTTGTGTTTGAGGGGCCTGTGTACACTTGGAGGCTGGTCATAGACTTCTGATGAGCTTCTACTGTAATTTTGGTCATTCAATAGTGCATTTATGAATCAGTTGTTATGTGTTTTCACTTATGATTTGTGAGAGAGGATGATTCTATTTCTGTCAAAAATATATGTAATAAACCTGGGGAAAAAAATCAACATAAAATATTGCATCACGTTGTTTCATGTCTATTTTGAGAGATGAGAATTTTATCTTGATGAGCATGGTGTTAATGGATACGTGAAACCCTTTCTGGCTAAAATTTCAGAAGACCTTTAGGTCTGCCAGTGAAGAAAGCTTGCATAAGGTCCAGCTTAAAGGACCTCATGTTCCTAAAGCTAACTGAAATTCTTCAAAGTGGTGAAGTAAACATGGACTTCTAAAAACATTTTGTGAGAACTCACTGATATGTAATTTGGAATGTATTTCCTCACTTTGCTTTAAGAATGTAAAGCTTTATGAAGATTTATAATCATAAAATCACAATCAGCGTTCGTGAAAATTCACAGAACTACGTGTGATGCTTTTATCTTTTTCTAAATTACTTTCTCCTATAACTCATTAATTATTTAAGGTCAAAGAGAACTAAATTACAATGAATGTTCTCTCTACCCTAAAGTGTAGAATTTTTATGCTCTTAAGCAATAGAATCCTGAATGTTGAATTCCATTGGTACTTAGGAGCAGGATTTCTGATTTATTGATGGTGCATCTATAGTACCGATTCTTTAATATGAGATGCAAAAAGCTATTTATCCTGGTTTCAGCTAGGATAGAGTTAATTTTCTTTCTGGTAGCTGGTGTAGTGCTGTATTTTTGATTTGGGATGAAAATAATGTTGATACCATACTGATGGTTTTAGTTATTGATAGGCAGTCAAGGATTTTTCAGCTTCTCATACAGGCCTGGCCTGCCGTGTACATGGGAAGCTGGGAGGGGACACAGCTGGGACAGCTGAACTAAATTGGCCAAAGGGACATTCTATTCCATATGCTGTCATGCTCGGTACATCACCTGGGGGAGCTGGCTGGGAGGCAATGCTTGCTGCTCAGGAACGGGCTGGGCATCGTTCATCAGGTGGTGAGAAATTGCATTTCTGCATCCCTTGTTTTGTATATATATTATCAGTACTATTATTATTATTATCTCTTCCTTTGATTTCCTATTAAACTGTCTTTATCTCAGCTTATGAGTTTTATTTTTTCCTGTTCTCCTACCCATCCCATGGGAGGTGAGGGGGAAGAAGTGAATGAGCGGCTGTCTGGTGCTTAGTTGTCAGCTGGGATTAAACCACAACACTATTGAACATGGCTTGTATTTTTTTAACAGTGTGCTAAACCTATAGTCTTGTACAGACTATAAATATTACATCTTTTTCTTAGTTAATACGGTAAAAATGCCCAAATACCAATTTTTTTCAAGAATCCTGGGGCCTGATTGTTCATACTGTACCTAGTTTGATTGTTTGATGCATGAGCATTGAACTGAATAGTTAGAATAGGCTCACTCATCATAGATCCATATACCACTGGACAAGTTGTAAATGACCTGAGTAACTATGTGGTAGGAAAAAAGTCTGGAACTATATAAGTGGTTGTGCTTAATAGTCTACTGGCATACTGCCTATTGACTTGTGCTACAAGCTGCTTGCCAGGAGCTGAAGGTGCTGATCCTTCACTAATTTTTAGAAAATTTTTCATATGACTCATCTTGAATTATTAGTAAAACAAGAAAAATTGTTAAGAATTAAATAAGTCATGAGAAATTGTGTAACATAAACAAAGTTAGAAAACATTAAAATTTTTGAAAGAGAAGAAAAATGTTTTCCTTTGATTTACTGCAGAAGCCTGAACAGATGTGGTAATCCTAATGGCCTTCTGTAGAACATAAAAACTAAAATGCCTTTTGCTCTGACAGTTTTTAAAGTAGTGTGAACTGTGGTTAGGGATACCAAGAAGTACATGAAAGAAGGACTTCAGCTAGAAGTGGTTTAGAGAAAAATTCCAGTACAACTGTGTACTGTCTTACATTATTTATTATAAAGCTTTACTGACATATTAATAATTATAGATCACTGTACTCATGTTTATGCTCCCAAAGAACGAATCATGTTCCCTTGCATCAATGGATGTTTAAACATACAATATTTTATAGTCCAAGGAGTACACCATCTGCACTAATACTGAACAGGCCTGTTGGGATTGTGTCAGATAGAGCAAAAATCTTGTTTTGAGTTCCAAAAAATGCACCAAGCCTCAGTTGGTTTGCCTTATATTTGTGTGACTTTAGTTACAGGGCTTACCTCAGGACCAACAGAATGCACAGTGAAAAGGCCAAATGAAAGTCCTCCTTTCAAGAATATTCAACTAAGAAATCCCAATGTCTACAATAGTAACAATAAGGTAGAGGCACAGAATGGGCCCTTTCACTCTGTATTCTGAAGAACTACGGCTTCAATATGCTATTACTGCTTTACCTGGAACATCTGCTATGAAATAGTGTGGATCATTAACCTTGTTTAAATTAAAAGCTATCACTTCACAGAATCACAAAATGTTCTGGGTAGGAAGGGACCTCTGTGGGTCATCTAGTCCAACCCCCCTGCCGAAGCAACTCAAAATGGACCTGGGTGCAACTCAAAATGGATCTGCTAGTCCTTTTAATTAGGCAAACACTTAATCATGTTGGAACAATTTGGACCAATTTCCTACCGAAAGATACTGAACTGCTCTCCTTTTCGCTTCCATGGGCCTGAATGCTCCTAAGAAACAAGTCTATGGAAATGCTTTTTCCAATAGTTTCTCCGAAATATTTCCTGAAAGCTCTGCTCAGTTCCCTTTTGTGGAAATGACACCTTCAGATTTTGGAAACAAAACCGTTCTTTCAGATTATTCAGTCGCTTAAGCTCAGCTTCTCTCAGACACCTGACTATGTGGACATTGGGTTTATAGTTTGTCGTTGCAAGGGTGTCTGGATGGGTGAATGTGTTACTCTCATTTCATACTTCTCTCGAGTTTCATTTTGTATTAGGCTCCCCAAATAAAGTGTCATTTCTGTGTGGACTGTGGACCAGAAGCAAATTCCTGTTCACTCTGGGAGTTTAAAATATATGCAGATGTAAACAATAACTGTACACACCTTGATCAGGATTTCATTCCTTGGGAATCCTTATCACATTAGAGAGTTCTGTGGACTTTGGCAGAAAAATCCTCTGAGAGATCTGTTTCTTGCAGGCAGTTTGTGTCCAAAGTACGGAAGCCGTGTCTCCCAGGTCCAACTTTTCTCTAAACCTGCTTTGACCATGAGTTAAATCTTCTTATCCCTTCTCCCCACCTATCATCTTATTCCTCACTGATGTTTGCCATTACCAACAGCTTGCCCTGACCGTTAAGTCACTCACTGACCTATACAATCTCTATTGCTTTAAAGGCTACCATCAAGGCTGTCTGAAGATTTTTTCTTTCTTCTGAGCTAAAAAAATGTTCTACTACCTGAACTCTGAAGTGCCAAAAGATTGCAAATCAACTCGCTCTGTTACTTTTGTTGACTTGTAAAGGAAGCAAGAAGTTATGGATGTGTGGTAGTGTTTTTCGTTTCTGCCTTAGCTTACAAATTTCCTCAGAGCTATTATGGCATGGACCCATTATTCTCTTTATTCTAGTTTTTGTTTTGGAATGGAGAGTTCATTTCACAGGGATGACTTTCAGTCCATGGACTGTTCTGGTCAGGAGGTAGCCATGCTTTCAGACATGAGTTTATTCTTTTGTGAGCATTTGTTAACTTTGGTGTGGAAGTTACAGCAGAATGATCTTTAGTTCGGACACAGTTTAGAAAAATTTCATTGAGGGAAAACGAAAGAAAAATAGAGAAGAAAGGCCTGGCTGGTGTCCTTATACTCACGCAGTGTGGTGAGCTGGGAGCAGTACTTCAGCAACAGTTTGGCAGCTGAACTGCAGTGCCTTAGTGAAGGGAGGCTACCTTCGCTGCGCTACACAAAGATCAGTCTTAATTTATTTTTTCATATTCCAAAACAAATTCTTTGTCTTCAGTGGTGTCCCAGGAATATATGCATTTGTTCACAAAGTATAGCCCTGACACCTCTACTTAGTTAGATGGTGGCTTTGAATGGAATTGTACAAAACTGAAACAGAATCATTTTCAATTACATTTATTTAACACTGTATGATAACACTGTAGTTGTTCTTTCTATTCGTCTACCGCAATAAAACTGTAGACAATACTCTACAGGAAACTTTTATATATAGTGAAACGGCTTTATTTTTGGAAGACTATAGTTCTCCACTTGGTGGTCTGCCTGTTAAAAGCAAACAGTTATTTCAGTTTAGAACACAGTTCAAATCAAACATTAAATACTGGCTAATGTCATTGTTGATTCTGGGACAACTAGCTCCTGCACTCTAATCTGCTACATTGCACTGCGAAAATATTTTATTATATTTTTATATTTTGTATATTTTATTATATTTATTCTGCTAATCATAAAGGTAAATAAAACATTTCTTTACAGAAATTGAACAATAGGTACATGGCTGGGTCTGAGCATAAAGTAAGTCTGCATGGCTTTTGCAGGCAGTTAAGACCTCATTCTTCCCATGTGCTTACCTGACTGGATGCTATGGAGGGACATAGGATAGCAGCAAATCCAACTTCTCTGGAGATGTAGGATATAGTTTCATGACAGTGTTGATGTGGTCCTATCAGCTCAGCGCAGCTAAAATGGGAGAGAAGAGAGGATTGCAGGTATATATGAAATACTCCACAGATATATTTGGAGATGAAGTGATGAATGAAATATGAACACTACAGAGAGGGCGCGTTGTCTCTTTCTTTGTTTTAAGTTTCTTTAGGAGAAATAATGCAAAGTGATAGCATACCTTCTCCAAGCAGAGCATTGCTACTGTTTTAACCACATGTTGAGAACCTAGTGGTTTGGTCCCAGGTCTTAAAAACATTTAATTAATTTTAAACAATTTTTAACTCACCAATCATGCACTTTGGGAAAGCGTGTATTACTGCCTGCTGGGTTGCCAGCTAGCAGTGCTGTTTTATATGCCTGGTCCTTTGGTGAGTCATCGGTCCTCTTAAATAAATATGGAATGGACATCGGCTGTTTTGACCACTAAAACTGTAATTTTACTCTATCTTATTACAGACTATATAATTTCATGTGCTCTCTCAATCCATTAAGATATAATCTGTGCCATGTTAAAACAGTTTGTGTTCTCACAAGATAAAAAATATGGATGTTTAAATAGGTTGCAACAGCTCAAAAAGGCCGTATTTTCTTAATTGTAAAAGGTGGTTATAGTATTTTATCAAGGAGTCATAATCTAAAAATTCTAAAGTTCTTTCTTTCAGAACAGTTTTTCATTTACTGTATATACACACACACACACATATTTTCTATATAAAAGCTTTCAGATGAAAGGCTGCTTAATGAAATAACTATATTTCTCTCCTATTAGTATATTTCAATACCAAAATTTTATATGCACTATTCTGTTATGATTGTAAACAGTAAATTAATTTAGCCATGCAAATGCAGTATATTTATTTTTAATGTCTCTCTATATTGTACTTTTTGTTCATGCGCTAGTGTATTATTATATCTGTAGTATATAATTATTAGGTACTTATAGTAATGACATTTTGCTTTTATGTATGTCTACAAATTCCGAAATTCCTATATCATGATACTTTAATGTAGGGTATCGTTATATCTGTAAATTTGGGAATTTGTAGACATAGTGGTACTCTAAAGTATTATGATAACAGACGTATTTCTTTTTGTTTGTTGTAAAATGGCAATCCAAATCCATAATTCCTGATCTTATTTCTACATTTAGATGTCTGGTCAGTGAAGGACAGTATATTATGGATGTAGGATGAGCTTGTGGTAGTGTGAAATTATGGATTTAAGCAATGTCTGCCTTTCTAAAAAAATGATATCCCTTTATATGGGGATATGATCCAGTGTTTTAAATAATTGATAAAACATGCTTCTACTGTTCAGAAGATGATGGTGCATGGTATTTTTCAATAGCTCAGTGTTTCTGACTAATTTATGTGAAGTCAGGACAAAATACTTATATGGGTGTACTTTAGGCTGCTTTTTATCTCCTGTATGTTGTCTGTCTTATACATTATTGTAATATAGGATTCCCCTGTTTCTTCTGTGACACCTATAGCATCCAGTATCATGCTTCCCTTTTAGATACAAGGAATTATGTGCTATGCAAAACAAATAACATAGTTCACTGGAAATTTTTTTAAATGTTTGCTTATGCCAGTGATAGAGGGTAAGATGTAGATCCAGGTCTGAAAAAATGACCAGGCTGCTTTTCTGGAACGGATTGTGGAGAAAGTAGGAGCAGAGCACAGAAAACTGAACTTGAAGAAACTTTGGATTTAGAATGTGTTGCACTGCACACCCGTCTTGTTTGAAGGCTAGACTCCTGGACATTGCCAGTTTGGGGTAGAAAAATAATGTATAAACACTGACTAACTAAGAAAAAGGGAGTTTTCCAAGAATTTGTTCTCTTTGGTGATGTTTTACTTTGTCAGAATATCCATACTTCATGTAGTAGTAAATATTAAAAGTATTTACATTGAAGCTATTCCAGTTGATGCCTTTGCTGTACTGAATTTTACTAAATTAAATACATGAATATTTAATATTCCTAAATGCTTCCACAAAGCCTATAGCCAC